>JAEEGL015615781.1_pt1 | contig 16636 bp, 6 predicted proteins | sample 9134231 | NCBI WGS metagenome assembly JAEEGL01 (sample SAMN16246548, study PRJNA631951) | gut metagenome | biome: gut microbiome; feature: rumen; material: fiber-attached | host: Bos | place: Iran: Karaj | collected 2018-10 | reverse complement strand
TACCCCGTATGACGGTTAAAGTTGACGGACACAGCTACACCTCAAACGCAGTCCAGGTGAAAGTGGTCACAGCTACGCCAAACAATTCCGGTCAACCGTCGCAGGGACAGCCTTCTGCTCATCGCCAAGCCGTAGTTGGCGGCAACAATAACAAGATTGGTGCAAACGATCTTTTTATTACGGTCACTGGAAACAAATCTTCCGTTTACGAACAGGAACCTGTGCTGCTTACATATCGTGTTTACGCACGTGTAAATTTGGTTCAACTCGGTGGAAAAATGCCTGATTTGAAAGGATTCATGGTTAAAGAAGTGCCGTTGCCAAATCAAAAATCGTTCTCTATTGAGAGTTATAAAGGGCAAAACTATTATACGACGATATGGTGCCAATATATGATGTATCCTCAACAAGTTGGGAAATTGACAATTCCAAGTATTAAGTTTGAAGGCGAAGTTGAGATGCCCGATCCCGATGTTGACCCCATTGAAGCCTTTTTTAATGGCACGAGTTCTTATAAAGTGAAAAAGGTAATCGTAGCTCCGCAACTCGACATACATGTTAAGCCGTTGCCGAACAAACCTGCCGATTTTTCCGGGGCTGTAGGTAATTTCAAAGTGCAGTCTGTGCTTAAGTCAAAGCAACCTAAAGAGAACGAGAGCCTGACATTGCAGCTCATTATTACAGGAACGGGTAATGTGGATTTGATTAAAGCCCCACAAATAGCCTTTCCCGCCGAGTTTGAAACGTATGAACCGAAGCAAACGGCCAATTCAAAAGTTTCGGCATCGGGAATGACAGGTACAATGACGATTGACTATACCGCTGTACCGAGGAAGAAGGGCCATTATACCATTCCTGCGGTCCGTTTGGTCTATTTTGACCCGGCTTCGGGTACTTATAAAACGGTTTCAACCCAACCTGTCGAATTGGATGTGGCCAAGGGTGAACGCAATGCCTACTCCAATAGCCAACAAGCTGTATTGGCTAACAGCGATATCAGATACATTAAAACTGGAGCTCCACAACTGAAGCAGCAGATTAATTCTTTCTGGAATAAGCAGGCCTATTGGCTGTATTATCTGCTTGTTGCGTTGGCCGCAGTCATAGTCTATGGATTGTTACTCCGTCGTGACAAGAATCGTGGCGATGTTGTGGGGCAGCGTATCAGAGGTGCGAGCCGTTTATCCATGAGTCGTCTGAAGAAAGCCCGGCAACTGATGAAAGAAAACAGTACCGATGCTTTCTATGAAGAGGTCCATCGCGCTTTGACCGGATATCTGGCCGACCGCCTCAACATTCCGTTGGCTGAATTCAGTAAAGAAAACGTACGTAATCGTTCTGCTGCACGCCAGGTGCCTGCCGCTACGATTGAAAGTTATCTTGAATTGCTCGATGCTTGTGAACTATACCGCTATTCTAAGGACAAGTCGCAGAATGACTCACCTATGACGGTATTTCAGCAAGCTGTCACAATGATAAACGAAGTGGAATCTGTACTTAAGAAAAATAGGAAATGACACGTTGCAGATTGATTGTTCTATGTCTGATATGGTTTTCTGCAAGTGGGATATGCGTTGCAGAATCTCAGACATCGCTTCCGGAAAACCTGAAAGCGCAGGCTGACAGTCTTTATTCAGCCCAGAAATATGAAGAATCAGTTGCCCTGTATGAGCAACTTCTTAAAGGAGGTCAGAGCTCATCGGTGCTGTATAACCTTGGGAATGCCTATTACAGGCTCCACGATTTGGGACATGCCATTCTCAATTACGAACGTGCCGCCATGTTGTCTCCAGGTGACCGCGATGTGCGCTTTAATCTTTCATTGGCACGCAGTAAAACGGTTGACAAGATAGAATCATCGGACGACTTTTTCATATATGGCTTCAAGTCGGTAATTAACCGGTACTCGTCCGATTCATGGGGCCATATCTGCATAGGAGCATTTGTCTTGATGTGTGTCTGCTTCATTGTCTATCGTTTCTCATCCCGTCTGCTGTTGCGTAAAATAGGTTTCTTTGCAGCGCTATTGTTTCTCCTCGTCGTAATCCTGGGCAACATCTTTGCCTATGCCCAGATGAAAAGCGCGAGTGGGGGAACCGCGGCAATAGTAATGAATGTGTCAGATGTCAAAAGCTCTCCGAGTGTATCTGGGTCCACGTTGTTTAAATTGCATGAGGGTACAAAAGTGTCCATCTTGGACAACTCCATGAAGCAATGGGCTAAAATTGAACTTGCTGACGGCAAAACCGGCTGGATATTCAAGAAACAAATTGAAAGTATTTAATTAGGTATATTCAGGATTAATAAAGTCAACAATGGACCAGTTACTAACATTTGACCGTCAGATTACGTTACTCCTAAATGGCTCGAACTCGTCGTTTATGGACTTTTTTATCCTGCAAGCAACGGCTACCGTTACTTGGATACCAATTGGATTGCTCTGTTTGTGGATTATATATAAGAGCACGTCGCTGACCAATTTGCTGATAGTCGTTTTTTTCCTGGCCATGTGCATCATGATATCGGACCAGACCTCATGTGCACTGTTCAAACCTTTGTTCAAGCGTTTTCGTCCCACACATGACCCAACGTTAGCCAATTTAATAGACGTGGTCAACAACTATCGTGGCGGGCGTTACGGTTTCTTTTCGGCCCATGCTTCAAACACATTGACTGTAGCCATATTCTTTTGCCGAATTTTCAGGCATAAATTGGTTACATGGCTATTTATTAGCTGGGTATTGCTTAATTGTTATACGCGGGTTTATCTTGGAGTCCACTTCTTCGGCGATATTGTGGTCGGGCTTTGCTTTGGTTTGCTATGGGGCCATCTTTTATCATGGTTTTATGGCAGATATTTTGAGCCGCGGCCCTATAAGACCAAACTATATGCGTGTACCTCTAGTGGATATCGTATATACGACATGAAAATAATCTCCATAGCAATCATTACAACCTACATAGCTATCTTGATAATAGCTTACGTTTGGTCATTACTGATATAAAAACGAGAACAAATTCATTGTTCTCGTTTTTTCATTTCGTTCTTGTTCTCTGAGAATAGTTTTAAAAATGCGTGTGGAAAAGGAGTCTCGAAGTGCATGGCTTGTCCTGTAATAGGATGTCTGAAATCCAATAGAAAAGCATGAAGACCGAGGCGGTTTATAGGGTCATCATCTATCGCACCATACTTTTTGTCGCCAATAACTGGGTGACCCAATGTTTCCATATGGACACGGATTTGATTTTTTCGGCCTGTTAGGAGTTTTAGTTCCACTAAGGAGTGGTTGTTTTTGCGATCGAGTGTCCAATAGTGTGTAATGGCACGTTTGCCGCCGTTGTCAGTCGGACTACTATAGGTATGATAGGCCTTATTGTCCTTAAGCCATGTATCTACAATGCCTTTATCTTCTTCCATATTGCCGCTGACTACTGCAATATATCTCCTGTCATAAATCAACTCCTGCCAGTGCTTATCGAAAATCTGTTGAACTTCAGTTGACTTAGCAAATATCATCAAGCCGGAAGTATCCCTGTCTAACCGATGTACGACATGCGCTTTGCATCCTCTTTTCATTTTCAAGAAATAATTGTCAAGAAGTGTTTTAACGCATAATCCCCTAAAACCATTTTGCATGGAAATGATGCCAGATTGTTTCTCGATTACTACAAGCCACTGGTCTTCATATACAACCTTCACGTAGGGACTGCCGGCGAGAGGATCTCTTTGTTGTTTCAGGATATCAATATGCATACCCTTTTTCAATGGGAAATCATATTGAGTGACGGATTGTCCATTAACAAGAATACATTTCTTCTGTAGGCACAATTTCAACTTGTTTTTACTTAAAGTGACAGAATTGGCCATTAAATAATTGAGTAAATTGTCTTGTCGATCCACAACAAAACTCTCTCGTAATTCAGGTTTGTTTCTTCTGTTATTCATGTTATGGTATGATCTATGAATTCGTAGTTAACAGCATGGGACTCTTTTGAAAATACGATACGTAACTATTCGGTGTGAGCTGGCTTCATTATAACACCAAGACTCTTCTTCCCATCCATCTTTACAACTAATGGGTTTTCAAAATGAACCCATTTCAACAGGGGACTCTCCCATTCAGCTTCATGCTTATTTAGGAAATCTTCGTCAAACCAGCCATCGCCGCGATAAGGATTAATTGTAAAATATCCGACGCCGAAACTAGTCATATTTTGGAAGAAATGTGTTCCCTGGCTAGGTTCAATACGGTAATTCTTAAGTCCGCATTCTGTTATGACACCAGCGTTACTAATGTTTGCCCATTTGACAGGAATGCCAAGAAAGGGGTCACTGCTTCCCCAACGTCCGGGACCAATGAGTATATAATTGCGTCCCTCATCAAAGAATCTGCGATTGATTTTCTCGATTTCGTAGGCAATCTTTTGATTGTTGGCATTGTTAAACTGGTCACTTTTTACGTATACCACATCATGAATGTCGTTCATAATACCGTGTCCAAGCACACTGGAAGAATAGAGTAGGGTGTCCTCTTGGCGAATAGAACTCAGATCTTCATTCATTACCTCTTTCGAATCTACGATTGGACGGATTTGTAGTAAATAGAATGTGGCATGATTATTGGGCATATCAATATTGACAGCAAATTCAATTTCTATGGGACGTCCCATTTCCTTTTGTCCAATGCTTAATAAATGATCCAAAGTTTCTGCTAATGGAAATACATTATGTTGAAGAATGTTTACAAACGAAATAATCTTCCGTCCTCCGGGATATAGACCATCACGAATGGTTTGGTCATATGGATCAAAGGTAGATGCAATAAACTTAAGCGTGCCATCTTGTTCTGCATCTTTTACATTTAGCTTGAGTAAATTGTATCCGTCATTGACAACAAACGGCCTATCTGTATGGCTGAGGTCTAATCCGTAGAACTGTGTTTGAGTTTCACGTAAGGCCAAGTCATTTGTACTCATTTGCAAAATACTATGTGGATGTTTTGGCGAAAAATGTAGAGTCCGTCCTCCATCTACAATATATTTACCCAGACCTAATGCCAAACTACATGTTCCATCTTCAGCTCGTTCCTCACCTATAGGATAAAAATTCAAAGAACGAGCTACGCCTGAAATGTTTGGATAAAAGCGTCCATTATGTTCACTTCCGACAGCCTCTTGTAATATAACGGCCATTTTTTCTTGGTCAATCAAGTTGGAAGTTGCCAACATATATGTTTTACTTTCTTGATAGAACGTCGATGCATAGACTGCCTTTATAGCATTTGATACCGCCCGTATATGTTCTTCCTTATTATTTATAGGGGGGACCATATATGTAGAATAAACCCCGGCGAAGGGTTGATAGTGCGAGTCCTCCAACAAGCTTGATGAGCGGACGGCGATAGGGCCACTTATGACTCTTGTCAATGCTGCAATATTTTCTTTAATTTCGTCTGGGAGCTCTGCCTTTAGAAACGAATCCAGGATAATGTCGTCGTCAACGTCTTGAAGCGCTATAGGATACAAGTTATTATTTTCCATAAACTGATCAAAGATATCTGTGCAGATAACAACAGTTCGTGGAATGTTTACATTCATTTTTTCAGTGTCTAAAGAGGGATACCGCTTAATCATGCCCGCCATGAAAGCCAATCCACGCCCTTTACCACCGAGTGAACCGTTTCCCATCCTTGCGAAGTTACTGTATTCATCAAATCTGTCGCGTTGGTAGATCGCTATGGTGCCGAAATTCTTCATTTTTCGGTATCGTACGATTAACTGAAAAATCAAGTCACGGGCTTCATTTAAATTTTCATAGTCACTGACATCTATTTTCTTCAAGATTTCTGCTGGCGGAAACATTGCTCTGCTGTAGAAAAAGCGTGAAAAGTGGTCGTGCGACAAATGATAGACAAGGGAATCATCAGGAATCTCGTAGATTTTATGTTGTAAATCTTTCAAATCCTTGATGCGCATAATCTCGTCTCCACTATTGGGATTGATAATGACAAAGTCACCGAAACCGAAGCGGGCAGATACTTCGCGGCGTAATTCTTGTGGGAAGTTTTTGGATGATTTTTCTATGAATGCCGCGCCTAATTTTTCCGCATAGGTGGCATTTGTCGCATCAGATGACTCTAATATAAAAGGTATAGTCCGGCCTGCCTCCTTAACGTGTTGCCCAAAACGGAAACCTGCTAGCGGATCTTTCTTTCCTTCTCGGTTTATACTCATATCTGATACGATTCCAAGAATATGGTCCTTATATTGTTCAAATGTATCTATGGCTTCTTCGTAATCGCGTGCCAGTAGTATTTTGGGACGTCCTCTCATTCGTAAGTGCATCAGGTGATTATTAAGCGCTTCTTTTGAAAATTCTTGGCTTTGTTCCAGTACGAAGGTGTATAAATGCGTCAATGCAGATGAATAGAATCTGATGCTGTCTTCAACCAAAAGTATAATTTGAACACCGGCACTTTTAGTGTCAACTGGTGCGTTCATTTTGTCTTCGAGCAACTTGATAATCGCTATCAAGAGTTCTGTATTTCCTAGCCAACTGAATATATAATCGATCACACTCATGTTTGCGGTGGCTACACGCTTGCTTACTTCTTTGGAAAACGGTGTAAGCACCACCATGGGGATTGAGGGATATTTGTTCTTGATGTGTTCTGCCTCCTGAAACGTGTCCTTATGGTCCATGTTGGGCATACATATGATGAGGTCAAAGTGGCGGTAGCGCAATAAGTCTAAGGCTTCCTCTGTAGTCAATACTTGGGTAATCCGTGGGGGAGAACTAAGACTTAATGCGTTATATTCATTGTATATCTGTTCATCTACGCGACCGTCATCCTCTAGTATGAATGAGTCGTAACGAGTTGCCACAAGGAGAATACTGTATATGCGCTTTTGCATCAGGTCTGCGAATGCGGTGTCGCGCAGTGCCAACGTTTTTAAATCGGGTATTTTGCTCATTTTCCAAGTTTGTTACTCCAAAAGTACGCATTTTCGTTTATCCATAGCTCATTTCCTATGCTATTTTTGTAATTTTGCACGCAAAATAAGTGATAAACGTATGCAACAAAAGATTATAATTCTTGATTTCGGTTCGCAGACCACACAACTCATAGGTCGTCGGGTGCGAGAACTTAATACGTTCTGCGAAATTCTTCCATATAACAAGTTTCCGGCAAATGACCAGTCTGTTATTGGAGTTATCCTCAGCGGTTCGCCATACAGTGTTTATGATCCTGCTGCATTTAAGGTTGATCTGGCCCAATTTGGCCATCTTCCTGTATTAGGTATCTGTTACGGGGCTCAGTATATAAGTTACACCCTTGGCGGTAACGTTGAGCCTTGTGGAAAACGCGAGTATGGTCGTGCCCATTTGGAGACATTCGAACCTGACAGCCCCTTATTCAAGGGGTTTGAGCCGCGTTCTCAAGTTTGGATGAGCCATGGCGACACTATTACGGCTATACCTGAAGGATTTCGGCGTATTGCCTCTACAGAAGATGTGGAGTATGCTGCTTACCAGGCCCAGGATAGGCCTGTCTTTGGCGTACAGTTCCATCCGGAAGTTTTTCACTCCACACAAGGTAGTCAGCTATTGCGTAATTTTGTCGTAGATATATGTGGCAGCCGACAGAATTGGAGCCCCTCTGCATTTGTTGAGAGTACGGTTAAGGAGCTAAAGGAGCAACTGGGCAACGACCGTGTCATACTTGGTCTTAGTGGCGGGGTTGATTCCAGTGTGTGCGCCACGCTGCTCAACAGGGCGATTGGCAAAAATCTTACCTGCATCTTTGTTGACCACGGTCTGCTTCGCAAGAACGAGTATCAGAATGTACTCCACGATTATGAAGGTTTGGGCTTGAACGTAATTGGTGTTGATGCCAGTGAAAAGTTTTTCTCCGAACTTGCAGGAGTGACAGAGCCAGAACATAAACGCAAAATTATAGGTGCAGGTTTTATTGATGTGTTCGAAGCCGAAGCTCAGAAAATCGCTGATGCACGTTGGCTGGCCCAAGGCACCATCTATCCAGACCGTATAGAGAGCTTGAATATTACAGGTAAGACTATAAAGAGCCATCACAATGTTGGCGGTCTTCCTGAAAAGATGAATTTAAAGTTGTGTGAGCCTTTGAAGTGGCTTTTCAAGGACGAAGTGCGCAGAGTAGGTCGTGAACTGGGCATGCCGGAGCACCTTATCAAGCGCCATCCTTTTCCTGGCCCGGGCTTGGCGGTACGTATCCTTGGGGATATCACCCGTGAAAAGGTGCGTGTCCTGCAAGATGCCGACGATATCTTCATTCGCGCGCTCCATAAATGGGGACTTTACGATAAAGTATGGCAGTCGGGTGTTATTCTTCTGCCTGTGAAAAGCGTAGGTGTTATGGGTGACGAGCGTACTTATGAACGTGCCGTGGCTCTGCGTGCTGTGACGAGCACAGACGCTATGACGGCTGACTGGGCCCATCTTCCATACGAGTTTCTCGCAGAAGTGTCGAACGATATCATTAATAATGTGAAGGGGGTCAATCGTGTTTGTTATGACATTTCCTCTAAACCACCTTCAACGATTGAGTGGGAATGATATCTTGTTCTTGTGAGATGCTATACCGCTATTTGAACGAGCGAAGGGCCATATAAAACAATTTATATGGCCCTTCGTTTTACGTATGTCAGATATGGATTTTCCTTTATGCCCTTTATTTTCTATCTGGCCAGAGAGAAGCGCACGGCAATGCCGAAGTCGCGCGTCGTTGTGGGATATGCGCTTGAGGTAAGCAGAGGTGTCGTGGTCTGGTGCTCATAATAAGCCTTCAATGTGAGCAATTTGCTTAACGTATAGTCTGCTGTGAACGAAATTTTCAGAGCTTTGTTGCCGCTGGTTGCTTGTGAGAGCAACGTATTGATATTCCGGTTCACGGCACTTTGGTCTCGGAGCGAGAGATTGAAGTTCAGGTTGAGCGGATTAGCCATACCGGTTGACGTGTCGCCGGAACGGTCGTTCTGTTGTTTGTCGTTCTCGTTGTCAGCATTGCGTCCTTTAGCGCGGGAACGGCTGTTGGTCATTTTACGGTGTTTGGGCTTGCCAAATATTTTGATGTCATTAATCTTATATCCCAGTCCTACGGTAAAGTCCTTGGTAATGGCTTCAGTAATTTGCTGCGAAGTCATGCTGAGAGTGAGAATGCGTGCCCGATTATAGCGCAACGATGTGGTCAATCCGTTGTTGAACGTCACACTTAGGCCTCCCAGCGGTGAAAATGATTCGTTGATGCTGACAGTGCTGATGTCGAACATGCTGGATGGTACAGGATTGCCTGTGGTGGCATTGTTGACGAAGCCGAGTCCCATGTACTCCATATAACTGCTGTATGAATTGTATGCGCCTACGGAGTAAATGCTCTTGTAGCTGTGCTCCAGCGTGAAACTCTTGAAATGTTCACGGAACCATGGGATTCGCATCAGACCGCCATAGGTGACCTTCCAGTTAGGCAGGAGTCGCTTGAGACTTGGGAAGATGTCCAGCGATGAAGATTTGCCTCCGCCGCAATAAGCAGCGAGGAAGGCCGGAATCATGACATCAGAGGAGTAGGTATCTACGGTACCGTTGGCCGGATCGAAGGTCTTGCCGGCCAGTGTGCTTGTTGCAGGATAAATGCTACCGGTATATTTGTTTTCAACACGCTGTTGGAATGCGCTTAAGTAGTCCACGAATTTTTCAAAGGTCTTGCTCTTGTATCCGTTGTCCACGTCGCCGATTCCTTCAAAGGCTGAACCGATGCTAATGGTGGTCATGGTGAAGGTTCCTGACTGTGTGGTCGGCATTCCTGGGAACATATACTGAATGCTACGGGCTCGTGACATGGTCCGTGTGGCATTTAGATCGACCTTAAGTCCTTCCAGAGGTTCGATAGTGGCCGATATGATGAGATTGTCCGTCTTGTTGGTAGCAGCAGGTGTAGATACGCTGTCGTTATCAAGGAGCCAGCCGCGTTCTTGTGCTTTCGTTATATAATTGTCATCAATCATGCCGAAGGCAAAGTCAAGCCCGGGTTTCAGCCCACCCGTGTTGTTCTGTCCGAAAAAGTCTCCTACATTAGGCATGAAGCCCGGAAGTGTCATGTTGTAGGTGCTGTTGTAACTGATATTGATGTTACGCAGCATCATGGCGCGTCGGGCGATGAAACGTAGCGTCTTATACCATCCCTGGTCTGTTTTTGGCTTGGCGGGAACAACACTGATCTTAACTTTCACGGTATCTTGGCTGAGAATGGTAATTGTATTGTTGTTCTTAACCTTGAAACGAATGGGATAACGCTTTCCATCCGCACGCAGAGCAGATACCTTTAGTTTCTTGGTCCGCTGGTTGTGATTGACCTCAATGGTGGAATCGGCCAGCAACTGTATTTCTTGCTCAAAGCGCTTCGGCTTGTTTTCTTCATCCTTCTCTTTCTTGTTTCCCGAGCGTGTGGCGCTTGTGGCATAGTATCTGTTGGTGTTTTTAAGGAACGGCGAGAGATTGTAAAGCTGTTCCATGTTAAATCGGGCGTTTATTTTAAAGTTTCTCTGGCTTGTAACAGTATTACCAAGCGTTGAACCGTCGCTCAGGAACGTGCCACGGTCCCATCCATAGGTTGCATCGTATGCCAAGTCAGATGTTATCCACTTAAATATAGGTATAAGCGAAATGGGAAGCTTCCAAGATATATTGAAATCCTGACGGAAGGTGAGGGGAGTGCCGAAATGACGGAGGCTTCTCATTACGGAGTCTTTCCATACCGTATATTCATCGGGATAGAGGTCTTTGTTGACGGGAGCGTATGGCTCGACAACTTCTGCATTTGTGGCTGTATGGATACTTGCATGGATATTGTTCGTGAAATCCCAGTTGAGGTTCAGTGAACGATTCCACAAGAAGTCACTAGACCAGTTTAAGGGAAGCGACTTGTCGCTTAGATTTTCCATATCGCGCTCCTGAAGTTCATAATAGGTGCGTGTGATGTCGGAATTGAGGGTTAAGTTTTGCGGTAACCAGTTGATTTTTTCTTCCTTTAGGATTTTCCACCACTCAGATTTGCTCTTGATGCCTTTAAATGGTTCGAACGGCTTGTAATCTGGGGTATAATTATAGTTGGCATTGAATTTCCATGCGTCATTCTTTTCCCATACGGTCGTTTCTCCTGACGTGTATTTGTGACTGTGGGAGTAGCTGAAGGCAAAGTTGGCCGGATCGTATGGCATGGGGTGCTTTTTTGTTGCTATTCCCAATCTGGCATTACTGATGCTGAAGTTACGGTCAACTGTTGTGGTCGTCGTAATACTCTCAAGGGAGTCTTTTTCTTGTTTAGTGCTCAAGGCATCGAGGGCATCTGACAGGCGCATGTCGGTGTCCAAGGGGTTATACTTGGGTGCGACCTTGCGTTTGTTGTAAGAGTAGTAAAGGGGTGCCTGGACCTTTGCTTTCTCAGGGAAGAAGCGTCCGAGTTGTACGTTGGTGGTTACATTGTATTCGTAGAGGTCCGTATTCCGTCGTTCGTTGATTCCTTGTTCTATTCCACCGAACCCGCTTGTTTCCACGTGGCCGTTCATCGCAACAGTAGCGACGTCACTGAGTTGTACATCCAGTTTGGCGCGTGCTGCCCAGCCTCCTTCATCAGTGTAGTCTTGCAGTCGTAGTTCATTTACCCACACTTCAACGCTCTTCATGGCTCGTGAGTTGTTGCGTACACCAATCATAATAGTACGGATTTCACCTAATGAAGGATTACCCATTACTGTTATTTTGTTGTTGGGACGATCGGGGTCGTACTCTTGGAATGGAGCCATGTAGGAGGCTTGACCGAGTGATTTTTGCCGATTCCGGTTCTTCTTTGTCTCAGTCAGCAGTGACAAGTCGATATCCAGCATATTCTCTTCAGGCCATACGGCGCGGCAGTCTGCTGATGAATACGTGTCATAGTGTCCTGGGGCTGTTATTTTCAAAGGTATCTCGTATTCATAATAATTATTGCGGTAGTCAGAACCAAAACGGATGAAGACACTGGCCTCTTCGTCGCGCAATGTATTGTCACCGGTAAGCGCATTTGCGTGAATGAACATTTGAATGTGCTTGTATTGGCGGAGATCTAAGCCAAAGTTTTTATAAATAGCGCGAGCCTCGCCTGTTGGTAAGTTCTTTACCGTGATGTTCAAAGCTTGTTCATTGTTTTCTACCATTTGGCCGCTGGTACGATTGATGTCGGGGGTGACACCTGGAGGCAAGACGTAGTTAACGGGCGTTTTCTCATTATTTTCCTCCACACTTACGGCGGCAACATCTAATGAACCTTGAGCTGGCTGCATCCCGCTTCCTGCTAAAGAGCGTTCATAATTGCGCCAGTCGCCATGAACAAGTTGTAAGGTGCCGAAACGAAGAACGATGGGCTCGGTAAAATTCGTCAGGAACATACGCATGAAGCGGATGCTTGAGAAGTCATTGATGTTTCCTTCCTTTTTGATGTATTCTCTTATAGGTATGCGGAAGAGATACCAATCTACTTCGGGTTTTTCGCCATTTCGTAAAGAGACACGCGCATGTCGTCGGTCCACAATATAACCTGTTCCTACCTTCATACTGTCTGGATGAAGGCGGACACGGTATTCGAAATAGTTATTATATTCGTTAAGCGTATAGTCTCTGTTTAAGTCTTCCGCATCTGGCGTGGTTTTGTATGCAGTGCTGTAACGTTCAGGTGAGTTCTCGCTATCGACGCTGTTACCTTCAGGATTGTTAATCCGTTTGTAGCGGTCGAGAATAGGCATACGCTTCTCATCGAAGTCAGAACCACGGAAGTAGTGATAGTCATCGCCTGCAGGGTCAACTGAGAGGGAGTCGTAAATGTCTTGGTCAACAATGCTGCGTAGTTTCTCCAAATACTCGGCGTATGTGGTGAATGTACGTTCTTCTTCACTGGTTAAGCCGTTCAGTCCAATGTCTTGACGCTGTCGTGAGCCTGAGCTGGTATTGAAGGCATAGGTTACGGTCGTCTGTGTGGGATATCTGCCCCAATTGTTCTCTGAGTAAAGGGAGACATTGCCGTCTAATGGCATACCGCTCTCGTAGTATTTGTGACCATCCTTTAATATATCCTCACTGATGTCACCGAGGTTGAAGTACAAGTCGCCACCAAAATCTCCAGCCTGGCCTCTGGTATAAATAAAGGGGTCCAACATCCAAAATTCAATGTACTCAATGTTTGCTCTCTCGAAGTCAGTATTCGACAAAGACCGCATCATACCGCCCCAATTCTCTTTAGGATTTGTGAGATAGCCGCGGTTGTTCATTGCTGTACTGAGGTTGTATGGACCACGTTCATTGGGATAGTAGGCAAGGTTGAGAACGTTTAATGTAGTCGATTCCCCGACGGTCAGTTCTCGGTTCGGGTAAAGTTCAGTCCGGTTAACTTCACGAACATAGTGGTTTGACAATTGTTGTACGTCGCTCTTAATGTGACTTGGGGTAAGAGATGAACTGCGCCGGGTGAATAGTGGGTCAATGTAGTACCAACTGAGCAAGGCGCGTCGTTTGCCATAATTAATGTTATCTGTCAGTGAAGACTCAGCAAATCGGAGCGGTGTGCTGCTTAGACTCCATTCCGTGGGTGTACTTATGTCATCGGGGACGGTAGTATTCTCAAAATCGTCCAGATATGAGGCATGGCTTTGTGATTGTGTGTTTTTGCCAGTAATAAGTTGTGCAAATTCGGCGCTGAAATTGATATGTGACGGCACAGTACAGTTCAACAACGGGAACTTGTCCAACATGTCGGTCAACCACTGGCTCTTCTGTTTCCACGAAAGGTTCAATCCCCAGATGGTATTGTTTAGCGGTTCATTTCCCATGGCTACCTTCGAGGTTATGGACTGTTCAGAAAGGTGCATCAAGGTTCCGCCGATAAGGAAATTCTTTGTGAAATCATATTCCCAGTTCATACCCAGCAGTGTCTTGCGGTTCATTACGTCATCGGCGCTTTCCAAACTTACGCTGACGGGCGTGCCGGCGTCCAGAATGCTTTGATTAATTATTGTTACTTCACCTGTAGAATAATTAACCGTATAATCACTGTTTTCAGTCAGGGTATTACCGCCTGCAGTCACCACTACCGAACCGCGTGGTACGTTGATTGCACCCAAAGATATGGTTCCGGCAGTCGTGGCTTTGTATTGGCCTGTAAGAATAAACTTATCCTTCTCAATAATCTGCTTTGCAACTGTGCTGGTTGAGTCATAGAGTTCTTGGAACGTGTATTTGTTGGCGATAGCATCGTTTCCTATGACTTTTCTAAGGTATCCGCCGAAAGGTTCTGCTGCAGGTAGGAACACCCGCCCGGTGGTTCGGTTGATGGTGTAGCCTTCTACGAAGTCGAAATAGCCATTAGGATGTGCGTTGTATTTGTTATCCAAGCGGTCTAAGCCAATCATCTTCAGAATGGTTGTGTTTTTGAATCGCTCTTCAGGCAGATAGGTTAGGTAAACGCCCGTGGTGTCGCTCAGATATTTGATGTCCAGTCGGAAGTTTGAGGTTTCCACGCTGGTAGCTCCCAATGAATACACATTTTTCATCATTAACTTCCAGTTTCCCATGCTTGGTGTGTTGGCAGCATTCTTCAATGTCTTAACGAAAAGGCATGCCTTGTTGTCTGTCTGGTCTGTTGAAAATTCACCCACTTGCATGGTTCTTCCCATGTAGGTGTATTCATAGGCGACGGCCAACACCTGGTCTGTTTGCAACGGTGTTTTCAAAGAAATGTAGCCCAGTTTTTGGTTCAGGTCGTACTCGGAACTGTTTAACTTGCGTGCGCTCTCCAGCTTCTCGTAGTCACGTCCGCCTTCAAGGCCGTCAATACTTCCCAGAACGCTATGCACTTGACTGATGTCACGTGCTGCGGCATACTGGGTGTTCATTGTGCTGTACAGGTCGTTGCTGGCATTGGCCGGCTCGGTTGTTCCTGTCACGTGCCACATGCTGTTGCTGATGTTTTCCGTTTCGGCCAAGTCGGTAAAGCCTACAATATTGCGGGTGTTTGTTGTTGTTCCGTTCTTATTGGTTATCCACACTTCAATACGGTTTATGGTGATGCCGCTCTGAATGTTGGGAAGTGTACTCATCCACTTGTCGTATCGGTTGCGGAAGAAATGTCCGAGGAAGAAGTGCTGGTTGGCTTCGTAGTCGTCTCCGTTGATTTCGAAACTTGTCAGCTGTGTGCCGCCATTTGATGATACGGTCTTTGAGATGGACTTCTTTTGAGAGACGACGGCTTGAAGTTTCAATTTACCGAACTGAAGGTCTGTTCTCACGCCGAAAAGGGCGCTTGCGCCCGTGATGAGCGAGTTGTTAGTGGGCATGGATATGTTTCCGCCCTCGATAAGTTTTACGATCTCGTCTTCTTTACCTTCGTATTTCAACTTCAGTTGCTCAGAGTCAAAGTCAAAGGTCGCTTCGGTGTTGTAATTGAGGTTGAAGTTCATCTTGTCACCGATCTTAGCCTGCATGTTGAGGTTGACTTGCTCGTCAAAGTCAAATCCGAACGTCTTGCGGTTACGTATGGGCAGGCTGGGATTGTCGATGTTCTTCATATTGGCGCCTATCTTCAGTTCTGCGTCACCTTGTGTCTTGATTTGCACGCCGCCAGGACCGAATATCTTCTCTGCTGGTCCGAGGTCGAAGTGCATATCTGTGAAATCGAACTTGTCTTTGCCCTTTTTCTCATATTCTTCTGCATTTTTTTGCCGGTAATAAGCCCGCATGGAGCGTTGCAGGCTCCATTGCTGGTATTCTTCCGGTGTCATGACGAATGGTGTGTTCAGGTAGCTGTCGCCTATCTTTGTTCCAAGACGGTAGTTACCCCTTTGTTCTTCATATTCTGCTTCAGTCTTGCCGTTTTCTGGGTCACGTAGGTCGGCCATTTTCTTTCTCAGGTCGCGCTGAGTGACGGGTGCCGTTTTCTTGACGCCGTAGCGGGTGGAGTCGGTTTGAGGTTCTGGCGCGTGGGGGGCAGTCATTCGTCCGCGGGCTCCGCTTGCTGTGCCGAGTCCCAAAGAGAGCATCACTGCAAGTACAATACTGGCAGTGACACGTACATGATATTTTTTCCGAAACGAATTCATAGAGCTGTCAAACCGGTTTCTCCCTGTGGCTTAGTGGAGTTCTTTCAAGGCCATTTTGATTATTTCTTCGGGACGCAGGTTGGGCGATTTCTTGACTATGGCATTGACGGCCTTACGTGAGGCTGGAGCGGCAAAACCGAGCATGGTGAGTGCGCTGATGGCCTCTTCGGCGGCAGCCGAGGCCGTAGTGGCGGCTTCTATGGCGGAGTTGATGGCAGCGCCACCAAGTATGTTGCCCACTTTGTCCTTTAATTCCACGACGATACGCTGTGCCGTGCGCGGCCCGATGCCTTTGATGTTCTTTAAGAGGCCCCAATTCTCGCTGCCAATGGTGGTGGCCAGCTCGGAAGGGCTCATGGAAGAAAGCATCATGCGTGCTGTGCCTGCACCGACGCCACTTACGCTGATAAGGAGCAGGAACATGTCACGCTCTTCCCGACTGCTGAAGCCGTAGAGCGTCCATGCGTCCTCGCGTATT
>JAEEGL015228179.1_pt1 | contig 16636 bp, 17 predicted proteins | sample 9134231 | NCBI WGS metagenome assembly JAEEGL01 (sample SAMN16246548, study PRJNA631951) | gut metagenome | biome: gut microbiome; feature: rumen; material: fiber-attached | host: Bos | place: Iran: Karaj | collected 2018-10 | reverse complement strand
GTAGATCGATAATATAAATATCGTCTCTTGTAGTATAAATATACTCTTTCATTTTAGGATTTAATCTTTTAGTTTGATGTCCAAAATGAACTCCAGCTTCTAATAAATAAATTAAAGAAACTACTTCCATAAAAATTTTCCCTCCTTCGTTTTTTCTTCTGTCTGCTTCTACCCTATCATCCACCAAATTAGGCACTCGGAATCAAGGTCCACAAACATGTTTATTTCCTTTTTAAGGCATGAATATTGTATCAAAAAAATATCCTTATGACAAGGATATTTGTGTTATTTTTATATAGTTTTTTATGTACATGTAGCTAGATATCTAGCATGTATCCCCGTTTGGTTTTTTAAATATGAAACGGGATACTTGATTTGGATCTGGATTCTGATAGTAATGTTCAGTTGATGGAATATTCTTTAAGTAATGTGTTTTAACCCAGTCGGCTTCATCACAATCTGGAACAATAATAGTTACTTTATTCCCTGATACGTTATTTGTAAATCCAGCTCTAAAGAATGTCGCACCTTGATTAATATTTAGGTTGTCTAGGATATCTAGGGCTGGTTTTCTAATGTTATAATCAGAAGAAAAATAGGCAGTTGTTAGTTCCGAAAGATTAAAACTTTCATTTACATCATAAGTTTTGGAAAACTTGAAATTTCTTAAGTCGATTGTTTCAACGAATACAAAACCTTTTTTCATATTATTTTCCTATCTAGATATACTTAGAAATACTTATTATTAGCGAACCATTTTTAGTCTTTCTTTTTATACCATTATATTTATATTTACCATATTTTCTAATACTAAATATATCATTATCACTTAGTTTAATAGTATATTTAGTAACAGGATTATAGTTTAGATTTATATCTTTATTTTTAAATCTATCTAATATAGATTTTCTACTATCATTAGTTATACTACTTATGATATTATCTATTCTTAATGAAGATACTAATAGTTCTATTTCTTCATATTTATTTTTGTAATCATTTAAATAATCAATATCTATTTTATCGATACTGATAATACTTAAATTATAAACTTCAAAATTATATTTAATATATTCATACATATTATTTAGTATGTATATGTATGCTACTCTATCATCAGTTATTATATCCCCAAACGTATCTTCTTTTAAACCTAAAACGAATAATTCTTTTAATACTGCTTGATGCCTTATATTATTGGAGAATTCTATTTTACATAGAATTATATCAGGAAGATTGTTTTTATATAGTATTACTTTAGTAGCATCTTCATATGGTTTATATATCTTATACATTTTTTTTGGTATTTTACTTTTTATTTCGTTATAGTAAGAAGGATTTATAAAAGAGGTATAACCATTTTTACAAAAGGAATCTACTATATGTTCTATATTGTAATTATTTTTCATGAGATAATATTCTTCCTATGATTAATAGTATTGTATTAAGTATACTAAAAACAATCATTATATAATAAGATGTTATATAATCTTTAGTTATAAAGTAATAGATAATAGGTATTAAAAGTATAGTAATTATATATAGTATTAATTTACTATTTGTAATATTTTTTATCTTTTTATATTCCTTTTTAGTTATATTATTAAACAATAAGTATAAGTAGATGGAAAAGAATAAGATGGTTCTAACTAGGAAGATATTTTCTGCATCTTTATAGTATAGGGAAAAATAGATGAATATTCCATAAAGAATTAGATCATATATAGGAAATAATTCTATTAATCTTTTTTCTTTCCTATTAAAGTAATTGTTATGTAATTTTATATCGGTAATAAAGTGAAGAAACCAAGGAATAAAAGTTGCTATAATTATTAAGTTTTCCATGCTCTCACCTCTATTATAATTATACAATAGTTTAACTTTTTTTGCTCTATTTTTCCGATTATTTGGTATAATTTTTTTAGGTGATAGAAATGTTATCAGTAAGAATAAATAAATTTGTTACTAAACTATGTAAACTATTTAAAAGAAACGGCTCACAATATCCTGGTTATGTAGTTTATGATATTTTAAGACAAAGAAAGATATTAGAAAGAATCAAATATCCTAAGTATGTAATAGCTGTTACTGGTTCTTCTGGTAAGGGGTCAACAGTAGATTTAATAAATCATATATTAACTGATGCTGGATATAGTGTTGTATATAATAAAAATGGGTCTAATGGAGTATTAGGAGCTGTTACATTAATACTTAATAATTGTGATAGTGATGGTACTTTTAATAAGGATGTATTGCTATTAGAATGTGATGAAAGACATTTAAAATTAATATTTGGTAAGAATAAACCTACTCATTTAGTTATTACTAATGTTACAAGGGATCAACCAAGTAGAAATGGTCATCCTGATATAGTATTTAAAGATATAGTAAAAGCTATAGGAGATGAAACTACTTTAGTACTTAATGCTGATGATCCTTTGGTAAATAAATTAAAGTACATTAAGAATAATAAGATAGTTACTTATGGATTAGGTAAAACATTTGAAGCGTATAATAAGTTAGAAAATATCTATCCTGATTTTGCTTATTGTCCTTTATGTCATACGAAATTAAATTATAAATATTATAATTATGGTCATATAGGTAATTATTCTTGTCCTAAGTGTGAATTTAAACGTGGTAATGTAGATTATGAAGTAAAGGATATAGATTATAAGAAACATAATATAATAGTTAATAAAGATAAATTGTATTTAAATAAAGATGTTTTATATGCTGTATATTATACTGTTGCTGCTTATGGAGTATGTAGTAGCTTAGGAGTAGATAATAAGAAGATATTGGATGCTATTAATAATGATAAAAGAGCTTCTAAAAGAGGTAAAGAATTACTACTTGATGGTAGAAAGTTAACGATGTTAGAAAGTAAGAATGAAAACAATTTATCTTACTATCAATCAATAAAATATATAGTTTCTACTAAAGATATTAAAACAGTTATATTAGGTTTTGATAATGTCTCAAGGAGATATCATCATAATGATTTATCTTGGTTATATGATGTTAACTTTGAATTATTAAATAATGAGTGTATAGATAAGATATTAGTTATTGGTAGATTTAGATATGATGTAGCTACGAGATTAGAATTAGCTGGTATTAGTGATGATAAGATGATATTGGTAGATGATTTTAATAATCTACTTAATATTGTTAAAACTACTAAAGGAGAAATATATACTATGGTATGTTTTGATATGACAGCTAATATATTAAAGCTAATTGAGGAGGAAAAGCATGAAGAAGTTTAAGATAGCTCATCTATATTATGATTTAATGAATCTATATGGAGAAAATGGTAATGTTAGAATAATAGAAAAGAAGTTAAAAGAACAAGATATAGATGTAGAAATAGCTCTTTTATCAGTTGGTGATAAGATAGATTTTAAAAAGTATGATTTATATTATATTGGAGCTGGTTCAGAAAATAATGAAATAATAGTATTAGAAGATATTAAGAAATATAAACAAGATATTATAGATGCTATAAATGATAAGAAGTATTTTATTTGTACTGGTAATTCACTAGAGTTATTTGGTAAATCAATTTTAATTGAAGGAACAGAATATAATGGAGTTGGCGTATTTGATTATTCTGCTAAACCAGTAGATAATGCTAATAATGTAATAGTTGGTAAACAATATTTTAAAACAGATTTAATAGCTCATAGTATTATAGGATTTCAAAATAGAATTAATGTTATAAATGACAAAGGTGATAATTTATTTAAAGTAATAGATGGTACTGGATATAATGAAAATGTTGATTATGAAGGAATACATGATAATAATTTCTTTGGTACTTATTTAATTGGTCCCCTACTTGTTAGAAATCCTTATCTATGTGATTATTTTATTAAAGAGTTTTGCAAGTTATTAGATGTAGAATATAAAGAATTAAGTAAAGATGGATATGAGTATAAAGCATATAATGAATACTTAAAGAACTTCTTAAAGGATTTAAATGGATAAATATTGCATTTATCCTTTTTTATGATAAAATAACACTCGTTTAGGAGGGCTTTAAAGTGAAAAAGAAAATAGATGCTAGTTTAAAGAAAGAAAGAGAAATACAATTATTAATAGATAAAATAGAAACAATGGATCATACTTTAGATGGTATGAATGAATTAAGTGCTAGATTATTAAATGAATTATTAAATTTTTATTATATACATGATTTTAATGGTGCAACATTAGATGAAGAACATGGTTTATTAAGTTTTGAAGAAAAAGAAAAGTTAAGTAATGTTACTAGAGTAATAAGATTATTAAAAAGGTTTAATGGTGTTAATGAACAAAATGAATATATAGTTAATATAGTTTTAAAAGTAGTAGCTAAGTTAGTTAAAACAGATGACATTATTTCTTCTAGGATATATGAATTAACTCATCGCAATAGAGATGAACAATCTATTAAAAAAATATAAAAGATATATTTACAGATATATCTTTTTTTGTTAGTATATTTAACCAAGGTGTGATTGGTATGTCTAGTAAAATCTTAGCAAAGATTCATAAACAATTAGTAATAAGAAATAACTTAAATGGTATTGAGTTTTTATTAAAAAAAGAAGGACTTCCAGAAAAATATATAGCATTATTACAAGAAGTAGTAGAAAGTTATTATGTTAAAGATGTAAAAGAAACAGCAATAGTAGAAATTATCGATGAAGAATTCTATTTTGAACAGATTTATTTAGATATAAAGAAAAAGAATATTATTCGAGCAATAAATATTTTGAATGAATATAATAGGTTAAATAGAAAATATTTAGATATAGTAAAAGATATCGTTGAATCAGCAAAAACTGAAGAAGACTATCATATTTGATAGTCTATTTTTATTAATTATTAGATCTTTTTTCTCTTTCTTTTTTAGAATTTATACAACCACAATAATCTTGACGATATAGGTTGTACTTTTTAGATAATTCTATACTATGTTTATAGCCATTATTCTTTTTAAAATCAGAATAAAGATATTTTATATTATATTTTTTACTTAACTCTTCCCCTATTTCATTTAACTTCTTACTATTTTTATATGGAGATACTGTTAGAGTCGTTCCAAAATAGTCATATGAAAGTTCTTTAGCTTTTAAAGCAGTGTATTCTAGTCTTAAATCATAACATTTAAAACATCTTTCTCCACCTTCAGGACATTCTTCTAATCCAGCAGTTATTTCATGATATTTATCATTATCATAATCACAATCAATAATATCTAATTTATTGATATTATTATATTCTTCAATAAATCTTTTTTCTTCTTCTTTTCTTTTTTCATATTCTTCATATGGTTCTATATTGGGATTATAATAAATAATTGTAATATCAAAGTATGGAGTTAAGGTATCTATTACATGTGATGAACAAGGGGCACAACAGCTATGTAGTAATAGTTTAGGTATGTTGTTCTTAGCTTGTTCTTCTTTTATTATTTTTAACATTTCATTATTATAGTTCATATTATTCCTCTGGTACTTCTTCTTGTTCTTCTGCTTCTTTTTGTTCTTTTTCTAATTTAGATTGTTCGATAGAAGAATAACTTTCAAATAGAATATTATCATCAGTAATAGTATCTAAGTATAACAAACCTTTTACTTCGTTCATATTTAAAGAAACATATATTTCTAAATAACTATTTAATTTCTTAATATTAACTGTATCTATCATAACTGTATTAGTATCATTCATAGTTAGTTTAAATCTTGTTTCATCGATGATATTTCCTTCTTTATCACGATAAGGATTATATTCTATCGTATTGATCATTTTTAGAATGTTTTTATCTACTTTATTAAAAGCCTTAATTAACTTTTTTAAAATTTTATTAGGTGTTTCGTTAATAAGTATTGGAATACCTAAAAACTTATTATTATCTTCTATTTTATTATTACTTGAAGAATAATAAATCTCTTCTAGTTTATAGTAGAATAAGATATCATCTTCTTCTACTTTTATAGTTATTTTACCAAGGAGATTTCTTTTTATTGTAACATTACTAATTAAAGGTATTTCTTTTATCTTTTTTTTCATTTTTGAAGTATTTAATTTAAAAATACTTGGATATTCTTTAATACCTGCTACTTCTATTATTTCGTTATCTGATACTATCTTATTACCTTTTATATAGATATTTTTAATAGGAAGTTTAAGAAAATAAAGAATAGTTAAGACAATAAAAAGAATGAATATTAATAATTTAAATATTCCTTTGTAATTAAGTCTTAATTTTTTCTTATTCTTCCTTTTATTCATTCTAATCCCAACCTATAAATTCTTGTTCTATTATTAAATCTACAGTAGTTGTTTCTAAAATTGTATCGTGAACATAATTAATAAGTTCATAAACATCATCTGATGTAGCTTCACCTGTATTAATTATGAAATTAGCGTGTTTTTTAGATACTTCGGCTCCACCAATTGTTTTACCTTTTAAACCACATGCTTCTATTATACGACCAGCAAAATCTCCTTCTGGATTTCTAAATACTGATCCAGCAGATGGATAATCTAGTGGTTGTGAAGCGAGACGTCTTTGTTTTCTATCTTCTAATATAGCTATAGAATTCTTTTTATCGCCAGCTTTTAAAAATAATTTAGCTGATAGAATTATGTAATTTTTTCTTTCTTTAAAACTAGTCCAACGATAGGTATATTCAATATCTTCGTGTTCTATTTCTTTTATTTCATATGTAGTTCTATCTAATACTGTTACAGAACTAACGTAGTCCATAATACAAGCGTTATAAGCTCCAGCATTACCATAAACAGAACCACCTATTGTACCAGGTATACCTCCAGCAAATTCTAAGCCGGTTAAACCTTTATCAACAGAATCCATTACTAAGCTAGGCAGTAAAGCACCAGCTTCTGCATAAGCAAGGTTTAATTCTGGTTTTATAGATATACCATTTAGTTTAGATAGTTTTATCATAGCACCATCATAGTATTTAGAAGATATTACAACATTAGAACCATTACCTAATATGATGAATTTAATATTATTCTCATCTAATATTTTTATAGTATTTACTAAATCATTTATTGAATATGGTTCAATTAAGTATTTTACTTTACCACCTATTTTATAGGTATTATACTTTTTAATTTCAACATCTTCTTGTACTTCAGCATACTTTTTTAATTCTTCTTGCATTCTACCAAGTCCTTTATTCTTTTGTAGATAATTTCACTACTATTATCTATACTTAATTTCTTTAAGTTCTTTTTCATCTCTTTGTATCGTTTTTCATCAAATAGCACATTATTAATCATATTATCTAATTTTTTGCTTGTCAATTCTTTTTCTTCGATTAATTCACCAGCATTATTGTTCTTTATTTCTAAAGCGTTATAGTATTGGTGATTATTAGCTACATATGGAGATGGTATAAATATTGCTGGTAAAGCAAGTGATAAGACCTCACTCATAGTAGAAGCACCTGCTCTAGTTATTAAAAGATCAGTATTTTTTAGTAGTGCTGCTAGATTATCTAGATATGGTAATACTTTGACATTAGAAGGAAAATGAGTTCCTTTTACAAAGTCTGAATAATGAGCATTACCAGTTATATATAATACTTCGTATTCTTTATCTTTAACATTATTTAAAAAGTCTTTCATCTTTTCATTAACTGTTGCTGATCCTAAAGAACCTGCTACAACTACTACTAGTTTTTTCTTTCTATCTAAACCTAATTCTTTTTTATCCATAGGTTTTATCGTTAGAGCATTTTCCCCACAAGGATTACCAGAGAAGAATACTTCACCACGACATTTTTTAAAATATTTAGCTGAATCTTTAAAAGAAATTCCTATTAAATCAACATCTTTTTGAATGAAAAGATTAGTTTTACCAGGTAAACTATTTTGTTCATGAATAAATGTTTTAATACCTAGTTTTTTAGCTGCTAACATAACTGGTAAAGTTACATAACCGCCAATACCTAAAACGATGTCTGGTTTAAACTCTTTCATTAATTTTATACATTTTCTTATATCTTTTTTTATTAGAAACAAATTTTTAATATCCTGTTTTATATTCTTTGTAAAACCATATATTTCAATACTTTCATATCTAATACCATGTTTAGGTATGATATCTTTTTCCATTCTATTATGAGTACCTATATATAGTATATCTAAGTCTTTTTCTTTCTCTTTAAACTTATTTATTATTGCTAAAGCAGGATAGATATGTCCCCCTGTACCACCAGCTGATACAATAATTTTCATAATACCACCTTTAATTAATTATACTATATAAATATAAGAAAAACAGGGTATTTAAAGCATTTTAGATAAATTTGACGTTTTTTAACCATGATGGTAGTATACAGACATACGAAGGAGGAATTCTCATGCTTACTAAGAAACAAATTAATAGTTATTTGAAAACAAAAAATAATGGCGAAGAATTAAACGATATAAAAAACGTCATCACTCTTTCGATGATCAAATATTATAATGATATAGATATTATTAATATGATGGAAAATATTATTATTAAAGAAAGTAAAAGAATTAAGAAAACATCAGTTAAAGATAATAAAATTACAATCAATTCTAATTTTACTAAATTAAATAAAATTGAATACTTGTTAGAATTAATTAATTATAAATATATAAATGGTACTTTTGAATTTGAAGGAATTAAAAAAGTATTAAATATCTTACAAGTAGAAGATATTATTAAAAGTTTATTTAAGATAGTAAGATTAAATAATATTTCTTATTTGGAAGAATTGAGTTCTATTAATAATAAAACTTATAGATGTTATATAGATCAAGTAGAAACTAATTTACTTAGACCATTATATAATTGTTTAAAAAAGAAGAATAAAGAATATGTTAAAAAAGATATATATAAGTATATAGATAAAGATTATGTAGAAGAGATAAATAACTTATTTATTGTAGATAATAAAAGTATATTAGAAGTAAGCGAATCTTATAGAAAAATAAAAGATATTATAAATAATATATTAGAAACCAAATAAAAAGAGTATTAATTATTTAATACTCCTGGCATTTGGTTTTTTTCTATTTCTGGATACCATGATGCATTATTTAGTGAATAATCATTGAATGTTGATTGTATGATTCCATTATAGTATGATGGATTTTTTTTATCATTAATAGAAGCTGCCCAAGTAGAATCAAAATAATAATATTTATCTTCTAGTTTTACTACATTCCACATATGGCCAACATTTGAATCCGAAGACATATAACCAAGAGCTCCATAAGAAGTTATACCGATATTTTGAAATATTACTTGAGCCGTTTTAGCAAATCCAGCACAAACAGCGTTATGCATTATAAAGACATTAAAGATAGATTGATTTTTAGAATCGTGCATAAATACTCTATCGTAAGTAGCATGATCCCCTATCCACTCATAAACATATTTAATCTTTTCAGCATCGCTCATGTTCTTCGTTTTTATTTTGATGCCATCTATTATTCTTTCTATACGCATACCACCGATATCTCTTACTATTTCTAAAGGCATTGCAGGATAGAAATGTAGAGTTATTTTATTTCCCTTATAATAACCGCCAAAACTAGAAAAATTCATCATTTCAGGGTGATCGAGAATAATAGCATCTCTCATATCACCAATGATATTTATGCATTCTTCAGTATCAACACATCCTAAAGTATTAACATCTAATTCATTAGAGAATTGTGATCTTTTGGCTATATCAAATATATAGTTATATATTTTCTTTTCTATTTCTCCAAGTTTATTATATACAAAATCATCAGTAAGATAGATATTATTAACATAGTGAGGATTAGAACTATCTTTTTTAGGTATGGTTAAATCTCTTGTTAAAAACACATATATTAAGATAGTTAGTATTAGAACTATAATTGCTCCTTTTTTATCATTTTTAATAAATTGTATCATTATAAAATCCTTTCATTGCTATATATGGGTATCCTATAAATGGTACTAATAAAGTTAGGAATGCTACTTTATTACTCATTCCATAGTAATAAGATACTAAATATGGCATTAATACATATAAAAATGTTGCTATTATATTTCTTATTGGTAAAAAGATGATTAGAACTGCTAAAACAACAAATACTAAAATATTTGTTTTAATTACTTTACAAAAATTATAGATATTTAAACCTGGTACAAAACTTTGAATAATATTAAATCCTGTTTTATTTAAAAGCAGACACATTGATATATAAAATAATACTAGATTTAAGATCATATATGTCTTCATATCATCACCTACTATATATATTATACAATACTAAGATATAAATATATAGAATTATGATTTTTAGTTGTCGCATTTTTTGCGATAACTAAAAAAGTTATAAGATACTTTCTTATAACTTTAGATTTTAGAATTAATAGTTCTTTCTACTACATCTTTTATTTTAGCTTCATTAAATGGTTTAGATAACATATCTACTATATTATAAGTAAATGCTTTATCTATTACTTCTTTAGATGAATCACCGGACACAATTGTTACTGGCATTTTACCCATAAGTCCATTTTCTTTTAAGTAATCTAGTACGGCAAAACCATCTTTTACTGGCATGTTAAGGTCTAGAAGTATAGCTTTTATTCTATCATCTTCTTGATGAGTTTTAATAATATTTAAAGCTTCATCGCCATTTGTTGCGAATGCTAATTCATATTCAGCATCAAATATCTTTTTAACGAATATTCTTATTACTTCGGAATCATCTGCTACTAAGATGATGTCTTCTTTTTGATTTTCTATTACTTCTTGGGTAGCTACTGGAATTTGAACAGCTGGAGCATCTTCAGGAATATTATCATCAAAATAGTCATTTACTATTTTTCTTACTTTATGTGCTTCGTTAATTAACTTATCATAGTTTGTTCTAACAAAGTTTATATTTGCTTCTTTAGATGCTAATTCATGTTCATAAGCGATATCAGCAAGAGCTTTAAAACCAAAGTATTTACAATCACTTTTTAGTGAATGAACTAATATAGCATAGTTAGGCATATCAGCTTGTTTATAGTATTTATCTATTTCAGCTAGTTTACCATCTATTCCTTTTTGAAACTCTGTTAAGGTTTCATTATAAGTAGCTTCATCACCAAATAGTTCTAAACTACTATCAATGTCAGCTCCAAATTGTCTTAAATAATTAATACTTTTCATATTATCACTACCTTCAATCTTATTATATCTTATTTTATATATTTAGTTAAGATATTTATTAATTTTTCTTTATCTATTGGTTTAGATAGATAATCAGCAAATTTATGTTTTTCTATTTTTTCTTTAATACTATTATCCAATTCATTAGCTGTCATTAGTATTGTAGGTGTATTAAAATTTTCTAAGGTATAGAGATTATCCAAGGTATGAGGGCCATCTAGATCAGGCATCATATCATCCATAAATATTATATCGTATTTATTTTCTATAACTCGTTCTATAGCTTCACTACCACTAGATGCTGTATCTAATTTAGATACGTATTTACCTATCGTATTTTTAGCTACTTTAAGATTTATATCGTTATCATCTACTACTAAGACATAGCCATCATTTTGTTTTGGTTCTTCTTTAACTGGATTAGTATCCGTTTGTCCTTCTATTTTTTTAGGTAAATCTAATTCAGCTGTACTAGTTAATCTTAATTCTCTTGTATTTTTTAAATCAGGAGAAGCTAAAGATATACTATCAGCTATGATACTAGTATGATTACTAGCATTTATAGTATTTGTTTCCGCAGTATTCTTATTTGATATGTTATTTCTTAATACTTTTTCTAATTCAGTCTTTTGAATAGGTTTAGATAAGTAATCAGTAAATCCTGCTGATAGATATTCTTCTTTCATACCTTCTATAGCATTAGCTGTTAAAGCAATTACTGGTATATTAAAGCCATTAATGTTTTTTAGTTTAGTAAGAGTTTCTTTACCACTCATCTTAGGCATCATATCATCTAAGAAGATAAGATCATAAGTACTACCATTATTGATCTTTTCAATACAAGCGAAACCACTAATACATGTTTCGATATTAAGATTATATTTTTTAAGTAATGTAGTAGCTACTTTTAGATTTAATTCATTATCATCTACTAATAATATTTTAGCTCCGCTAACATCAAATACTTTAGATGATGATTCAGTTGTTTCTTTTTGATGTTGAACTGTATTAGATATTATCTTTTGATCGATAGAGATAGTAAACTTGGAACCTTTACCATATACTGATTGAACTACTATTTTACCGTGCATTAATTCTACTAGTCTTTTAGTAATAGCTAGGCCTAAACCCGTACCTTCTATGGTGAGTTTCTTTTCAACACTTAATCTATCGAATTTAGAGAATAATCTAGGTAGGTTTTCTTCTTTAATACCAATACCTGTATCTTCTACAGTGATAATAAGTCTTATCATATTATCTTTAACAATACTTGATACTTTAAAATCAATATAACCTTCTTTAGTATATTTAGCAGCATTAGTAAGTATATTTAAGATAACTTGTTTTAATCTAGTATTATCTCCATATAATACTTTAGGTATAGTAGGATCTATATTTACTCTAAAATCTATTCCTCTATCCCCTATTCTAGCTTTAGTAAGAATTATTAATTCATTCCATAATTCATCTATTTCATATTCTTTTTCAATTATTTCTAACTTATTAGCTTCTATCTTAGAGATATCAAGTATTCCATTAACTATCTCAAGTAGATTATTAGAAGCCATTATTATATCTTCTACTTTTTCTAATGACTCACTAGGTAGATTATCTTCTTTTAAACTTTCCGAAAATCCAACTATAGCATTAAGTGGTGTTCTAATTTCATGAGACATATTAGATAAGAATTCACTCTTAGCATTGTTGGCTTTATCGGCTTGATCTTTAAGAACTGTCATTTCTTCTAGCATTTTGACATCGGGATTTTCAATGGTAAAGTTCATTATGATTATGGTTAAACACCATATATATCCAACCATAAATGATGTAGGATATATCAATATTATTAATGTATTTATTCCTCCAAAGACTAAGAATAAGTAGAATGGTGCAAACTTTTTAGCATAAGGTACTTTTCTATTTTTCAAAGTTAAAATCAATTGATATATGCCTAAAACAATTGCGTATCCAAAGGTAAGCATAACAGGTATTCCTTGTGGTGCAATAGACCCATTACTCTCTACATACTGAGTAGTGGTAATAATTGTTGTTATTAATACTAAAATTGTAGACATAATAAGTAATTTGATACTTTTTTGTGGCCTTTTACATACAACCATTAGGTAATAGCAAAACAAAAAATTAACAGTAATGTAACTTAGTAAAACAAGTTTCGCTACTACGTCATACAAAAGCGTTTTTTGATATCCAACATATAATAAAGCAGAAAGTATTTCGAATAGAGTCATTAAAATTGAGACGATTAAGATTAAATTGTATATTTTGGTTTCTGCTGTATTTACTTTTCTTTTTATAAAAAATATTACAGCTAAAATACTCATAACTGGAATCATTGCTACAGATAAGTAAAAACCTAATCCCATTTTATCACCCCTATCCTATATTCTTTTGTATTATATCATATTTTTGAGTTATTATACATTAAAAAAGTTACATCTTTTTTAAGATGTAACTTTTATTTTTTTAGCGTTAATGTGCTTCCTTTAGACATAGAATCTCTCTTTTTGTAATATTCTATATCTATTTTTGAGTTATTCATCATTCTTACCAAAGGTTCTGTTGTATATTCTATTTGAGCTGGTAAAGCACTTTCACCTATTCTTGTTGCTATCAATTCTTTTAATCTTTTTTCAAAAACTGCAAAGTCTAAATCATCAGAATATAAAGAAATGTGATAACTTGGTAAATGCTGTAAAATATCATCAGATATAGGTGTTATTACTGCTTCTCTTATTTCTGGCATAGTTTGTAATAATGCTTCAATTTGCTCAGGATATATATTATCTACTCCCGAAACAAAATTTCTTTTTTGTCTTCCTTCATATTTGTAGAATCCATCATCTTCTTCTACTAAGTAGTCTCCTAGATTTAACCATTTTGTTCCATCGGTATCGTAAGATATTACTTTATCGGTTTCTTTAGGATTATTATGATATCCCATCATTATTGGTTTACCGGAAATATATAGTAATCCTCTTTCACCTTTTTTTACTTCTTCACCATTTTCAGGAGATATTAGTTTTACTTTTAGTGTAGGTATAGGTACTCCTAATACACCTTGTTTTAAATAATTTCCTGTATTAAGTATATTAGATCCCCATGTTTCTGTAGCACCCAATCCATCTCCGAGTATTGTTTTACTGCCACAGTAAGCTAACGCTTCATTTATTGGACCTTCAGTTGCTGCTTTTTTTGCTTCTCCGCCGGAAAAAGCTATTACTAAATTACTTAATGAATTTGGTTTTAAATCTCTTCTTGGAATGTAACCGCCATTCGCAGGTTCTATTAATGAAGTCCAATGAGGTGGTCCTCCCGAAGCACCATGTGCTTGAGTTCTAACTAATTCATCATAGAAATCATTTGGCATTGCTTTTAATGTTAATGCATATGTCATTTTATTAGCTAGTGCTGCATGTAAAATTGATCTACCAAATGCCATATGACCAAATGGAATTTGTCCTAAGTATGTTAATCCACCATCGAAGAAATCCGCATCATATAATTTTTTCATTCCTTCAATTGAAGTATTTAGACCAACATCATTTAAATCAACACCTTTATGAATACCCGTAGAACCTCCGGTGAACATTATATCACTCAATTCTCCATCTATATATGGCGTATTTGGAATCACTAATCCATCATAATTCATTTTCAATAAATGTCTTAATCTGTTGTTTCTAACGATAGTAAAATTACCATTTTTTATTTGCATTAAATTGTATCCAAGTCTTAATTTCCAATTTCTACTAGATTCAAATGGAGAATATAATATTGTTGAAAAGCCCAATGATTTTTCAAAATCTTTAAAGTTGCTGTAGAAGCAATCCATTGTTATTACCATTTTAGGCATTGTAAGTTCTATATCTTTTTTTATTCTTTCTTTGTTATCAAAAGGACTATAACCAATTACTACTGCTCCTAACTTGTTTAGAGCATATAAAAGGTAGACTGATTCTGGAGTATTAAGTATACATACTCCTATCAAATCTCCTTTTCTAACGCCTCTTTTATATAGTAATTTTGCATATTTATCTATAGAATCAAACATTTCTTCATACGTTATTTTTCTATTTTCTTGTGTCAATGCAATATAATTCATATTGTTTTTACTATTTTCTAGTATATAATCGTATTTACTTTGGTTTGGATTTATTTCCATTCTTAATTCCCCTGTTCTATTTCCAACTCTGTTAATTATATCATATTATTTATTTTTTAGTTTATTAATTATATAAACTACTCCAATTAATAACATAAAAACCCCTCTTTTATATATATTAATTATAGTATAAAAGAGGGTTCATTACAAATTTATCTATTCAATATTATAATTGTTAATTATTTGCATATAGCAATATGACTTTAGAATTTTATGTTTCCCTAGGCTCATTGTCGAGGAGTGTATCTATAGGAATATGCATATGTAATCCGTCTTTCAGTGTATAATAAGTATCTTGTACTAGAGAATCTAAATCAAAATATGTAAAATCATAGGTTTCTTTTATTCTAATCGGGTTTTTTGATGAGTATTCCCATCCAGCATAATAATCCCCTTGAGTGCCGTCCCCAGCCCATTGATATGGTAAGTGATAAGTTGCATAATCACCTACTTTATCTTTTGGTTTAGAACTATAAACTACTGATTTACCATCTAAATTTAAGTATTTTGCTGGTATTATAGACTCTGTTTTATCACTTATTGTTAATCCAGTTATGCCCTTAAAACAACCTACATCTGATCGTTGTGACACAGCATATACTTGAAAAGTTGGTTCGGCACCATTACCTAGAATATAGTCGCTTATACGATCTTTATTTCTTTGAGTATTATAAGGATACCTAGTACTAGTATTATCTCCTTCTAGTCCTATAGGATATGAAGTTGAAAGAGGTTTTAGTTCTGGTGTTGCAGGATCCATTACAAAGAAATCAGAAAAACTCACTTGATCGATGGTTTTATTTCCTAAGTCAACGGGAGGAACACATACATAGTGTCTTGCAACATTTTGATCAAAGTATCCCTGTGCATTTCCACTTATACCAGAAGATCCTTGTCCATTTACATTTAATATTAATGGAATATTATTTTTTGAAGCATAGTATAATACTGCTTTTAAATTATCTACTCCTGTCATTTGTATATTAGTTCTTGATATTTGATTGCTACTTAACATTTTTTCTCCATTACTTAATCTTATAGACTGATATATCATATATCCATAATAAGATGACCAATCAAGACATTTATCATGTGGTTGTTTACCACAAAACTTAATGAACTCTTCTAATTGTTCAAAGGTATATCCAGAAAGAGAATAATTGCCTTTTAAGGCATCAAATGCTGCTGCTGATCCTTCCAACGAGTTTATAAAAGCTGGTATCGTAAAATTATTACCATTTTGTACAACACT
>JAEEGL011853987.1_pt1 | contig 16636 bp, 13 predicted proteins | sample 9134231 | NCBI WGS metagenome assembly JAEEGL01 (sample SAMN16246548, study PRJNA631951) | gut metagenome | biome: gut microbiome; feature: rumen; material: fiber-attached | host: Bos | place: Iran: Karaj | collected 2018-10 | reverse complement strand
TAATGTAGGTATTCGGGTGAAGACTGAACAAAACAAGTTTGAAGAGTTCCTCTATCAGACTCTGGGCATCCGCGTAAAAGTTCGCGTGAAATAAGTACTGAATGGCAATACGAATGCGTTCTATCAATGCGAGTGTCTCTACTGGAAATGAATAATGACCATCTTTCCGATGGTCATTTTCTTCATTTGTGATTATAAGTGATGCAATATTTTTAATTTAAACTCAATGTGCAGAAGGGACAGTCCCCTTTGTGTGAAAACATTTGGAGATTAGTACCAAATTTAGAAGCACATGTACCCAAGAATGATGTGTACGAAAATGTGGAAGTCGAATGGCTTCCACATTATTTATTATAACTTCATGAGGAGTTGATGTCTGTCATGAACTAATTCCTGGCACGCTTGTAATCATACAGATAGAAGATGAAGGCAAGCACACCTACTGTTGCTATAAATGCTACTGTAACCATATCCTATTTCTCGTTAATACCTCTCTTAAAATATATATTTCCAATTCTTATCAGAAGAAGGAAAACCACAATCCCTATCGCATACAGATAAACGGGATGTTTCATTTCCTCAAAGATTCCGCCAATAATCACACCTCCGAATACAAGTTTTGCCAAATCCGTGTAGATGTCAGCTGCTTGTTTAGCTGTGCAGTGGGCGCTTTAGCCCGTTCACGTCTCGTACTCATCGGCAAAGGTACATTAAAAGTTCGACACTTGCAATACTTTTGCCATAATTCTCACATTTTTAGCTTTTTTCTTCATAAGCATTCAATTTAAGTTTATAAATAAGGTTTCACGCTGCAAAGGTAAGGATAATATTCCTATCAGTCAAATATTTGAGAAAAAAAGTTTGCTCGTTTGCGAGAATATGCTTATCTTTGCAGCAAAACTAAGAAGAATATGGAGATATTGAGAATACCATTTAAACCAATAACCCTGGAGGATGCAGATATCTTTTCAATAGAGAAGATATTTAAATACTATTGGAAAGATTTTTGTCATGCCTGTCGTTCGCGCATATTCTATCAAGGAGAGGAAGATTATGAAGACTATTTTGTGATGTATACAATGATGAAGACTGTAAGTATATATCCTTTTAAAATGTATACATGGGAATCATTGGTGCGTTTAAAGGTAACGTGTCAAGATCTTGACAAATTTCGTGAAGCAGTTAATTTTTTTATGGAACTCACGACAAGAGCAGATGCAGTATTTCCAATGTTGTTAGTTTTGTATAAGATGCAGAAATCTATTTCAAAACTTCTGGAAGAAGAATCTGGTATGATAGATTATATTTATCCGAGCATGAAGGAATATGACTATCATTCATTTGATAATTACATAATTAATTATACTGATGAAAAAAAACCTAATGATTCTACAACGGTAGAATTTTTCGCTGAATTAGACAAGACAATTATAGAATGGTTAAAGAAAGAACGAGAATGGGATGAGAAATGGCAGAATCTTTTAAATTCGGTAAATTATGATGAAGAGAATAGTAAAATCATAGCAGGACCTTTGTGTAGAGATCTAGCAAAATGTATTATAGATAGTTTTAATGATTCGATATCTAATTTCCAAGCAAACCATCTAGATAAGATTTGCTTTCATAATGGTGATGTAAAACATGCAATTGTTTATCGTATACTTGTATCCTATCTCAATTCGGTTGGTGAAGTTAAGAATATATTTAAAGAATATCCTGATTATATGCTCCAATCAAAACTATTAGATATTCGTTCATCATTAATCAAGGAATTCAAACAATATAAACTCGGCTCTCTTTGGTGTGAGAGTATTGACTTGGAAAAAAGATTAGAATATGTCGGTCATTATTTTGTAAACCATAGAGAAGAAATATCTGAAGGAGAAAAAAAATTCTTTTATCTGTTGGACGAAATATGTGTCATAACAGATGTGTTAACAGATAGAGTAAAGAAGTTCTGGCCAGAGGCCGAATATGTATACGATTCTGAGGAAGAAAGCCCTCAGGCAGAAGCTAAGGCTGAGGCACCAAGTCGTTTCTATTCAGTTGTTATCGTCCACTCCAAGGCCCAAGAGGTCATTTCGATGATGCATCAGTTTTTGAAAGGCAAGACTAAACCCAAGGATGTAGCCATGCCTTTCAGAGCGGCCATGGAGGCAGGAGTCATAAGAAGGCCTACTTATGGGGAATTTGTATCTGAATTCGGAGAAGGGGGAATCAAGAAGAGTATGTTTGAAGACTGTTGTCGGCCTGATAGAAATCCATTCTATGGCGAGGCTTATGACAAAATGGTGGAGATGTTCAAGCAATTGATTGAGAAATAGACACCATATTAGTGGTCTTTTCTGGTCATTTCTGGTCGAACAGGAATGACCAGTTCTTTTTTATTGCCAATCAAATAACTCGTTTTATCTTTGCACTGTCATCAGATGGAAGTCTGGGGCCGCGCAAAGGAAAAGCCTTGCGTGTACATTAATAAACTAATAAATATTATCATTATGGACACAAAAGTTTATCCCAAAGAGGTTTGCGAGCAGCTGGCTCGCGAGTTGGTAAAGGAGCAGACCGAGGTGGCGAAGCACCAGAGCATGGTAGAAGGTCTCAAGAATGCCATCTTCGAGAAGAAGAAGGATGTGATCATGCGTAAGATTGATGGCCGCTCGTTCAAGTTGAATGGCAAGAAGGTCGTCGCCGTCAAGATTTCTTTGTATCACGACCCAGACGGCCTTTCGGTCTGGATCAACTTCGTAGAGAATCCGTTCTGCACCTTGATCCGTAGCTACGAGCTGACTACGAAGGAGAAAAAGCTCTTCCATGCGTATGTCAAAGCCTTCGAAAAGTATCAGAAACAGTTCTATGACGAGGATGTGAAGAAGCGTCTGCTCGATGTGATCGATGAGCTCTCTAAGCTGAAGCATCAGCTCAAGATGGGTTTCGTGCGTGTGTGGTCGATGACCTATGATGAGGCGCTCGATCCGGATTTCTTCGTGAAGTCTGGCCTGCATGTTCCTGTCTTCAAGGGTGTCTCGCCTGAGGAGAAGCTGCTTGAAGATTTGTATTGCCTGAAATAGAGAATTAGAATGTAGAACCCGAGGTTTGTGAGAGTCCTCATGAGATAAAGTTGCAACACCTCCACATATCTCACAAATCATCGGAAAGCATGAAAGAAGTTTTATTGCAGATTGAAGACTCTGCTTACGTGAAGTTTATGGGGATGGTCAGCCTCTGCCCCCAGGTGAAAGTGCTGAGTGAGGGTGTGGCCATCGAGACGCGTGGGACTACCGACTTGTGTGTAGCCCGTGCCATACGCGATTTGCGTGCCGACGGTGTGTTCCGTTATCCGTGCGATTATACTTATTTGATGTTAGCCGCCAACGAAGGGTTGGCGAAAGGCATGGCGTTCTTCTGTTCGCCCAAGGATTTCATTGACTACCTGAAGGAGCTGGAACTGGACGGTCTGCCTGGCCGTTCTACGCTCTACGATACGCTCAGCAAGGTGGAAGGCAAGTATCCCGACTGGACTTTCAAAGACAATCCCAAGCCCAAAGAGGTATTAAGGAGGAAGAACGTTGTAAAGTTGTTTTTGAGCGCTTTCGGAAAAGCGAGAAGGACGGCTTCGGACGGTATGTCGGACAATCGCCCATAAGTCGGACAATGTTTCGGAAGACTCGGAAAAAAGCCTTTGACGCCCCGAAAAGCCGCCGTATCTTTGCATCACAAATCAATAGTATTCACTTTTAAATCAGTTAGAATTATGAGTAAGAATTCAGAAAATTACGGGCTTGTTTATGTAGGCAATCCCTATGGCGTGAAGATCCTCAAGTGTTGTGCTTCCTGCCATTACAAAGAGGTTAATAACGAAGGCCTCCGCATCTGCGTGCTGGCGAATCTGATCGTGAAGCAGAAGTTCGTTTGCTCCAAGTATAAGTTGAGCGATTCGCTGAAGGTCGCCGGCAAAGGAGTTGGTACAGTGAAGCACAAAGACACTAAGGAGATTGTTATCAGATAGGTTTATTTTGACAAAAAAAATTAAGGTTATGGTATCACAATTGTTAATCAACAAGCTGATGGAAATGGAAGGTCTTCGTCAGGAGGCCTACGTGGACGCAGCTGGTGTGCTGACCATTGGTTATGGTCACACGAAGAATGTCCGTATGGGCGACAAGATCAGTAAGTATTGGGCCAAGGAACTGCTGATGCAGGATCTGGCCGAGGTGGAAAAGCAGGTTAAGGCGTTAGGCGTCGCCAAAACACAAGGGCAGTTGGATGCGCTCGTGTCGTTCGCCTTCAACCTGGGTATAGGTAATCTGAAACGTTCAACGTTGTTGAAGTGCATCAAGGAACAACGCAGCATGCGCGAGATCAAGCGCCAGTTCATGCGCTGGGTCTACGCAGACAACAAAATCCTGAAGGGCTTACAGCGTCGTCGTGCATGGGAAGCCAAGCGCTTCTTCGAGTAATAATAACCGAGTCTGAAGGTGAGTGAAGGAAAGGTATCCGGATGTAATTGAGCTCAAACTAAAACTTTCACTTTTCCGACAGCTCATCGACAAAAGACAAAGTTATGAAAATTCAAGTAGAAATTAGCAATGAAACGTTGCAGGCCGTCATGAACGGCAAGAGAGTGGAAGGATCGCTGCGCCTGCAGCTGTCGAGTATGGGAACACACGGCGAGATCGGCTTCAAGGCCTACAATCGCAAACCCCAGCAGAAGCATCGTGACCGTCTGATCCAGACGCTGGAACACGGCTGGGTAAAGGAGTCGGTCGAGCGTATCAAGATGTATCAGAGCATCCCCAAGAATCTGGGAACGGTTCGCGTCTGCAAGACGATGGAACGTGAGACACAAGAGGCGAAGGATGCCCTCATCGACGAGGAGATTACCAGTTGGGGTGTTTAATTAAGAAAGGAGGATTGAGTTATGTATTGTTATCAGAAAAACTTTAGTTATCCGACGTTGCCCGTTGACGAAGCGCAGTTCTATGCGCTCGTCAGGGCCACGCAGTGGAACGAGAACATCGACAAGTACCGCAAGACGGGCGAGGCCTCGCTGAAGCGCAAGCTGCCTGCGTTCATCTTCCAGGCGACGTTCGACGAGACGGAATCGAAGAATGGTAAGCTGGGTGCCTGGCGCAAGCAGAGTGCCACCCGCCTGACTGGCCTCGTGGTGATGGATGTGGATCATGTGGAGGATCCTCGTGCGGTGTATGATTCTTGGCACGGATTAAACGGCTTTGATGAATTAAAGACACAGATCCTGTTGGTCTACGTTACTCCCAGTGGCAAAGGTCTGAAGATCGTGTTCAAGGCTCGCACGGAGTGGGGTAACCTCATCGACAACCAGCACGCTATGGCCAAGTTGCTTGGCGTAGAGGTCGACGAGAGCTGCAAGGATGCCAGTCGCATGAGTTTCATCTGCAAGGAATCGGATATTCTGTACATTGATAAGGAGTTGTTTACGTATGAGAACAAGGAGTTTGCTGAGAAGTATAATGATCAGTATCGTAGTGGCTATTCTGGTGCTGTTAAGACTGCTGTTGTGGCCAGTGCGAGTGTTAAACAAGGGACTGAGGCTGTCGGCCAAATGGATCCTCAGCCGATGGGCGATCTAAAGTGGAGAGGTTATGATATTCAGGGAATTATTGATCAGAAATTTGATACGAAGCTGCCGTGTGCTGCTGATTCAAATCGTCACACAGAGTCGCTCAAGCTCGCTACCGACTTGCTGCTCATGCTCGATGGCGACAAGCAGACCGTGCAGCGCATCGTCGAGGCCCAGCCGTGGGTTCAGGAGATCATCGCAGAGAGAAACGAGAATGTGGGCCAGACGGTCGCATCAGCTGCTGAGTGCGTGGCTCAGAAAGAGAAGAAGTATGCCAGTAGCCTACCATCCAAGGCGATGCTCGAAGCGATTCAGAAGGCCACAGGCAAGACGTTTCAGGAGATTACGAAGGGCCAGGCGTCGGCGGCGGAGGGATCCTCAGAGGATGATATCAACCGTCTGCTGTGGCTCTGGGGTGAGCAGATAGAGCAGTTTGTTGAGGATTTCCCGTTGATACGCGATATCTGCAAGGGTTTGAAGCCAAATCAGTACCCTGCAGCCCTGTTCGTGGGTGGCGGACTGCTGATGACGCTGATGACACGCTGCACTTACCGCTTCTACCATCGTCCGGAGGAGTTGCGCAGACTGAACAACTCGACGCTCATCATTGGCGATCCAGCTTCAGGTAAGTCGTTTGCCACAAGGCTCTTCAAACTCCTCGCTGCGCCCATCGTGGCAGCCGACAAGAAGGGCAAGGAGGCCATCAACGCCTATCGCGAGGAGATGAAGACCAAGGGTGCCAACAAGGAGAAGCCCAAGAAGCCGAAAGTGGTGGTTCGCGTGCATCCTGCGAGAACCTCGAACGCCCAGTTCATTCAGGACATGGTGAACGCCGTGGAGATCGTCGACGGGGAGGAGATACAGTTGCACATGCTGACCTTCGACACGGAGTTGGATAATACGGTGACCGTTCAGAAGGGCGGTTCGTGGATAGACAAGCAGTCGATGGAGCTCAAAGCCTTCCACAACGAGGAGGACGGTCAGGCCTATTCGAACGTGGACTCTATCTTCCAGGACTTCTTCGTCACTTGGAACTACATCTACACAGGCACGCCCATCGCGCTGAAGAAGAAGGTGAACGAGCAGAACTTCGGCTCTGGTCTGGCCACCCGTCTGACCTGCATCCCTCTGCCAGCCACGAACTTCGAGATGATGAAACGTGAGGCTTATGTGGACTTCGAGAGCGACGAACGACTGAAGACCTGGGCATTCAGGCTCGATCGCATGAAGGGCGAACTCAGCGTTCAGAAACTCGTGGACGAGCTCTACGACTGGACCGCCCGAAGGATGGAGGACGCGAAGGAGAACGACTCGAAGGCCGACGAGATGCTACTGAAGCGCTGCGCCTACCACGGCCTGAACTTCGCTGCGCCGTTCCTCGTGATGCGCCATTGGGACCAGATGAAACAAGATGGCGACTATTGGTGTGGGACGTTCGAGACGGATGAGACAGACTGGCAACTCGCAGAATTGCTTTGTAATATCCAATTCGCCTGTCAGCGTCATTATTTTGGTGCTATGGCTGAGAATTATTTCGACAACAAGCATCGCGAGGCCGCTGTCAACGTCCAGCGTCGTCCGAAGACCATCGAGGCTTTCAACCGTCTGCCTGATGAGTTCAATAACGAGGATGTGATGCGCTGCTTCAATCTGAACACTGACGGAGCTGTCCGCAGCAAAGTGCGTCGTCTTCAGCAAGACCACCTGATTGAGAAAGTCGACGATGCCAGACAGTCGGGAACGACCAAGACGGTCTATCGCAAGACGGGCGTGATCATGTTATAACGGTATTGTTGCATTGCGCCATTGTGCCATTCGGGGATTCGGAGCGTGAGCTTCGGATCCCTTTTTTTGTTGAGAGAGGTTGCTGAGGATTGAATTTATTCTTCATTTTCTTTGGCCGTTTCATATGAAAAGACTACCTTTGCAGCACGAAGACAAACTAATCAACAGAGCAGCAATGAAAAAAGTCATTCTCAGTTTAGTGCTGGCGATCGTGTCTGTTGCCGGATACGCCCAGACAGAGGAAGATAATCAGACGGCGACGTCGAAGTTGACGAAGGAGCAGAAGGAGGCGCGCATCCAGGAGATCCGCAAAGCCTATGCAGATGCGAAGGCCAAGGTGGCGAAGAACGGTAAGAACGGTCAGTCGCCAAGGGATCTGTGGATCGAATGCAACGATGTGATCGACAAGGAGGCTGATGTCACGTCGTGGGAGGGAATCTCCGTTTACTTCGACTCCAAGGTCGAGGGCGAGAAGGATGTGAACCGTCCCTATTTCATTGTGGAGAACGCCACCGCCCACCAGCATCTGCTGTATCGTGAGATGCTGATCAACCCGACTGACAGCACGCTGATGTTCTGCTATCGTCGTGGTGAGACGGATGCGGGCTTCGTGGTGGAGTCGCGCTACTATTACGACACGGAGGGCCTGCTCGTGGAGGCGAAGCATAGCACGCACAACACATGGAGTACGCCTGAGGGGGAGCAGGAGGTCGCAAGGAAATATATCGGCCTGTTCAAGACCATGACACAGGGTGTGCTCATCACACGCGACGGGACGATGGCCGATGCACCAAGTGGTCCGAAGAGTGCTGCCCTCCAGTCGACCCAGCGCACGAAGGATCAGCAGTTGGCGTATATCCGCAACTTGTATTCTGGGGCGAAGAAAAAGATAGCTCAGGAGGCGCATGAGTATCAGAAGCGTAACGTGCGCCTCGTGCTGCACGATCAGGGGCTGCAGTGGCCGCCACAGACTACGGAGTTGCAGTTCTATTTCGACACAAGGGTGGTGGAACTGCCGGATCAGCGGCGTCACGACAACTACTGCTACTTCATCTCGGAGCATCGTCAGCGCATGGGCTTCGACAGCTACGAGGAGTATCTCTTCGACACCTATAGCCAGGACTTGATCTTCTACTACTGCAAGTGTGCCGAGGAGGGCGAGCAGTGGGAATGGCGACGCTATTACGACCAGCAGGGCAACTGCATCGAGCAGAAAGGCAACAGTGCCGACGATGTGCCTCTGGACAAGAACGACGCCAGGAACATGCTCGGGCTCTTCTATAAGGTCTTGACGGAATGAAAAAGGAGCCGCTGGGCGTTAAAGGGAGTTAAACGACATGACTTTTCGCTGAAAATGCGTAACTTTGCGGTCGATATGGAAGAAAATCAGCAACAAGAGAAGTTGGTATTGCGCACGGAAGGACTCGTGAAACGGTATGGCAAACGTACCGTGGTGAACGACGTGAGCTTCGACGTGAAGCAGGGTGAGATCGTGGGTCTGCTGGGTCCTAACGGCGCCGGCAAGACCACCTCGTTCTATATGACCACAGGTCTGATCGTGCCCAACGGCGGACATATCTACCTGGGCAATGAGGAGGTGACGAAATATCCTGTGTACAAGCGTGCCCGTGCCGGTATCGGCTATCTGGCGCAGGAGGCGAGCGTGTTCCGTAAGATGAGCGTTGAGGACAATATCCTCTCCGTGCTTGAGATGACGGGAAAGCCGCGCGACTATCAGTTGGAGAAGCTTGAGGAGTTGATCAAGGAGTTCCGTCTGGGTAAGGTGCGTAAGAACAAGGGCGACCAGCTCTCGGGTGGCGAGCGACGCAGAACGGAGATTGCCCGTTGTCTGGCCATCGAGCCGAAGTTTATCATGCTCGACGAGCCCTTCGCCGGTGTCGACCCCATCGCCGTGGAGGATATCCAGCAGATTGTGTGGAAGCTGAAATACAGGAACATCGGCATTCTCATCACCGACCATAACGTGGACGAGACACTGACCATCACCGATCGCGCTTATCTGTTGTTCGAGGGGCGCATCCTCTTCCAGGGTTCCCCAGAGGAACTGGCAGAAAACAAAGTGGTGCGCGAGAAATACCTCACCAACTCGTTCGTCCTCCGCAAAAAAGACTTCCAGGAGCTGGAAGAAGAGCGCAAGGCGAAAGAAGAGGAGTAATTTTCTGAATTATGAATAGATTTTTTTTATTGTTGTTCTTAATTCTGCCATTGTCTTCTGTTACGTCTTTTTCCGACAATGTTGACCTTCAAGAGGTGTATAATGCAGGTCTGCCAGTCTTGACAATAACAACTGTGGATGGTGAAGAACCTACTTTTGAGGTTTTTTATGCGCCTCAAGGTTGTATAGGTCTGTCTGTTAAAAATACGACCAAGGTGCCGGCGCGTATGACCATCACCCACAAAGGCAAAGTTCTATATGACAGTGGGGAATATGAGAAAGACAAAAGCGGCTTGACCATTAAAGTTCGTGGAAACACCAGCGCTTTACAGCACAAGACACCATATAAGCTGAAACTACAGAAAAAGGCTGATTTGCTGAATCGTGGTAATGATAAATACAAAGATAAGAATTGGGCACTTATCAATGACGAGTTCCTGCGAGCGAAAGTTGGACTGAAGGTTAATGAACTTGTTGGGCTTCAATGGACTCCCGCATATAAATATGTTAACGTGGTGATGAATGGCAGTTTCCGGGGTACTTACATACTTCTTGAGACGGTTGAGCGTAATGTTGACTGTAGGTTAAATGTGGCAAAGACTGGCTATATTTTTGAATACGATGCCTATTGGTGGAAAGAAGATGTGAAGGTTGATTCCAAACTTTCTTCCAACATGCAATATACTTATAAATACCCTGAAAGCGATAAGGTTACTGAAGAACAGAATGCATACCTCACAGAGGTGGTAAAGAAATTTGAAGAGTCATTGTCTGACGGCTCGTACGCGAATTATATTGACGTGAATTCATTTGCCACGTGGATGATTGGGCGTGATATCCTGGGATGCAATGACGGGGCCGGTTCGAACATCTTTCTCACAAAGTACGACAACACGCCTGAAACAACAATCATGATGGGCAACATGTGGGATTTCGATACAGCATTACATTCAGAAAGAACGGGGAAGTGGGATACTGTACACGATCTGTATTTTTTTAAACTTTTGTTTAAAAGCTCCAATAAACGGTTTGTTACAGCATACAAACGTAAATGGAATGAATTGAAGTCAGTCCTTTTTGAACAGATGGATGCTTATCTGATCGATTATGCTAATTCCGAAGAATGTAATGCTCTCGATAAATCACTTGTGTTGGACAGAAAAGTATACGGGAAAAACAAAGATTCTGTAGGGGACGTAATCAGTAATTTCAGACAATGGTTTTCTTCTAGACAGACATGGGTGGATAAGCAGATGTCTCAATTGAAAGGCTGCGAGTTGGGTGATGTCAACTGCGACTCTAAAGTTAACAAGACTGATTTAGACCTTATCATAGATTATCTTATGGGTAAGATACCTGAGGGTGCCATTGACATATACAATGCCGATATCAATCAAGACAAGTATGTGAATGCTGCCGATATTGTTGTACTCATTAAACGGTTGTAAATACCGGAATTGGAATGTTAATTATTCAAAATTGTTAGGCCGTTCCGTTTTTTATAACTACCTTTGCACCCCAAAATTTGCTCGTATAATATAATAAGGTATAAAGAAAGATGAAAATTACATTTGATTGCCCTGATAAGATCAATGGCGTAATGACGATGGTTATTGAGCCCGCTGACTATCAGGAGAAGGTTGAGAAGACACTGAAGGATTATCGTAAGAAGGCCCAGGTGCCCGGTTTCCGTCCGGGTCAGGTGCCCATGGGAATGGTCAAGCGTCAGTATGGCACCGCCGTGAAGGTGGAGGAAGTGAACCGCCTGATCAGCGAAAAGCTCTATGGCTATATCCAGGAGAACAAGATTCAGATGCTGGGTGAGCCCCTGCCGAACCAGGAGAAGCAGAAGCCTCAGGATTTCGAGAAGGAGGGTGAACTGGAGTTCGTGTTCGACATCGCTGTGGCCCCTGAGATGAAGGCTGAGCTGACTGACAAGGACAAGATCACGTATTATGATATCAAGGTTGACGATAAGCTCGTTGACGACCAGGTGCAGATGTATGCTTCGCAGGCCGGTGAGTTCCAGGAGGCAGAGACCTTCAGCGGCAACGATACGCTGACAGGTGAGCTGCGCGAGCTCGACGAGAAGGGTGGCACGAAGGAGAACGGTCTCGCCAACGAGGCTGCTATGATCATGCCCGCCTATATCAAGGAAGAGAAGCAGCGCAAGCTCTTCGACGGTGCAAAGAAGGGTGACGTCATCACCTTCAACCCGAAGAAGGCCTATCCCGACCACGACGCAGAGGTGGCTGCCCTGCTGAAGGTGCAGAAGGACGATGTGAAGGATTTGGCCAGCGACTTCAGCTATCAGATCAACGAGATCCGTCACTTCCAGCCCGCTGAGATCAACCAGCAGCTGTTCGATCGCGTTTTCGGCGAGGGAACGGTGAAGGACGAGAAGGCTTTCCGCGAGAAGAGCGCCGAGACCATCAAACCCCAGCTCGAGAGCAATAGCGACTATAAGTTCCTCATGGACGTGCGCCAGTATATGGAGAAGAAGGTGGGCGACGTGCAGTTCCCCGAGGCTCTGCTGAAGCGCTTCATGCTGCAGAACAACCAGGACAAAGGTGCTGACTACGTGGAGAAGAACTTCGAGGGTAGCATCAAGGAGCTGAAGTGGCACCTGATCAAGGAGCAGCTCGTAGCCGCCAACGAGATCAAGGTGGAGGATGCCGACCTGAAGGCTGTCGCCAAGGACGCTATCCGTCAGCAGTTCGCTCAGTATGGTATGTCAAACGTGCCCGACGATGTGCTCGAGAACTATGCCGCTGAGCAGATGAAGAAGCGTGAGAACGTGGAAGGCTACGTGGATCGCGCTGTCGACCAGAAACTCGTCGAAAAGCTCAAAACAGTCGTTAAACTGACCAAAAAATCAGTCAGTTTGGAGGACTTTAACAAGGCAATGCAAGAAAAATAAGCATTTTTAGGAAAAAATAACCACTCATTTAGGGAGGTTATCGACTTTTTTATGTAACTTTGTGTCCCAAACACAAGTGAAAAAGGTCGATGACCTCTCTTTATTGTGGGAAAATATAACGAATAATAGTGAAGATTATGAACGATAGAAACGATTTTAGAAAGTATGCAGTCCGCCATTTAGGCATGGACGGACTGACCGTTGACGAAGTGATGAAGGCTCAGGCACAGTATCTGAATCCCTATATCCTCGAGGAGCGTCAGTTGAACGTGACGCAGATGGATGTCTTCTCGCGTTTGATGATGGATCGCATCATCTTCCTGGGTACGCAGATCGACGACTATACTGCCAATACGCTGCAGGCACAGTTGCTCTATCTCGACTCTGTGGACTCGGGTAAGGACATCTCGATCTACATCAATTCGCCTGGTGGCAGCGTGACAGCAGGACTGGGCATCTACGACACGATGCAGTTCATCTCGTCAGACGTGGCAACCATCTGCACAGGCATGGCAGCCTCGATGGGTGCTGTGCTGCTCGTGGCAGGCAAGGAGGGCAAGCGCTCGGCTCTGCCTCACAGTCGTGTGATGATCCATCAGCCCCTCGGAGGTGTGCAAGGACAGGCCTCGGATATCGAGATTGAAGCCAAGGAGATTCTGAAGTTTAAGAAGGAACTCTACACAATTATCTCTGAACACTCGCATACACCCTACGACAAGGTGTATGCCGACTCAGACCGTAACTACTGGATGACCGCTGAGGAGGCGAAGGCCTACGGCATGATTGATGCGGTGCTGAGCAGGAAGCAATAAGAAAACATGACGAAGTTAAGAAAAGAATGTAGCTTCTGCGGGCGGAGCGAACGGGAGGTCAGACTGCTGATCACAGGACTCAACGCCTATATCTGTGAGGACTGTTCTAAGCAGGCCTACCGTATTGTTCAGGAGAATCTGCCGGCATTGAACGGTGCTGCTAACGCCAACACAGGAGAGAAGCACGACAAAGTGCCGAAGCCGAAGGAGATCAAAGCCTACCTCGACGAATATGTCATCGGACAGGATGAGGCGAAGAAATACCTCTCGGTAGCGGTATACAACCACTATAAGCGACTCGGTCAGGCGCCCGACAAGGACGGCGTGGAGATTGAGAAGTCGAACATCATCATGGTTGGCTCGACAGGAACGGGTAAGACGCTGTTGGCTCGTACCATTGCGAAGTTGCTCGACGTGCCCTTCACCATCGTCGACGCAACAGTGCTTACAGAGGCCGGTTATGTAGGCGAAGATGTGGAGAGCATCCTCACCCGTCTGCTGCAGGTGGCCGACTACAACGTGGAGAAGGCTCAGCAGGGTATCGTGTTCATCGACGAGATCGACAAGATCGCACGTAAGTCGGATAATCCTTCTATCACACGTGACGTCAGTGGCGAGGGTGTGCAGCAGGGACTGCTGAAACTGCTAGAGGGTACGATTGTGAACGTGCCGCCAAAGGGTGGTCGTAAACACCCCGATCAGGATTATATCCATGTGGATACAAGGAACATCCTGTTTATCTGTGGTGGTGCCTTCGACGGCATCGAACGGAAGATTGCCCAGCGACTGAACACCCACGTGGTGGGTTACAACTCCGTGCAGAACGTGCAGAAGATCGACAAGAAAGATCTGATGAAATATGTGCAGCCACAGGATCTGAAGGCCTTCGGCATGATCCCTGAGATCATCGGCCGTCTGCCTGTGCTTACTTATCTGAATCCACTCGACAAGGACGCGCTCCAGAAAATTCTGACAGAACCGAAGAATTCGATTGTAAAACAATATATAAAGCTCTTCGAGTTGGATGATGTGAAGCTGGATTTCACGCCAGAAGCGCTTGATGTTATTGTGGATAAAGCCATAGAGTTTAAGCTTGGCGCCCGTGGACTGCGTTCGATTGTGGAGAACGTGATGATGGACGCCATGTACTCTTTGCCCTCTCGGAAAGTAAAGAAATTTAGCGTGACGCCAGAGTATGTGAAAGAGCAGCTGGCGCAGTCGCGTATGTAAAATATGAGAAAGCCTAAAGACTAAACAGATATGAGTGAAAAGAAAAATCTGACAGAGGCCTTGAAGAAATACTTTGGTTTCGACAAGTTCAAGGGAGACCAGGAGCAGATTATCCAAAACCTGTTGGATGGCAATGACACGTTCGTGCTTATGCCAACGGGTGGTGGTAAGTCGTTGTGCTATCAGTTGCCATCGCTGTTGATGGAAGGGACAGCTATCGTGATCTCGCCTCTCATCGCCCTGATGAAGAACCAGGTGGACGTCATCACTAACCTCAGCGAGCACGAGGGGACGGCCCACTATCTGAACTCGTCGTTGAACAAGGCCGCCATCGACCAGGTGAAGACCGATATCCTCGAAGGACGTACGAAACTGCTGTATGTCGCTCCTGAATCGTTGACGAAGGAGGATAATGTGGAGTTCCTGAAGACGGTGAAGATTTCATTCTATGCCGTCGATGAGGCCCACTGTATCTCAGAGTGGGGTCATGACTTCCGTCCAGAATACCGTCGTATTCGTCCCATCGTCAACGAGATTGGCAAGGCGCCCATCATTGCCTTGACGGCTACGGCCACAGACAAGGTGCGCTCCGACATCAAGAAGAATCTCGGCATGACGGAGGCGAAGGAGTTCAAGAGCTCGTTCAACCGGCCGAACCTCTACTACGAGGTGCGTCCAAAGACGAAGGATGTGGACAAGGACATCATCAAGTTCATCAAGCAGCATCCGGGCAAGAGCGGCATCATCTATTGTCTCTCACGAAAGAAGGTGGAAGAGCTTGCTGCTGTGCTACAGGCCAACGAGATCAAGGCTGCTGCCTATCATGCAGGCCTCGACTCTGCCACACGAACACAGACGCAGGATGACTTCCTCATGGAGAATATCGATGTGATTGTTGCCACTATCGCCTTTGGTATGGGTATCGATAAACCCGATGTTCGCTTCGTCATCCACTATGATATTCCCAAATCGCTGGAAGGCTATTACCAGGAGACAGGACGTGCAGGACGCGATGGTGGCGAGGGGCTCTGCATCGCTTTCTATTCGAACAAAGACCTTCAGAAACTCGATAAGTTCATGGAGGGTAAGCCTGTGGCTGAACAGGATATCGGCCGTCAGTTACTTGTGGAAACCGCCGCTTATGCCGAGACGTCCATCTGTCGTAGAAAGATGCTGTTGCACTATTTTGGCGAGACGTATCCCAAGGATAACTGTGGTAACTGTGATAACTGTCTGCATCCCAAGACTGAGATTGAGGCAAAAGATCAGCTGACTATCGTCCTGAAGGCCATTCTTGAAATCAAGGAGAACTTCCGTGCGGACTATGTCATCGACTTTATTACGGGTAAGGAGACGGATGAGATTATCGCCCACCACCACGAAGATTGTGAAAACTTTGCAGCAGGTGCCGACGACGATGAGAAAATCTGGAATCCTGTCATCCGCCAAGCCCTCATCGCTGGCTATCTGCTGAAGGAGGTGGAGAATTACGGACTGCTGAAAGTGACTGCTGCAGGAAAGAAGTTCCTGAAGTCGCCCAAGTCGTTCATGATTGTGAAGGATGCAGAGTTTACTGGCGATGAAGAAATACCCGATCACGAGGGTGGCATCAGTGCACTCGATCCTACGTTGAGTGCGATGTTGCGTGAGTTGCGCAAGAAAGTGTCGAAGCGCTTGGAGCGTCCGCCATACGTCATCTTCCAGGATGTGTCGCTCGAACAGATGGCTACTGACTATCCTGTCACACTCGAGGAGTTGAAGAACATCCAGGGTGTGGGTGAGGGTAAGGTGAAACAGCCTTATGCCAAGGAGTTTGTCGACCTTATCAAGAACTACTGCGAGGAGAACGAGATAGAGCGACAGGTAGATATGCGCGTCAGGACGGTGGCGAAGAAATCGATGCTGAAGGTGAAGATTATCCAGAGCATCGACCGTCAGATCGCCCTCGATGATATCGCTGCAGCCCAAGGTATCGAGTTTGAGGAACTGCTCGACGAGGTGGAGGCCATCGTCTATAGTGGTACGAAACTCAATATCGACTACTTCCTCGATGAAGTGATGGACGAGGATCATGTCGACGATATCTACGACTATTTCTGTGAGTCGGATAC
>JAEEGL011214689.1_pt1 | contig 16636 bp, 11 predicted proteins | sample 9134231 | NCBI WGS metagenome assembly JAEEGL01 (sample SAMN16246548, study PRJNA631951) | gut metagenome | biome: gut microbiome; feature: rumen; material: fiber-attached | host: Bos | place: Iran: Karaj | collected 2018-10 | reverse complement strand
GCGAATTTTCCGATATTTTTGTTTCCCGCAAACAAACAGTAAAGCTAATGTACAAAAGAGTTCTTCTCAAACTCAGCGGCGAGAGCCTCGGCGGCCCTGCCGGAAAAGGCCTCGACGAAGCAAGCCTGGGTAAATTCGCAAAAGAGATAGCCACGGCCGTCAGAGCTGGATACCAGATAGCCATAGTCAACGGCGGCGGCAACATCTTCCGCGGCATCCAGGGCATGGGCAAAGGCTACGACCGCGTGACCGGAGACCGCATGGGCATGCTCGCCACGGTGATCAACTCCCTCGCCCTCTCCTGCGCCCTGCGCACGGAAGGTATTGAGGCAGAAGTGTTTACCGCAACCAACATGGCGCCGCTCGCCCAGCTCTACACCCGCGACAACGCGGTGAAGGTGATGGAGAACGGCGGAGTCGCCCTCATCTCCGGCGGCACCGGCAATCCTTTCTTCTCCACCGACTCAGGAGCGGCCCTCCGCGCCCTGGAGATCAGCGCGGACGCAGTGCTGAAAGGCACCCGCGTGGACGGCGTCTACACCGCCGATCCCGAAAAGGATCCCACCGCAGTCAAGTACGATGAACTCACCTTCCAGGAGGCTCTGGTACGCCATTTGAAAGTGATGGACCAGACCGCTTTCGCCCTCTGCGAGCAGGGTCCCGTGCCCATCGTGGTGTTCGACATCAACACCCCGGGCGGCCTTCTCCGGGTGCTCCAGGGCGAAAAGATCGGCACCGTGGTACATGCATAGCTCATGCATAACTGTCATTCCGAGCGAAGCGAAGGAATCTAACTGAATAAAACAACAAAAGATATGTTAACCGACAGAGCAAAAGAAATCCTGAACGGCGCTGAAGAAAAAATGCAGGAAGCCGTTCTCTTCCTTGAAGAAGACCTCAAGACCTACCGCGTAGGCAAGGCCAGCCCCGCCATCTTCAATGGCGTGACTGTCAGCTATTACGGCACCCCCACCCCGCTGATGCAGGTTGCATCCGTCACCACTCCTGACGCCCGCACCCTTGCCATCCAGCCCTGGGAGCGCAACATGATCCCCGTAATCGAGAAGGCCATCCTGGATGCCAACCTCGGATTCACTCCCCAGAACAATGGCGAAATCATCCGCTGCGTGGTGCCCGCCCTCACCGAGGAGCGCCGCAAGGACCTCGTAAAGAAGGCCAAGGCTGCCGGAGAATCCGCCAAGGTAGTGGTGCGCAATGCCCGCCGCGATGCCATGGAACTCCTCAAGAAAGCCCAGAAGAACGAGGGTATGAGCGAGGATACCGAGAAGGAAGGCGAAGGCGAGGTGCAGAAAGTCACCGACAAGTTCGTGAAGAACGTCGATGAGATCGTAGCCGCCAAGGAAAAGGAAATACTTACAGTGTAGCGAGGCGCTGCGCGAAGGCCTCCCGGTCGGCTTCATCCACGAAGGTGGCCCGCACCGGCACGGCAAACAGGCGCTGGCGTATAACCGCCGGAACATCTTTACAGTCGAGGACGCGTGCAGCGTCCTTTTCTGTTGTCAGGAGGGCGGAAGTGGGATGCTCGCGCACCGCCACGTCTATCTGGCGGATGTCGCCTCTGGTGTAGGCGTGATGGTCGGGGAACTTTACGGCCTCCACTATCCTATATGTATCGCTCAAGTGCGCGCGCAGAGGTGTGTCATCGGCGATGCCGCTGAAAAGGATTACGGACTTGGAATAAGTGTAGCGCGGATCCGCCTCCCCGGGCCAGACGGGCACGGGCGCGTCGTATTCAGTGGTGGTGAAGAAGAGGGGCTGGTCTTCCCTGAGGCCGAGCCTGGTCCGCCAAAGCCCGCGTTCATCCGGGTCCATCTCGTGCGGACACTTGCTGACTATCACTATGTCGGCGTCCGCGATTCGGGACGGGAGGTCGCGGAGGCGGCCGAAAGGCAGGAGACAATCCCGGTCCAGCGGACGCAAGTAGCTCACCAGCACTATGTTGAGGCTGGCGTGGAGTTTCTTGTACTGGAAGGCGTCGTCGAGCACTATGATGTCCGCACCATCCTCAACCAGTTTCCTACACCCCTCCACGCGGTTCTTATCTACCGCTACCGTCACCGCAGGGAACTTGCGCTTGATCTGCAGGGGCTCGTCGCCCGCGAACGCGGCTGTGCTGTCCGCCTGCACCACCTGGAAACCCTTACTCTTGCGCTTGTAGCCGCGCGACAGCACCGCGTGGCCGGCATTCCTCCAGCGGTCGCTCTCCTGCAGGAGGCGGAGAATCATCTCCGTATGCGGGGTCTTTCCGGTGCCGCCGACGGTGATGTTGCCCACGCAGACCGTGGGGACATCCGCTCCGGGGGCCTTTCGCCAGGCTTTGGCGGCGCAGCTAAGAATCAGGCGTTGTATCAGCATAGCGGTCGCAAATATAATCAAGAATCCTGAATAGTTCGGCGGAATCGAGGGTGGTGACCATCTTCATGCGGGTTTCTTTGAAATCCGGCAGGCCCTTGAAATAGCAGGACAGGTGCCGGCGCATTTCGTATATGCCGCGCGGCTCGCCCTTGTATTGTAGGGAGAGTTCCAGCTGGCGCCTGGCGAGGGCCACCGTTTCCGCCACCGACAGCGGTGGTAGTTCCTCCCCAGTGGTGAGGAAGTGCTTGATCTCCCGGAAGATCCAGGGATGGCCGAAGGTCGCACGGCCTATCATGATGCCGTCCACGCCATAGCGGTCGAAAGCGTCCCGGGCCTGCTGAGGGGTGGTGATATCGCCGTTGCCGATGATGGGAATATGCATGCGGGGATTGTTCTTCACCTCGCCGATGAGGGTCCAGTCTGCGGCCCCCTTGTACATCTGGCAGCGGGTGCGGCCGTGGATGGTAAGTGCCTGTATTCCAACGTCCTGCAAGCGCTCGGCAAGCTCCACGATTATTTTGGAAGACTCGTCCCAGCCGAGGCGCGTCTTCACCGTTACGGGCTTGTCCACGGCCTCAACCACCGCCTTGGTGATAGCCACCATCTTGTCGGGATAGCGCATCATTCCGGAACCGGCTCCGCGGCCTGCGATCTTGGTTACAGGGCAGCCGAAGTTGATGTCGATAACGTCCGCCCCGTGGCCGCCCACGAGTTCCACCGCCTTGTCCGCCATTCTGGCGGCATCCACCATCGATTCGGGGATGTGTCCGTAGATCTGTATGCCCACCGGCGCCTCCTCCTCGAGGGTTTTCATCTTGGCAAGAGCCTTGGTGGCGTCGCGGATGAGCCCGTCCGAGGGGATGAATTCGGTGTAGACCATATCGGCCCCCTGCTCCCGGCAGAGGATGCGGAACGATACGTCCGTCACATCCTCCATCGGGGCAAGCAGCACGGGCCTTTCGCCCAAATCTACGGGGCCTATTTTCATAGGGTTACGGGGACTTCCAGACGAATATCCTGCGAGGATGCGCCTATGAGAATGCGGTATATCCCGGGGTCGAGCTTCCAGTCGTGGGTCTTCACGTCGTAGTAGCTGAAGGCCTCGGGGCCAAGGTGGATGGTGTATTTCTGGGATGCCCCCTTGGGCACCAGCAGCTTATCGTAGCCTTTCAGTTCCCTGGCCGGACGCATCACGGAAGGATTCTCCGGAACCACGTACACCTGGGCAACCTCCTTCGCATCGGCCTTGCCCGTGTTGCGGACGGTGAAGGTCACGTCGAAGCCGTTGCCGGCCTTGGTGACGGAGGCGTCGGTGTATTCGAAAGTCGTATAGGTCAGGCCGTAGCCGAAGGCATACAGGGGCTGCACACCGAAGTGCTCAACTCCGCGATAGCCAAGGAAGATGCCCTCGCCGTAGGTGGTGAAAGGATAACGGTCCCTATTTTTCCTGGGATGCAGAGCCGGGGCGGCGTACCATTTCTGCGCGGGATTCTTTTCGAGTGCGCCCCAGAATGTGAACGGGAGGCGTCCGGAAGGGGACACCTTGCCGCTGACGATTGCAGCGATGGCGTTGCCACCTTCCTGGCCGGGATACCAGTCGAGTATGATTGCTTTGACTTTGTCCGCCCAAGGGGTGATATCGAACTCGCCGCCGGAATTGGCGACCACCACAACGTTGGGATTCAAGGCAGCAACCTCCTGCACGAGGGAGTTCTGCTCATCTCCGAGGGAGTACTCCCTGTCGCGGCCTTCGGACTCGGTATTTTTGTTGAAGCCGATGGAAACAATCACCGCTGCAGCTTTCTTCAGGACCGCAGGATCGGGGGTCTCAAGCACCTTTACATTCCACTTCTTGCCAAGATTAAGCATGCCCTGGGCGAGGGTGATGCCCTTGCCGTCTTCGGGGTTAACCCATCCGGATCCACCTCCGCAGACAATCGTGTTTGCGTTGGGGCCGATGATGGCGATGAGGTTCTTCTTGCCGGGCTTAAGGGGCAGGATGCCGTTCTCATTCTTGAGAAGCACCGGGCCCTCGAGGGCGATTTCGTATGCGCGCTTCTGGGAGAGTGCGTTGTCTTCTGCGGAAGGATCCGCCTCAAGGTTCTTGTCCAGGAATCCGAATGCAATCAAGGCCTGGAGAATGTTCTGGCATTTCTCGTCGAGGTCAGCCTCGGATATGACGCCGTTCGCAAGCAGTTCCTTGACGGCTTTGGGATTGGTGACATAGTTCCTGGGCATTTCCAGGTCCACTCCGCCCTTTATGAAATCGAGAGTGTTATAGGTGGAAGTCCAGTCTGTCATCACTATGCCTTCGTGCCCCCACTTGCGCAGATTCTCCTTCACCAGCCAGGGGTTTTCGGCGGCATGGGTGCCGTTTATGGGGTTATAGCTGGTCATCACCGCACCGACTCCGGCCTTCTCCACAGCCTTGCGGAAGGTGGCGAAGTAGATTTCGTTAATTGTGCGCTCATCGGCGTTGGAGCTTACTCCGTGGCGGTCGTACTCCTGCTGGTTGAGGGCGAAGTGCTTGATGGTGGACATCACCCCCTGCTCCTGCATGCCCTCGATGAAGCTGGCGGCAGTCTCGCTGGCGAGGTACGGATCCTCCCCATAATACTCGAAGTTGCGGCCGCATAGAGCTGAGCGGTAGATGTTGACGCCCGGGCCCAGCATTATCTGCACGCCGTGCGCCTTGGCTGCACAGCCGATTCCGGCTCCCATCTCATGCACGGCATCGCGGTTCCAGCTGGCTGCCGCGGACACTCCGCAGGGGTAGAAGGTGCTCTGGATGTTCTTGCCGTCCACGTTGCGCACGCCCTGGGGGCCGTCCGCCATGCGTATCGAGGGGATTCCCAGCCGGGGAATCCCGTAAGTATGGAATGCGTCAATCTTGCCGGAGATCATTTCGATCTTCTCTTCGATGGTCATCTGGCTCACGAGTTTCGCGGCGCGGTCCTTGTCGGCCTGCGTAATGCGAGGGCCGGCACTAATCGATGCCCCTGCTAAAAGAAGAAAGAAGAATACTAGTGTAAACTTTTTCATATTGATTATGGATTAGTTATTCTGGAAGTGGTCACCCTGTTAACAAGATATATTATCGACCGGTAAGGCACACCGCCATGGAGACTGAGACCAATTTCGCAGGTGCGGCTGTTGGAAAACCCTTCTTGGACGCCTGCTTCATCAAGTGCCGGACGCAGTTTTCTTAGAGCCCATGCGTTCAGCTCTGGATGTGTCATACCCTTGTCCCCGGCAAATGCGCAACAGCCCACACCATCGGGCACAGTAACGTTGCTGGAGCATAGTTTTGCCAACTGTACAAGATGGTCTCCAATGCCCATCAAACGCATGGTGCAGGTTATATGGACTGCCACAGGCTCATCTGTGGGATGAAAATCCAGTCGATCCCTAAGGAAACTCATAATGAACTCGGCTGGTTCGTATAAGTGCATCTTCTTTATGTGCTGCCTCATGCGGTGAAGACAGGGGCTCTGGTCACAGAGCACGGGATAACGTCCTTCGCAGGATGCCTTCCAGAGAGCATCTTCCAGTTCCCGTACTTTTCGCTCGGCAATTTCCGGCTGGCCCTTGCTCTCCCAAATTGTGCCACAGCAAAGGCTATCCATCTTCTCGGGGAAGATTACCTCATATCCAGCCTTGTTCAAAAGCGAAACCGTTTCCTCTATCAGAGGACGTACCCTGTCGCCTGGGGAGGGACCCATGATCTGGTTAAGGCAACTGGGGAAATATACAACCTTGAGTTCTGATGATCCTGTATCGATGTCTTTTGGCTTGTATGGGCGCGGGGTCTGCGGCGTCCAGAGCGGCAGCCCGGCCGCGTGAAGGCCATTGCCTATGGCTCCCATCATCTTGTCTCCCAGAACGCCTTGTGCGGCTCCTGCAACGGCAAGGACTCCCCGTATGGCATTCTTGGTGCCGTGGAAATGATTTGCCACCCATTCTCCAACGAAGGATCCGGCCTGCCCGGTTCCTTCGCGGCGCAACTGGTGAGTCATGTCGGCAACGTTTATTCCCATGGGGCACGACATGGAGCAGAGCCCGTCTCCCGCACAAGTAACCTTTCCCGGGTAACGGAACGCTTTCTCAAGAGTCTTGTATGGTTCTCCCGCCGTCCTCCTGCGTGCGATCTCCCTCTGAACCACGATTCGCGTCCGGGAAGAAAGGGTGAAGCCGCAGGAAACACAGTTCACCTCGCAGAAGCCGCATTCTATGCATTTGTTGAGGAGTTTGTATGCCTCGGTGGCATCAGCGTTACGGGGCTCAAGCACCGGAAGCCTTTTGAGGTTCTGCAGGTAACACTCGGGGTCGTCATTGAAGATAACGCCGGGATTTAGTATGCCCAAAGGGTCGAATATGGCCTTTATGCGTTTCATGATGCCAAAAGCCTTCTCTCCCCATTCGTATCCCACGAAGGATGCCATGTTGCGGCCTGTCCCGTGTTCAGCCTTGAGAGACCCATCGTACTTATCCACTACAAGGAGCACCACGTCCCGTATCATTGCATCATAACGGGCGATATCTTCCTGTGTTTCGAAACTTTGGTTTATGATGAAGTGGAAGTTCCCTTCAAGCGCATGGCCGTAGATGCAAGAATCAGTGTATCCGTGCCGGTCCAGCAAGGCAGACAGGTCCGCCGTGGCTACAGGAAGGTCCTCCACGTGGAAAGCGACATCCTCGATGAGGCAGGTGGTGCCTTCTTTGCGGAGACCGCCTACAGTCGGAAAAATACCGGCGCGTATGGCCCAGTAGGAAGCCGTTTCTGCCGGGTCGTCGGTGAATCGGACTTCCGCACCGAATGGCTCGAGCGCCTTCGCGGCTTCCGAAGCCATAGCCGACAATTCTTCGGGAGTACTGGCCTGGACCTCCGTCAGAAGTGCCGTCAAATCAGGCTTATCCGGATTAAGATGTGAGTCTCCAACCGATGTCAGGGACCGGCAGTCCAGCATCTCCGCTGCGCTGACACGTACGGCAGCCTTCAGCGCCACTACCGCCTTGGCCGCGGTAACAATGTCGTCGAAATAAACCATTGCGCTGGCCTTGTACGGGGTCACCGGAAGCGTAGCCATAGTCACTTCTGAAAGGAAAGCCAGCGTCCCTTCAGAGCCAACCAGCAGATGGGCCATGATTTCGAAGGGATCGGTATAAGCCACCAGCGGGCGAAGGTTCAGGCCCGTGACGTTTTTGATGGAATATTTTCGTATGATGCGGGCTGTGAGCTCTTTGTCGGACAGTACTTCGTCGCGGAGAGCCTCGATAGACTTCAGCACTTCGGGATGACTTGCCGTGAATGCTTCGCGGGAAGCTTCATTACCCGTGTCCAGGACCGTTCCGTCCGCAAGAACCATACGGGCGCTGACGAGTGTCTTGTCGGCATTGGCATGCACCCCACAGCTCATTCCTGAGGCATTGTTGGCAACGATGCCTCCTACCATGCAACTACCGATGGATGCGGGATCCGGACCGAAATAACGCCCGTAAGGGGCCAGCCGCCTGTTTACCTCCCTGCCAATTATTCCCGGCTGCAGCGTCACGGAGCAATCCTGAGGGTTGTAAACGGATTTCTCCCAATTCTTCCCGGCAACCAGCAACACGCTGTCGGAAATGGCCTGTCCTGACAGGGATGTGCCTGCCGATCTGAAGGTTACCGGAATATTGCAACGGGAAGCCTCGGACAGGATGCGCGAGACCTCCTTCTCATCCTTTGCCCTGATTACCAGTTTGGGAGTAAGCCTGTATTCACTGGCATCCGTGCCCCATGCCAGAGTGCGGAGTTCATCGGAGTATATCCGGGATTTGGGAACAAAACTCCGAACAGAATGCAGGAATATCGCAAGGTTACTTTGCATAGGGCCTTCTAGATCGTCAGTTTATATCGGAAGGTCCAGCAGACTTTTTGCCAAGGGGCAAGGCTGATGGGCATATAAGGCTCCGGGCAGGCAACGCGATTATTGGACCAGAAGACAAAATGGTCCAATGGCATATCCCCAGAGACTCTTACGGAGTGTGCTCCCTCGGAGATTGCAAATTCACAAGTAGTGGGCCCCGACGAATTATGTAGATTGCCGCAATACACGCTGTTCTTCGGATCAACCGCACCAAGGAACTCTATGCTGTCCATTGTAAAGCGGACATTATCGTACTCGCTTCGCCAATCACCTGTGGGAGTCCATGGAAAAGTAACCTTTCTACCTATGCCAGGAGGTGTGCCGCCAAATATGAAGAAATTGTGGTTATAGAAAAAGCCTTTGAGCGGGCGTGTCCCCTGCCAGTTCATTTCGTGGAAGATAACAATACTGGATGAATCCGGAAGGCTGATTCGTTTGGTGTATTTGTACCAGCCTGAAAGGGTCTGGATATATTCTACCTGCGCCGACCCACTTTCTTCTTGCCAACTGCCCGGCTCAACGATTTCATAGAGCCGGAACCAGTCGTAAGGTTCATCGTCCGGGCGGCGGAGCAACCCTACCCCGGGTTTGCAGAAAAGTGTTCCTGGAGCCACTCCGTCGAAATCTACCGTAACAAACTCTTCCGACAGGCCACATACCCTGTCGTGTCTGTAAGGGTCTGCATGATCGAACCATTCATCGGCGAAGACATACCCGTCTTTTACTATCCGGCGGAACACTCCGGCACGGTCGAAGCGCGTGCCGAGGTAGTACTCACCGGGGTTGCACAACTCTACGGAAAGTCCGTCTTTTTTCAGTTCGATCATAACGTTTCAAATTTAACTATTTTGTCGTATCTTTACAAAAGAAAACACGCTTATTGATGAAACTATCTAATGGATACGAGATCCCCTGCCCGGGATTCGGCACTTTCAAGACACCTGACGGAGATGTTTGCATTGACGCCGTGCGGGATGCCATTGTCGCAGGTTATACCCATATTGACACTGCTGCCGTTTATGGAAACGAAAAATCGGTTGGAGAGGGTGTCAGGCAAGGAGGAAAACCCAGGAAAGAGTTATTCATAACCAGCAAGGTTTGGAATGCGGATCGCGGCTACGACAGCACACTTCGTGCTTGCGAAAAAAGCCTGGCCGATTTGGGTATGGATTATCTTGACCTGTACCTGATCCACTGGCCGGCAAACGAGTTGCAGTTTGGAGACAAGGCCGAGTCAATAAATCTTGATACATGGAAAGCAATGGAAAGGTTGGTAGATGAAGGGCTGGTCAGGTCTATCGGGCTTAGCAACTTCTATCCGAATCATCTGGCGCCCATACTTGCAAACGCCAACATCGCCCCAGTTGTGGACCAGATAGAGTATCACCCCGGTTTACTTCAGGAAGATACTCTTGATATCTGCCGGAAGAACGGTATCCTGGTGGAAGCCTGGAGTCCGCTTGGGCGTGGGAAACTGCTGGAAGATCCCGTTTTGGTGGAAGCGGCCGCCCGCCATGGCAAAACCCCGGCTCATGTCATCATCCGTTGGTGCATCCAGAACGGGGTACTGCCCCTTGTGAAATCCATTCATACCGAGCGTATCCGGGAGAATCTGAACTATGGAGGGTTCACACTTGACGAACAGGAGATGAACGCAATCTCTGCCCTCCCCGAAGTCCGCATTGGTTCCCATCCGGACACCGCCACGTTCTAAATAATCAACTATTTCTTCAACTGTAAAGATATCAGGCCGTTGAAGGTCGCGTTATCAAAGTCGGATATGGGCCCTATGTGTTTGAGGGATAGATGATTCAAGCCAGCGATGACGGATGGGCCGAACAGATTGAACGAGCGGGATATCTGTCCGCCGAACAAAAGGCATTCTATTTCATATTCTTCCAACAGCGGCTCAAGGGCCTCTGCCAGAATAGCGCCAACTTCTGCAAATCTGGCCGCGGCGGCGGGCATCAATGATAGATCTTTGACCGTCAAACCTTTAGGAAACCCGCGGAGGAATCCACGCTTGGAAGCATAATCTTCAAGGATGCCATCGCGAAAAGGCCTGTTGAAAATGGGGACTTTCGGCGATCCCATTTCATTCTTGAGTATTTTCCCGTCAATACTCATCGAAAAGCCCAGGCCTGTGCCCAGCGTAACCAACGCAACGCGCCTGTAACCTTTGCCCGCTCCGGCTGTCATCTCTCCCAAAAGCATTGCATTCACGTCGTGGATGAAGCGGAAGGAGATTCCTTCGCCCCGGATAAGGTCCGCGAAGCGCTCTCCATAAACCGCCGCGAACTTGTGCTTCATCAAGAATATGCCTTCTTCATAGTTGAACGGTCCCGGAATGGCCACGGCAACATCTGACGCATCGCCGACAGCCTCCCGCAGGGAAGCGGAAATCACCTCCCTGGGGCCATCGGAATCAATGGGAATCTGGCGCCCGTCGGAACACTTTACGAAAGTGCCTCCGACATCAAGCAGGATCGTTCTGGTAGCCATCTCTAAGACAGGTCTTGTGAACACGGATGGGCTCCTTGCCCAAATTCTCTATGACGTATTTACCCATGGAGGCAGGCACACAGGCGATTTCCATGAAGTCCAGGTCGAAGTAACGCTCGGGATGCTTCACGCTGCGGATACGCACATGCTCACCGTCCACCAGCGTGAGAACATGGAACTTCTCTCCCCTGGTGTCCTGTTCGCAGGTTTTCTCGAACTCAAGGCGGCGGAGCGAAATGTACATCTGCGGGTTTTCACCGAGGATGAATTCCTTCCAGCCTTCGCCTTCACAGTCCAGACGGGGCTTTTGAACGATGTATTCCGGGCTCTTGGGATCGTGGATCACGCTGTAGCGGCGATCCTGACGCACGTTCAGTTCTCCCAGATGTGTATGGATGGGGCGCTGCTTGCCATCGAAGTCCAGGCGAAGATAATCATACATCTTATATGTGTACGAGCCGATGGTGAGCGATCCTATCTCCAGAATGACCTGGTTACGGCCGCTGGAGTGGATGGTACCGGCAGGGAGCATTACCTGCAGGCCGGGGATGGATTCCTCGTAGCTCACATATTTCATGTAGTCGCATGGATCGTGCTGCGTGTCTGCCGCCTCAATCTCTTTGAAGAAAGCGGGGATGTCGGCATCATCACGGAAACCGATGAAGGTCTTGGCCTCGTGGCCGGTAATTACCACGTAATAACTCTCGTCCTGCCGGCCGAACTCATTGTAGTTCTCCACGTTGAACTTGCCCCCGGAATGGCACTGGATGGACATGTTGCCCGTGGAGTGGTATGAGTCATCCCAGTTGAAGCGGATAGGGAAATAGCCCTTATACTTCTTGACACAGTCTGCGCCCATAAGATTAAGACCCTCTTTATGCACAAATGAGCAGTAATTTATATCGAGAAGCTCTGCACCTGCTTCTACCTGAACGCTAACCTCCATTGGGATGAAGTCGAACACCCATGCCGCATTGCGCATCTTATCCGGCAGGTTGCGCAACTTCTTCATATAGGTTCCGCCCCATACACCTTCCAAGTAGCAAGGCTTAGCGCGGAAAGGGTATTTTACCAATTGGGCACAGATATCCGCAAAGGCTTCAAATGGCATCATCTGGAGGTTGGCGCGGTCGTTGTCCAGCACATACCAGTCGAGTTCCCCTTTCGTGAACAATTCCTTGCGAAGTTGCACCGCATTCTCGAAGTCGCAGTAATAGCAGCGGCGGATGGTGCGATTGATGATACCGGTGTGTTTCTTGCCAAGATTGGCATATTCCCCGGCACGGATGCGGAGCATTGATTTTTGAGGAGTAAGATCGAACCAGCACCTTATGTCATACAGCTCGCGGAAACCCTTCATGAGTGAGCCGTAACCATAGACCGCTACCACCTTTCCGGAAGCTTTTTTAGCGGGTATCTCTTTGCAGAAAGCCTCAGCTTTAGCCGGATCCACCAGCCCCTGGTATCCACCATGATAAACCTTGCCATAAAGGAGTGTAGGGTCTATCTTTGTGTCCCATATGAGAAGCGGGTCAATAATGGCATCTATTTCCTTGCCACTTTTGAGGGTGGCCACATTGCAATCAACAGCCTCAAATTCGAGGCTGAGAAGATCGCATTCGCGGGCGATAAGGTTGAGGAACAGGTCCCACTTAGCAGTTGTATATCCGTCAAAACCAACTATTACTCCCTCTTCCTTCGCGCGTTCAGCGATACTGGCGACAAAGTGTTTTGCTACGCTGGGGGTTCCGCCACTTATTATCGATTGGATTGTTTTCTTTGATAATTCCGGCCTGTTGACGGCTTTGGGGTCGTCAAAGGGGAAGGGGTTGTACATGAAACTCATTTTCTTATCAATTCATTAATTGTTTTCCCAATACTTCTTTTCTGTTATGACAACAGGGCTGTCCCAAAGAGGGACATTGTTCAACTTTCCGTTCAAACTATGTACGTAACCGGTCAGAAGGTCTATGTACACCGGGTCTTTCAATCTTAATCCTGAAATGCTAACGGCACAAGAGCTGCGCTCCAGGACGCCTGACGGGCGTTGTCCGCCTAACCATAGCACACATCCTGCAGGTACGCCATCTTTTTCAAGCCCGAAGGAAATGACATCGGCTTTTGTATTACATTCCACCTTAACAGCATCTGTCGCCTTCCAAGACGGTGTAAATAAACTTGTGACATGCTGAACCGCATAGAATTTTGGCCGCTTGTAAACCGGTTCTTTGCGTCCGTTCATTCTTATCAATCCAAAACTCTGGAGCATCCACCCGTAATTAAGGTCAACCATCGTGAAGAATGAATATGGAATCCCCAGCGAGAAATGAGTCATCGCCTGGCGAAGATCCCATTTGGCCTGACTGTATTCATTCCATTCTATATTCCGCATCGCATGTCCGTATTCAAGCTGGCCGGGGCAACCGGTTTCTCCCTGAAGGAGAACAATATCCGGATTATATGCATCTACATCCGCCCGCAACTGTTTTATGGCCGGTACTATCGTCTCCGGCAAAGGCCAGTATGCGTGAAAAGTGATATAGTCTATGAGAGGTATTCCACCTGCCTTATCAATAAGTTCCAGAGCCTGCCGTATATATTCCCGGTCCGGACTGCAACTGCCGAAAGCCGCGATCTTAGCTTCCGGATCGACCTCGCGGATTGCCTTTGCGGTGCGCACGAATAAGTTGGCATAAAGGGCATATGAATCCAGGTTACTTCTGCCGTCTGGTTCATTCCAGACTTCCCACATGGTAACCTTGTTTTTGTACCGGGAGACACACGCTTTCACGTACCGGAGCCAGCCATCCATTACCGGTCCATCCGGGAATAGTTTGGCATTCAAATCAAGTCCATGCTTGGAATATACAGGATTCCCATAGCAAAGGCACATCCAGGGGTGGATTCCTTCGGCAATCAAGCCGTCCACATGCTCATCCAGCCACGCAAAATCGTACTTGCCTTTTTTCTGTTCTGTTTTGGCCCAACCGCTCTGCAGGCGGCCGTATCCGACTCCAGTCTCCCCAACAAAACGCCTGAACTGCGAGAAATCCGCATAATCCCTGTCCATGGTTTCAACACCCACCGACCATAATGATGGGGCGTCCAAGTTCGAGCGTCTCGGTGCAATCTCTCCAATTATAGGAAGAGGCGCCGGATTGGCACGCAATTTCTCCCAGGTCACAGATTGTTTGAGACTATTCCAGAATTGCTTCAGGTCCTCCCAATTATAATATGGTCCTTTCACAGCCTTAAGACCTGAAATAAAGACTTCTTTTTCATTGTAGAGAAGTTTAACAAGCACCGCATCTTTGCGGCGGTGGGTATAGAAGACCAGTTGCAGATTGGCAGCCATTGGCATCATCCTGGCATTCTTCCAACGCGGATCGGGCTCACTGCCAAGTGAAAAGGAGTCACAAAAGCCATCCACTCCCATCAAAACCATTAGCGGAGCAAGATTGGAATCATGGCCAAAACGTAGGGTGGCTGCGGTGTTTCCTTCGGCAAGAGCCTTGTCGGCACGGTTGATTATATCCTTAAGAAGAGTCCTTTGACCTTCTACGACCAAATCACCGAAACGGTCCGTCCTCAAGCACTTGAAACATATATGCATGTCTGTCCATCCGGCCATAATCCGGTGTTCCTCCGGAGTAAGCCACTGCAGGATATCATAATCTTCCAATCCTGCGCAGGGAGCATCCGCCCAACACAGCCACACACCCTTGGCCAGGCGCATGCTGGCAGAGGCATCCGCACAACAATCTGTGTATAGGCGGGATACGCATTCGCGCCAATCCCGGCATACCGTCATCATGGAGTCGAGGCGGGGATTATACCATTCCCTCGGCTCTGCAAGGATGGTTTCATCTACCAGATACCTGTCGGTGTCTTCCCCGCTGAAACGGGACACCTCAAGACCCGGCCTCAACGACAAAAGCTCTCCCACAAACGCATCCCTGCTGCTGACACAGCGCATCTTTGTGCCGCAGAAAGCATCTACATTGCGCTTACCCCTGAATGCCTTGCGGCAGCGCTTTACCATACGGCGCGCAATTCCTTCCTGCTCGGATGCGCCAATCGGAGTGAGTTCGCCCCAATGCCCTTCACTCCTTCGGCAAAGATCCTCCAACCTCTCCAGCATACTCTCGCCCAAAGGAGTCAGGGTGCCGCGTGTACGTGCCGACAAAAGGGAATCCATCGCGGAAGTAACCATTTCAGCTTGCAGATGATAACGGCTTCCGTGACGGCCATAATGGCTGATATACACTGGTTTATAGCCTCTGGGGGCGCAGGTCCCTGTTATTTCCTTTGGAGCTTCGTATGTTTTGTAAATGCTGCGCAGCGAATCACTCTGGCCTGCAGCGGGCGTGGCCAAAGTAATTAACACGATTGCTATTGGAATAATGCGTCTCATGTGAAAAAGGATAATGCTTTTATTCAAGTCTCATGTTGGAATAAACCGGCAGATGGTCGGAGGCATAATAATCATCGTATTTCGTGCCGTTGCACACATAATTCAACGGTGTAATTGCACCACGGTAATAAATGTAATCTATCCTATGTGGATCGGAATACATATTCCGGCTCAGGTTGAATCCATTGAAGGTAGAATACGGCCCAAGCCTTCCTGCCGATCCGACTCCGTCATAAGTATCGGTCCAGTATGTACGGTAAGCCACAGACGAAGCATCGGATGGCTGGGCGTTCATGTCACCTACAAAGATACAAGGATAGCCCGATGTATTGTAGAGTTTCTCCATGTCTTCATAAACATGGGCATATTCTGCCCGCACATCGGAGTTCAGCGCTCCGTGGGTTACCATCACGAAGATGTGCTTGTCATCTTTGGAAAGCACCCCGCAGCAGCCTCCTCTGTTGTAGTTGCCATTAGCATCAGAATCGTTCTGACACATTGTCCCAGGCGTATCGGACAGCCAGAAATAATGCCAGTCCGTAAGCGTCCAGGCCTTCTTATACGCCAAGCCCTGAGCCTTGTTCCCATTTCCATCCTGGGAATAAGGGCTGAAGAAGCGGATATTGTATGTGTCATCCAATTCATCGGCCAGATATGTCTGGATATCCGTGGAGCACTCCTGCAGGCCAAAGAAGTCGAAATCGTTCTCCCGGATGGATTGGACTACGCGCTCTTTGCGGTTTTCCCAGGCCTTCCAGTCCGTGTCAGAAGGCATTCCGCTGACACGGACATTGAAAGTTCCTGCGCGGACAACGCCCGCATCACCCCTTCAGTCGGGTTCGTATGTAAGAGTTATTTTACCGATTGAGCCCTTTACCAGGCAATACAGATAGTATCTTGTTCCGGCCGCAGTGCCTGTGGGCTCATACACATAATTAATGCCCTGCGTAGCCCATACCTGGCTGGCGGCAACGATTTCGGAAGATGCCGGATGATTGGTATTGGGAGAAATACTCTTCACAACCTCAAAAGAGGCATCCGTAGTGCCGGACTTGTTGAAGCACACAACCTTTGTAAGTTTGTATCCCGAGACTGCAGGGAAGCCCAGATAACGCTTTTGAGCATTGAATACAAGCGCCTTGGTGGTGGTGTGCCAGAACAAATTCGCTTCGGTGTTGGTTGCTCCGCCACAATCTGCAAGAACGAACGAATAGTTGGTGCCATATAGGGAATAAATGTATTCAACACCTCCCTCGACATGAGGATATGAACCCTTGGTGATGCTTGTAGGCCATGGTGCATTGCCGCCGGTCGGGGGCTCTACGGTAAAATCGAAGGAATAGCACTTTTCCGCAGGCTTTGCAGGAACGGTAAGGGTTCCCAGATTATATATCTTGTTCCTGTCAAAAGAAGCAAGGTTCCCGGACGATATGGACTT
>JAEEGL016639015.1_pt1 | contig 16637 bp, 10 predicted proteins | sample 9134231 | NCBI WGS metagenome assembly JAEEGL01 (sample SAMN16246548, study PRJNA631951) | gut metagenome | biome: gut microbiome; feature: rumen; material: fiber-attached | host: Bos | place: Iran: Karaj | collected 2018-10 | reverse complement strand
CGCTGTTGTGTTTTTTGACGGGGCGCCGAGGACGTCGCCCCCTACAAATGCTAATAAGATTCTTGTACATGATATCCGGGCAAGGCAATCGTGTTTGAATCGTTATCCGTAGGGGGCGACGTCCTCGGCGCCCCGTTTGATCCAAGATTCTCCGTCGGAGAATCCACCTTCATGTGAGAAGCACGCATCATGCGCCGCAGGCGCGCATCATGGCGCAGCCGCATCATTTGCCGCAGACAATCATCACTGTATACAGGATATCATCCAAATTCGTCCAAAACGTCAAATAGTTGTCACAGAGTTGTAACAGAGTTGTAAAAAAGGACCCCGGAATGCGTGATTCCGGGGTCCGGTGGGGAAATGGGTCATTCATGTCTTAATGCTTCGATCGGGTCGAGACGCGCCGCGCGATAGGCGGGGACGGCGCCGAAGACCATGCCGATGACGAACGAGAACACGACGGTCGCGGCGACGATGTACCAGCTGATGAAGATCGGCACGCCGGACATCCTGGAGATGCCGTAGGCAAGGCCGACGCCGACGAGCACGCCGAGCACGCCGCCGAGGCAGGTCAGCACGCCCGCTTCGATCAGAAACTGCGCGGAGATGCGCCGTCTGCGCGCGCCGAGCGCCTTTTTGAGGCCGATCTCCGGCGTGCGCTCGGTCACCGACACGAGCATGATGTTCATGACGCCGATGCCGCCGACGAGCAGCGAAATGCCCGCAACCAGAATGAGCTGGCGGTTCGTGGCGCTGCTTAGCTCCTGCAGGTTTTTCGCCTGTTCCAAAAGGTCCTCGCTCTTATAGCGGACCTCCGGGTTCTCCTTCTGGATCGTGCCGTTTAAGATCTCCTCGGCCTTGCGGCCCGCGGTCGTCATGGCGTCGGTGTTGACGGCACGCAGCGCGACCGAGCGCGTCTCGTCGTAGCGGAACAGCACCGGCCACGTCGAGAACGGGATCAGCACCTTGCCGCCGGTCGAGGTGTTGTAGGTGAAGTATTCCTCAAGCGTAGAAACCGTCGGGCGGAAGTCCGACGCGCGCGTGAACTCGCCGATGACGGTATACGGCTCGCCGCAGATGTCGATCGTCTGTCCGACCGGATTTGTGCCGGAGAACAGCGCGGCGGAGACCGTTTCGTCGATCAGCGCGACCTTGCGGAACTTCGCGTAATCGCTGTCGGTCATCCCGCGGCCCGCCTTGACCGTGTAGCCGTAGACCGTGAGGTACGTTTTGTCCACGCCGTAGATCGTGCCGGCGGACAGGCTCTTCGAGCCGCTGCGGATCTGGCCGTAGGCGTCGCGCTGCGCGTAGTACGCCGCGGAATCGACCTCGCTGACGCTGCGGATCTCCTCGAGCGTGTCGTCGTCGAGCGCCGGGATGTACTCGGGCGGCGTCGACCAGCTGCTCTCGAACGGGTAGTCGCCCTGATACAGCCGCACGGTGACGACGTTCGAGCCGGAGCCGACCAGGTTCTGCTTGATCTGCTCGTTCGTGCCCATGATCGTCGAGGCGATCGCGATGATACTTGCGATGCCGATGATGATGCCGAGCATGGTGAGCGCGCTGCGGAGCTTATGCGAGCGAATGCCGTCAAACGCTTCACGGATGTTTTCCAACATATCGATCGCCTCCCTTACCAGCCGTAGCCGTAGTACACGTCGGACTTGGCGTCCTCGACCGGGTTGCCTTCCTTGCAGTTCTTGTCGTACGGGAAGGCGATGCGGTCCTCGGGCAGCACCGGCGCGCCGAGCAGCTCAATATACGAATTCATGCGGCTGCCGGTCTTGACGACGCGCTTTTTGAGCACGCCGTCCTGCGCGACAAACACGCAGGTCTCGCCGTCGATCTCGCGGATGAACGCCTCGTGCAGATAGATCGTACCCTGCTCGAACAGCGCCGAATAGTCCGAAAACTCGATGTATTCGCCGACGCCGGGCACGACGTCGCCGACGACGTCAAGCACCAGCAGATAGCCGGAGGAGTTCGGATTGCCGCTGCCGGAGTAGCTCGTAGAAATCGGCATCGTGCCGACCTTCGAAACGCGCGCGGTCACGTTCTGTCCCATCATGTACGAAAAGCCGGTAAGCTCCGTGCCGACGGGGTAGTTCTGCAGGTCGTCCTCGCCGACCATGACGGAGATATGCAGGCCCGTGCCGCCGCGGATCTCGATCAGCGGATTGCCGCTTTGCACGTCCTGCGGCTGCACGGCAGTGATCACCGTGCCGTTGATCTCGGAGAACTGAATGCCGTCCAGGCCGCTGCGCTCCGCCTTTTCGATGTCGAGCAGCAGCTGACGGTAGCGCAGCTCGTCGTCGCGGATGCCCTTTGCGATCTCGCGGGCGTACGCCTCGCGTTCGGCGCGCGACATTCCGCCGCCGCCGTGATACGGGGGAGGCGTCTCCTCCGGCGTGGCGCTCGGAACGGGCGTGGGCGTCGGTGTGGGCGTCGGTGTGGGCGTCGGCGTGGGCGTGGGCGTCGGCGTGGGCGTCGGCGTTTCCGCGGGGCGCACCTCGGTTGCGAACCACCATGCGCCGTCCGGCGAGAAGCAAAGCGCGACCGAGAAGCGGTCCGCCTTCAGAAGCACGTACCAATCGCGTGAGAATTCCGCCGCCTGCTCTGCCTGCGCGGTCAGAAACGCATTCGACGCCTTTGCGCCGGACGCATAGTCATAGACCAGCGGGTCGGACGATGTGCCGTTGCCGGATCTCGGGCTGTCGAGGTTCGCGCTTCCGCTGCTGTTCTCCACCTTGACCGCGAGCGTGAACGCACCGTCGGGCGAAGCCGAGAGCAGGATCTCCGCTTCGGGCTGTACGATCCTTGCAAACACCGTCGCGCCCTGCTCGGCGGCTGCGGCAAGCAGCGCCTGCAGGAACGAATACGGGACGCGATCGCTTGCTCCGATCTCGTACACGAACGGATTGGACTCCGTTCCGCTGCCGCCGGTCGGGGTATTGAGATCGTACTGCATGCGTGCCGAAAGCCGGATCGCCCTGCCGCCCGCGAGCCCGTCCGCCGAGCTGTGCCGCGGACGCGGCGTCGGCGAGGGGGTGGGGGTCAGAAGCGGACTTTCATAGTCCTCACGCGCATATTTTTTGTATTCCAGATACGATTCGCGGAGCTTGTTTTCGAGCTTGATCAGGTCCAGCTTGTTCTGCTCATAGCTGAGGTTCGCCTGCGTCGCGTCGTAGCGCAGCAGCGGATCGCCGACGGACACGACGTCGCCGGGGTTCACCAGCACCTCAAGCACGGTGCGCTCGCTGCTCTGATAGATCGTCTGCGACGCGTCCGAGGTCACGATGCCGTACAGATACGTCTGGTTCGGCATATAGGACATCATCCACTGCATGGCCGGATAGACCTCGCAGGGCGTCGGCTTTTTCAGCTTGAAATACGCGAACACGCCGCCGCCGATCAGACCGGCAACGAGTACGCAGATGAGGATGATTTTCAGCGCTTTTTTCATCGTTTTGCGCCTCCTCCCGACAGAACGCCGTCGTAGATGTGCATCATTTTGGCGGCGCGCTCCGCTACGGCGTGCTCGTGCGTGATCATGATGATTGACATGCCGCGATCGTGCAGCTCGTCAAAGATATCCATGATCTGCTGGCCGGACACGGAATCCAGCGCGCCGGTCGGCTCGTCGGCCAGAAGCAGCTTCGGCTGTGTGCAGATCGCCCGCGCGATCGCCACGCGCTGGCACTGTCCGCCGGACAGCTGCGTGGGATAGAAGTCCATGCGGTCCTGCAAGCCCACCTCACAGAGCGCGGCCTCGGCGCGCTCGCGTCGTTCCCTCTTCGGGACGTTGCCGTACATCAGCGGCAGCGCGACGTTCTCCCACGCGCGGCGGCGCTGCAGAAGGTGGAACGACTGAAAGACAAAGCCGATCTTTTCGTTGCGGATGCGCGCCATCTGCGTGTCGCTCGCCTTGCTGTTGTCGACGTCCTCGAAGTAATAGGTCCCCTTCGTCGGCGTGTCGAGATAGCCCAAGAGGTTCATCAGCGTCGATTTGCCGGAGCCGGACGGTCCCATGACGGCGATGTACTCGCCCTCCTCCATGGTGAAGTTGACGTCGTGCAGCACCGGGACGGGATGCTCCGGCGTGCCGTAGGTTTTTTCAATGTGTTCGAGACGGATCAGCATATCAGCCTCCGAAATCTGCAGAATCAACACCGTACGCGTCGTCGTCGATCATCGCGCCGTCGAAGACCGTGCCGTCGTCGATCATCGCGCCGTCGAACACCATGCCGCCGTTTCCGGACTCGTCCCATTCGCCCGGCATATCGCCGTTCAGGCCGGCGTCGTTCGGATCGGCAAACTGCGTCTCGGTCGCAAGCATGCCCGCGCGCACGGTGTCGTCCGGGAACGCGATGCGGTCCTTCGGCGAAAGCCCGGACAGGATCTCATACATCTCGGCCGCTTCGTCATACGCGCCGACCTCGATCTTCCGCTTCTCGATATGGCCGGTCGCGTCCGCTGCCCAGACGTAAAACGCGCCGTCCTCCTGCATCAGAAATGCAGAGGGAAGCTGCAGCGCGGCGCTTGCGTCGTCCGCGGTGTTCAGGTCGATCAGCACGTGCTGGCCGATCATCAGGCCCTCGATGCTTTCCGGCTCGACATAGAACGCGTACTTGCTGGCGCGGTCGCCGCCGCCGTCATAGTATATCGGCTGATCGCTTGCGGTCGAATCGGTGTCGATGCGATAGATCGTCCCGCGGTACACGGTGTCGTCCACGCGTGAGCGGACCAGCACTGGCATGCCGGGGTAGAGCGTATAGATCGTCTGCTCGTTCACGGTGCCCTTGACGCAGAAATCCGTGCCGGCGATGATCGAGATATACGCGTTGCTGCCGCCGCCATAGCCGAACGGATCGCTCTGCGTATCGTCGCGCACCGAGCGCACGGTCCCCGTGACCGGCGAACAGACCTCGCTCGCATCGATCAGCGCCTGCATCTCCTCGGCCTTCTGCTGCTTATCCTTGAGGTCGAACTCGGCCTTTTTGATGTCCAGCTCGACCGTCTGGATCTCCAGCTCAATGCCGTACTTGTCCTTTTCCTTCGCCTTTTCGAGCCGCTTGTTGAGCGATTCGAGCTGTTCGCGGTTCGTGCGGAGCCCGTTTTCGATGCCGGTGATGTCGATCAGAAGCTGCGCGTGCGACAGCGTGAGGTCGTCTACGTCGTAGCGGAACAGCGGATCGCCCTCGCTGACCTTGCTGCCGGTCGTCACGAAGCATTCCTTGACGGTCATGTTGGCCGACGGATTGATCTCGATCACGTCCTTCGCCTCCACGATGCCGTTGTACTGCGCCTTCATGCCGACGGGACCCAGTCCCGCGATCTCGGCGACGGACTGCACGTACGCGGAACCCTCTTCCTTGGCAAAATTCCGCTGATAGATCCAGTAACCGCCGCCGCCCAGCACGGCGAGCACCAGCAGGACGACGATGAGCTTGACCCAGCCCTTGCGTTTCTTTTTCATAGAGCACCTCGTTTCCAAAAGCTTCTCTTTATAGATACTGTTCAGGAGTGCGTTTCGTTGCACGTTTTTTGCGCACGGAACGCAAAATATTCTCGGAAAACAAAAACGTCCCGGACGCGGCGGTCGGGACGGAATCGGTTTGACGCGCCATCGTACAAGCTTTAGCACCTTACTGAGGCAGGTTGCTGTGCGGTCTTTGAGCTTGTCTCTCGCGCACTCTTGATGGCGAGCCGAGTATAGCATCGCAGTATGCAGAATGCAACCGTTTATTCACACATTTTTCACGGATTTTACATTGGATATCATGAGAAATTATGCGTAAAACCCGCAAATCGACGTATACAGGAGCGCATGTATCGGGCTGCATAAAACGGCTTCCGCCGATGCGTCAGGCCTTTTTGACGCTTTCGATCGCGACCGGCTCAAAGCGGTAATCCTGCATAGCGTCGGGATACTTTGTACGGTCGACCGGCGACAAAAACATCTCCTTCGGGCGGATCCACAGCGCGCAGTCGCCGTACAGCTGACGGTAGACGACATACTCCTCGCCGGTCTCGGAATGCTTCGCGACGCCCTCGACGAGGTAATGATCGCCCTTGAAATGGCGGTAGATGCAGCCGGTCTTCAATTCGCGTCCGGACGTCATACCGGTTCTTCCGGGACGGCGTTGAAGAACGCGTCGTACAGCTCCTTTGCGGCGTCGAGCCTGTCGTACGGCACATAGAGCCTTGTCAGACCGACGTTGACGCCGAGCTTCACCGTGATCCCCGCGCCGAGCACGGAGCGGTCCGTGCAGGGGATGTCGTTGTCTGAAAACAGCTCCTTCAGCATGCCCGCCTGCATATAGGGCACCTCCGCGACGAGACAGAAATCGCCGGGCTCCGGTTCTTTGAGCTTTCGGTTCCGGCAGCGCGGACACACCGGTGTGTCGACGAGCCGCATGCAGTTTTCACAATACAGCGCCATAGATTGCTTCCTCCTTAAAAGATTTTCTTCAGTGTACCTAAAAGTCCGCGGTAGAGCGACTTTCCGACCTCGCGGCCGACCGAGCTTGCGGCGGACGACGCGGCCTTTGCAAACGGCGACGCGGTCTTGCTCTTGCGCTTCGCCTTTTCGCGCAGCGCATCCTTTTCCTTCTGCGCCTGCGTCCGTTTATCCTCCTTCTCCTGCTTTTCGCGGGCCTTGGCTTCTTCCTTTTCCTGCCGTGCGCGTTCCTTTTCCTCGGCCTCGCGGGCGGCGGCTTCCTCCTTTTCCTGCGCTTCGGCCTTGGCCTTGCCGGTCAAGATCTCGTACGCGGATTCGTTGTCGACGGCGTCGTCATACTTGCCGTACAGCGTGTCCGCCATGATCTCGCTCTTGCGGCGCTCATCGTCGATCATGCCCATCATCGACTGCGGCGGCAGGATCGTGCAGCGCTCGACGATCGACGGGCGGCCCTTCGCGTCCAGAAAGCTCACCAGCGCTTCGCCGGTGCCGAGCTCGGTCAGCGCGTCCTCGGTTTTGAACGCCGGATTCGGCCGGAACGTTGCGGCGGCGGTTCGGATCGCCTTTTGCTCGGCGGGGGTGTAGGCGCGCAGCGCATGCTGTACGCGATTGCTTAGCTGCGCCAGCACCGGGTCCGGCAAATCCGACGGCTGCTGCGAAATGAAATACACGCCGACGCCCTTCGAGCGGATCAGCTTCACGACCTGCTCGACCTTGCTCTTCAGCGCCTTCGACGCGTCGGAGAACAGCAGATGCGCTTCGTCAAAGAAGAACACCAGCTTCGGCTTGTCGAGATCGCCGACCTCCGGCAGCTCTTCAAACAGCTCGGCCAAAAGCCACAGCATGAAGGTCGAATAGAGAAGCGGGCTCTGGTACAGCTTTGCGCAGTGGAACACATTGATGAATCCGCGTCCGTCCCCGTCGGTCTGCATCCAGTCATTCAGCTCGATCGCCGGCTCGCCGAAAAACCGGCTTCCGCCCGCGTCCTCAAGCTGCAGAAGCGCGCGCTGGATCGCACCGGCGGACTGCTTGGAAATATTGCCGTATTCCTGCAAAAGCTCGCCTGCATGCTCGGTGATGTACGCGACCATGGCGCGCAGGTCCTTGAGGTCGGTGAGCAGCCAGCCGTTGTCGTCGGCCACGCGAAACGCGATCGACAGCACGCCGCTCTGTACGTCGGAAAGGTCCAGCAGGCGGGAGAGAAGCTCTGCGCCCATCTCGGAAACCGTCGTGCGCACCGGATGACCGCCCTCGCCGTACACGTCCCAGAACCGCACGGGATAGCGCCGCATTGCAAACGACGCAGGATCGACGCCGATCCCTTCGAGCCGCTTTGCGATCTTGTCGGTCATTTCGCCGGGTTTGCAGCAGCCGGAAAGATCGCCCTTCACGTCCGCCAGAAACACCGGCACGCCGAGGTCGGAGAACGATTCCGCCATCACCTTCAGGGTGATCGTTTTGCCCGTGCCGGTCGCGCCTGCGATCATGCCGTGGCGGTTCGCCATTTCGGGCAGGATATACGCCTCGGTCTCGCCCTTGCCGATCAGAAGCCTGTTGTCAGTCAGCATCGTTTTCTTGCCTCCGCAAAACACCATATTTTCAAGTATATCATATCATATTCTTTTCAAAATGTCCACGGAAAAACGCCTGCGCGATTGCAATCTGCGCGCGGCTTGACTATAATATAATGTGACTATGTTTGAAGCAGAGGTTGACAGTCATGCTGATGGTTGCGGCATTCGGTCAGACAGACAAAAAATCTGCCGGTCTTCCGTACCCGCAACCATAAGCGCACCGTGCCGAGGGCTTTACTGCCTCCGACGGGGCGTGTCTTTTGTTGCTGAAACCACAGAAAAGACTTCGTGAAAGCGAGAGGAAATGAAGATGAAAAATAAGTTGTTATCCGTTTTGCTGACCATCTGCATGGTCGCGCTGCTGCTGCCGGTGAGCGCAATTCCGGCGTATGCGGAGACGATCGAAACGACTTCGGAGACCGAAGAAAAACCGGATGCCGGAGCGCCCGTCACGCTTACGGGCGGCGGTTCCGGCTGCGATCCGGACGCCGTTGATGATGCGCTTGGCTTGCCCAGGAATGCGGCTTCCGACTGGGATGCGCTGCAAGCCCTGATCTCGGCGGGCGGAACCGTCACGCTGGACAGGGATTACACAGCCGGGGAAGATGATCATTATCTGACGGTGCCTGCAGGCGTCACCGTGACGCTGGACCTGAACGGACATACCGTGGACTACGGCGAGTCGGGCGACGGCATGTATAACGATGATCAGAATCCCGACTATTATATCGGCGCAATCGTCGTGTTGGAGGGCGGCGCGCTCACGGTCTGCGACAGCAGCACAGACGGCACGGGAAAGATCACCGGCATCACGGACGCAATACTCCGAAAAACGATGGTCGTTTACGGAAGCTGCACCTTGCAGAGCGGCGCGGTCGCCGGGGAAATCATGGTGGGCGATACGAGCAATCATCCAACCGGCAGCTTCACGATGAGCGGCGGAACCATGGAGGATTGCTCTCTGACCGTCAACGCTTGCACGAGCTTTACCATGACCGGCGGCAGCATTTCCGGGCACGACGTTGAAGAAGTAGTCTTTAATTACGGTACGTTCACCATGAGCGGCGGCACGATCACCGGCACGGATGTGACAAGCTGCGTTGTGCAAACCTACAGTCGTTTTACCATGACCGGCGGCACGGTCTCCGGCGCCGGGCAGGCTTTCGGCATACGTACGGGCATGCCGGATAACCTCCATGTTTCCGGCAATCCGGTGATCAGCAGCGTTTATCTTCTCGGAATCTCATATGTCTTTATCGACGGCGAGCTGACAAGCGGCGCTTCGATCCCGGTGATCTCGGGGGCGAAGCCGACAGAATACGAGCCCAGGGTCATCACCTGGGATCTGGCAAAGGGCGGCGAAAACGCGGAGCGCTATTTCACCAACCTGACCGACCTGACGGATATGGTGAAGAACGATGACGGCGAGCTGGAGCTGCGGCGGAAAGTCGCGCATACCGAGTGGGACGACTTGCTGGCACTGCTTTCGACGAGCGGCACGGTCACGCTGGACAGGGATTATACCGCAAACTCTGTCGATCAGGAACTGACGATCCCACAATGGGCGGACGTGGTGCTGGATCTGAACGGCCATACTGTGAACGGCTCGGCACTGAGCGGGTATCGGCTTTTTGTGTTGAATCCTGGCTCCTATCATCCCGATTGTGATACCACTACGCTGACGATCAAAGACAGTGCTACGGGGGGCAGGATCCTCTGCGGCACAAATCAGGCCGTCCGGATCGATAATGATGCCGTTTTTTACATGACCGGCGGTACCATCGAAAGCGGCGCTGCACCTATCGTGGAAACACTGGGCAATTCCAGCAGGTTTTATATGACCGGCGGCGCCATCACCGGCACGCGTACTTCGCCTTCGGACGGTTCCTGCGTGAGTTTGTGGAGCGACAACTTCTTTATGAGCGGCGGCACGATCAGCGGGACAGGCTATCATAATGTGATCAGCGACGGCAGCAGCATCGTAAGTACTTCCATCCTGAGCGGCGGGACGATTACGGGAACCGATGTGACCAATGTTCTGAACTTGGCTCAAAATACCAATTTCATTGTGAGCGGCGGGACGATCGACGGAAGCGGCGCGACAAACGCGGTGCATGTCGATCCGTATCTTGACCTGAGCTCCATCCGCTTGACCGTCTCCGGCTCGCCGACGATCAACGGCGCGCTGGCGCTGAGAGGGGAAATGGGCTCTGTTTCCCTCATCTTCGCCGGAACGACGAATCTCGAGGGTGTGCAATTCAGCGAGGCGGGGGACATTACCGGCAAAATAAAGGAAGGGTATACAGATTACGTCATAAAACGCAACGGAACAGACGCAACGAATAACGGCGACGGGACATTTACGATCCCGGTAACCACGGATGCGCAAACCATCACGGCGGAAATGAAAACGCCGCTGACGCATGCAGACCTGACCTTTGATAATTCCGCACAGACCTATACGGGTGCGGCGCTTGCGATCCCGGTCAGACATCTGGGCAGACTGCTGACAGAGGGTACGGATTATACCGTGACCTATACGAAGGACGAAGAACCGGCGGAGTTACTGAACGCGGGAACCTATACCGCGACGTTCACCGGGATGGGCGACTATACCGGCGGGAATTCGGTGGAAATGACCGTCGATCCGGCGCCGGTAACGCTGACGGCGAACTGCGGCACAGTGACCTACAACGGCACGGAACAGACCTTGACCGGCTTCACCTGCAGCGTGGAAGGTCTGACCTTTGCAGAAACCGTCATCGCAAGCGGCAGCGGCACGAACACAGGCACGTATGACGTGACCTTCTCCGGCGTGACCCTGAACGAGACGAGGGACACCACCGGAAACTATGTGGTGACCGCCACCGAGGACGGCATACTGAACGTCGATCCGGCGCCGGTAACGCTGACGGCAAACAGCGACGCATTGACCTACAACGGCATGGAACAGACCCTGACCGGCTTCACCTGCAGCGTGGAAGGTCTGACCTTTGCAGGAACCGTCATCGCAAGCGGCAGCGGCACGTACGCGGGCGAGCATGTCGTGACCTTCTCCGGCGTGACCCTGAACGAGACGAGGGACGCCACCGGAAACTATGTGGTGACCGCCACCGAGGACGGCATACTGACGATCGACCGGAAACCCGTCACCGTCACCGCAAAGGGACAGCGCGTGGCTGTCGGCAGCAGCATCGTTCCGGGTCCGGAGCAGGCGACGCTGACCGGCGCTGTGGAGGGACATACCCTCGCCGAAGTGACGCTGACCGAGACGGACGGCACGATCACCCCCGCAGCGGCGAAAATCGTGGACGGCGAGGGCGGCGACACGACCGCCAACTACGCCGTAAGCTACGAAACCGGCGCGGTGACGTGGCTTTACGCCGTGACCGTCGACAGCGTCGTCGGCGCCGCGGCGGAGCCGGACAAGACGCTTGCTGCGGCGGGCGAGACCGTCAACCTGACCGTCGCCACGGACGAAGGCTATATGGAGAACACCCTGACCTATACAACGGGCAGCGGCGATCCCGTCGTCATTGAAAACCACAGCTTCACCATGCCTGCGGCCCCCGTGACCGTGACGGTCAGCTTACGCAAGGATGTGAGGATCTTCTGCACCGCCGACGTGCCGGATCAGACGTTGGGCAACTATGCCTACCTCTTCTACAAGTTTGAGGCCGCAAATGAAAATCCCGACGTGGCGGCGCATATCGGCGCGGCGGTCATGGACGGGGAAAAGGTACTGACCCTGGGTACGGACTATGAATTCGGTCTGGTGTTCTTTGCCGACGGCACCGATGATCTGCCCGGAAACATCGACGACGTATGCGTGGTGGAGATCAACGGGATCGGCGCTTATTACGGGACGCTGCTTTCGCCGGAGTTCACCATCGTCGCGCCGGTCACCTCCGGCGACTGGGGCAGTAATCTGCACTGGGAGCTGCGCGAGGGAACCATCATCATCACCGGCGCAGGCGGGATGACTGAAGCGGACAGCTTCACCGACTATCCGTGGTTCGCCGTTTCGGACGGCGCTTCGGCGGTTGTCATCGACGCGGGCGTGACGAGTGTGGCAGCACAGGCGTTCGGCGGCAGCAACAACGTCAATCCCTATGCCGGCGTGACAAGCCTCAGTCTGCCCGCGACCCTCTCGACCGTCGGGGATGATGCCTTCGCCTACATGACCGGCATTGAGACGGTCGATCTTTCCAACGTGACCGCCATCGGCGTGCGCGCGTTCAACCAGTGCCGCAGCCTCACCGTCACCGTGCCCGCCACCGTGACCGCTCTGGGCGACGGCGCGTTCGACGGATGCCGGGAAGTGTACTATTCCGTGATCGTCAATGATGCTGTAAACGGAACGGTCAGCGCAGATGTGACCTGCGCCGAAGAGAGCGAAACCGTTACGCTGACGGTCACGCCGGATCCCGATTACGAGCTCAAAACCCTGACCGTCACGGATTTAAGCGGCGCAGACATTGCGGTCACGAACAACACGTTCGTGATGCCAGCGTCGAACGTCACGGTCACGGCGGAGTTCAGGGCTATGTTCTTTACCGTTACGGTGAACAACGGCACAGGCGGCGGGAGCTATGCGCCGGGCGACAGCGTCACGGTCACGGCGAACGCGCCGGAAGCGAACATGCGGTTCAAGGAATGGACCGGCGCGGACGGGTTGACGTTCACCGACGGCAGCGCATATACCGCGACCGCGACCTTCACCATGCCGGAAGCGGACGTCACGCTGACGGCGACGTACGAGGACGCGCAGGAGCCGGGCAATGTGTATCCGATCGGCAGCTACGAAGAACTTAAAGCGTTCGCCGCGCTCGTCAACAACGGGAACACAAACAGAAATGCCAGACTGACGGCGGATATCGTCGCGGCGGACGGGAACTGGACGCCGATCAGAGAGTATTACGGAATCTTTGACGGCTGCGGATACACGATCACGGGACTGCGCATATCATCAGAAGATAATTCGTACGCCGGAATGTTCAGACTCGTTGAAGAAGGCGGCGTGGTGCAAAACCTTGCGCTCAAGGACGTGTGCATACAGGCGGGATCTTACGCGGGCAGCATCGCGGGACGCAACAAGGGCGTCATACAGAACTGCTGTGTGACCGGTACGGTGACCGGCAGCAACGATTCGTGCTATGACGGCGGGATCGTCGGACTGAACAACGGCAGCATCCTGTACTGCTACAGCGCTGCGACGGTGTCGAGCGTCAAAGCGGGCGGCGTGATCGGCGTGAACAACGGCACAGCACAGTCCTGCTATTACGATTCCGACGTGCTGACGGCGGTCAGTGCGATCGCGTACGACTACAGTACGTCGACAAACGTCTCGGGCCTTACTACGGCGCAGATGACCGGCACGGCGGCAGCCGACAACATGACGGGCTTCGATTTCGACAACGTCTGGAAAACGACCGAATCCTATCCGTCGCTGAGGACACCGGAACCGATTGAGCCGAAGTTCGCAACGCACAGCCTCGTCCTTTCCGGGCAGATCGGCGTGAACTTCTTTATGGATCTGCGACCGCTGTCCGATGCGGACCGGGTCGGCACCTATATGACGTTTACGATCAGCGGCAAGGGCAGCGTGTCTTCGGAGCCGGTATACTTCGACGAGAGCATGATGAACAGCGACGCGCTGTATCACAAGTTCACCTGCTATGTCAGCGCCATCCAGATGGCGGACACGATCACCGCGACGTATCACTGGACTGAGGACGACGTGGAAAAGACGGTGTCCGACACGTATTCCATCAAGCAGTACATCGAGGGCTTCGACGCCGCGCTTGCGAAGGATGAAAACGCCTTTGATGCAAAGACGGTCGCGTTGGTGCATGCGCTTGCGGACTACGGTCATTATGTGCAGATCTTCCTCAGCAGCATCAACAACTGGGAGATCAATACGGGAACCGAACCGGATAACAACAAGTACGCGCAGATGATGGAGAATCCGTACACGGGAAGCTATACCGTCAGCACAGTCCGGTCGGCGGTGGAGGCCTATCAGTTGACGGCAGAAGAGAAGAAGAACGGACAGGCAGTGACAGAAGTCGCAGTGTTCAAGGCACCGTCCATGTCGCTTGTGCTGGACAGCGAGACCGCGATCCGCATCTTCCTCGCGCATGCGGACAACACGCCGCTGAATCTTGCAGACGTCGATATTCGTATGGATACGGACAAAGCCGTCACGTGGGAACCGATACAGAAGGGCAACCGTGTCATGGTCGAGATCAGGGGCGTCAAGGCGGGCTGGCTGACGGAGACGTTCACGATCACCGCAGAGGAAGGCGACAACACCCAGACGATCAACGTCAGCGCGCTGTCCTATGTCGGCAAACTGCTGGATTCTGCGACATATGCCGACAATGCCGCAGCCAGGAACGCCGTCTGCGCGCTGTACGCATACGCGATGGCAGCAAAGGGCTTTAACAACTGATTCCGAAAGCATCAAGCAGGACCGCCCCGGCGGTCCTGTTTTTGCGTACAAAGGCAAGGGCTTAAGCCTTGCCCTCCCTGTGCAAGGGAGGGTGCCGGGGAACGAGCCGGATGCGGTGAAATCGCGGCGGCGCAAGCCGCCTTTTTCGTGCTTGCCAGTTTGCGCGGAAAATGGTACAATACGGTCAAGCGAAGGGAGGCGGAAGGATGCTGTACGAATACCGTTTGGAAACCCCGAAGGAGGGATTTATCGACATCACGGAGCAGGTGCGCGACGCGTGCAGGCAGAGCGGCGTGTTTGACGGGATGATGACCGTCTACTGTCCGCATACGACCGCGGGCGTGACGATCAACGAGAACACCGATCCGGACGTGAGAAAGGATCTGCTGCTTGCGCTCAACAAGACGTACCCGGACCGCGCGGAGTTCCGTCACGCCGAGGGCAACAGCGCGGCGCATCTGAAGGCCAGCGTCATCGGCAGCAGCGTCACGATCATGATCGACGACGGCGAGCCGGTGCTGGGGACCTGGCAGGCGGTGTACTTTACCGAGTTTGACGGACCGCGCTCGCGCCGGTTTACCGTCAAGGTCATCGGAAACAGAGGATAACGGAGGAGGGCTTATGAAGGCATACGAACGGTTGCTGAAATATGTCGCCGTCCACACGACGAGCGACGAGGAGAGCACGACGGTCCCGACCGCCGCGCGCGAGTTCGATCTTGCAAAGCTGCTGGTCGACGAGCTGAAGGAGATCGGCGTCCAAAACGCCGCGGTGGACGACATGTGCTACGTCTACGGCACGCTGCCCGCCACGCCGGGCTGTGAGAAGGCGGCAAAGCTCGGCTTTATCGCGCACATGGACACCGCGCCGGACTTTTCGGGCGAGAACGTGCGTCCGCGCATCATCGAAGACTATGACGGCGGCGACGTCAAATTGGGCGAAAGCGGCAGAACGCTGACCAAAGCGCAGTTTGCGCATCTTCCCTCGCTCAAAGGCCGCACGCTGATCGTCACCGACGGCACGACGCTTTTGGGCGCGGACGACAAGGCGGGCGTTGCGGAGATCGTCACCATGCTCGACGAGCTGATCCGGGAGAATGCTCCGCACGGACAGATCTCCGTCTGCTTCACGCCGGACGAGGAGGTCGGCAGCGGCGCGGACCACTTCGACGTTGCCCGCTTCGACGCGGACTTCGGCTACACCTGCGACGGCGGCGCCGAGGGCGAGCTCGAATACGAGAACTTCAACGCCGCGGAGGCGACGTTTACGATCAACGGCTTCAATGTGCATCCGGGCGAGGCGAAGGACAAGATGATCAACGCGCTGCTGGTCGCGTGCGAGATCAACGGCATGCTGCCGAAGGGCCAGACCCCGCGCGACACCGCGGGCTATCAGGGCTTCTGGCATCTGACCAAGCTCGACGGCACGACGGAGACCGCAAGGCTTTCCTACATCATCCGCGATCACGATTTTGAGAGCTTTACGCGCCGCAAGACGACGCTCGAAAAGATCGCCGACGTCGTCAACGCGCAGTACGGCGAGGGCACGGTCACGCTTTCGATCCGCGATCAGTACCGCAACATGAAGGAAAAGATCGAGCCGTGCATGCACCTGATCGAGAACGCGAAAAAAGCGATGGAGATGGCCGGCGTCACGCCGAAGGTGCAGCCGATCCGCGGCGGCACGGACGGCGCAAGGCTCTCCTTCATGGGCCTGCCGTGTCCGAACCTCGGCACCGGCGGCTATGCGTTCCACGGCCCGTACGAGCACATCACGGTCGAGGGCATGGACCTGTCGGTCAAGGTGCTGAAAAACCTCGTCGCGCTCTACCGCGACCGGTAACGAAACACTGACAAACAAAAGGAACCGTCTGAAACGAACGGTTCCTTTTTGATTCTGTCCGGAATTCGGATCGCGAACGGTCCGCGTTTTTGCGCCTTTTCAGATCCTTGCGACGCCGCTGCGTCTGGCCGCCTCCGCGACCGCCGCCGCGACCGCCGGGCCCACGCGCTTGTCAAACGCTTTCGGAATGATGTAGTCCGCGGAAAGCTCCTCGTCGGAGATCAGGTCCGCCAGCGCCTTTGCCGCCGCCATCTTCATCTCCTCGTTGATGTCGCTTGCGCGCACGTCGAACGTGCCGCGGAAGATG
>JAEEGL015351626.1_pt1 | contig 16637 bp, 8 predicted proteins | sample 9134231 | NCBI WGS metagenome assembly JAEEGL01 (sample SAMN16246548, study PRJNA631951) | gut metagenome | biome: gut microbiome; feature: rumen; material: fiber-attached | host: Bos | place: Iran: Karaj | collected 2018-10 | reverse complement strand
TTTCTGCGGCGCCGGAGCCTCCGCGCCCTTCGCGAACTCCGCGTGAGTTTTCTGCGGCGCCGGAGCCTCCGCGCCCTCTGCGCCCTCCGCGTGGGTTTCCTGCGGCGCCGGAGCCTCCGCGCCCTCTGCGCCCTCCGCGTGAGTTTCCTGCGGCGCCGGAGCCTCCGCGTGGGGAGCGGCCTCATCACGACTCTGCGTGTCGGCGAAGGCCCAGCCCGCATCGGCCGATTGGGCGCTCTGCGTGGCGGGGCCCTCGGTGGCAGGCGCCTCGCTCCGCGTGGCGCAACCGATGACCGCGGCGAGAAGGCCGAGGTGAAACGCCAGGAGAATGATTTTGAATCGCTTGGATTTCATTGGGAAAGGGAATGAGGGCATCGGGGGGGCACTCCTCAGGGCCGGATCATCATGGGGGGGATCTCCGGCGCGGGCTCGTTTTGCTCTCGGACGCGGTCGAGCCACCAGTCGCAGGAATCGCAAAAGGTTTCGAAGAGGCGCTGCAGGGTGCGGGCGTCGGCGGTCTCCGGCGCATCCTGCCACAGGAAGGCCCCGCCGTCGGCTGTTGGATCGGCGGCCAGCACCGCCTCCTCGCGGAGCATCCGCCCCGGGGCGAGGGCGGCCAGTCGCGGCAGGGCGGCGGGGTCGCCCGTGAGCGCGCGCGTAAGCAAAAGGCGCCCCCCCTCGCAACGGGCCAGCACCTCGCCGTCGTCCACCAGGAGCGTGAACGACAGCGCACCGTCGGATGCCTTTGAGGGGTATCCGATCGCGGTCAGAAGATGTTCAATTGGCGAGGGCATGGTTCGGAGGAAGTTCAAAGCCTCTGCGGGGCGTTGGAAGGCGGCTGCGCCGCCGTTTGAAGCGGGCTTTGCCCGCGTTCGAGGCGAACTATGTTCGCGTTCAAAGGCTGCTGCGCCGCCGTTCGAAGCGGGCTTTGCCCGCGTTCGAGGACAATGGAACTCGAACGCCGCGAAGCGGCCTTGAACGACGAGCGGAGCGAGTCTTGGAACGTGAGCATGGCGAGCTTGGAACGTGAGCGAAGCGAACTTGGAACGAAGGAGGAGCGATTAGGTGTTGTTGGCGATGCCGACGAGGACGGTGTTGAGGCTCTTGAGGACGTTGGAGATCATGTCGTAGGCTTGGTCGCGCTTGGAGGTCTGCGACTGCAGCTGGATCATCTTCTGCTGCGAGAAGCTGTTCATTTCGTCCATCTTCGCCTCGAGGGCCGTGATGAAGTCGGAGTCGGTCACGGAGACGAACCCCGTCGGGACCGACGCGGCGTCCCTGCGCACCACGTCCACGAGGAAGTCGTGGAAGTTGTAGTTTCTTCCCTCGTAGGTCACGTGGCTCGTGTTGATGTTGTCCATGTTGGCGCCTCCGTCGAGGATGTCGGTCTCGATCTGCGTCATCAGTTCCAGTTTCACCGAATTCTGGTTCATGTCCTCCATCAGCTCGACGATGTCGGCTTCGAGCGCCGTGGCGCGCTGCAGGCAGATGGCCATGACGAGCTGGCCGATGGAGAGCTGGCGGGGCTGGTTGTCCACGCCGAGGACACCGTCGACGGTGTAGGTCCGGGCGGTGCGGTATTCCCCGGTTTCGGGGTTGACCATGGAGAGGTCGAATTCAACGATTCCGATGGACATTGGGGTATCTCCTTGGCACGAGAGGATCAGAAGTTTGCGGCGTTGTCGGTGAAGGACGAGCCGAGGGAGCGGACGACGTTGGAGGAGGTGGAGAAGGCGTTGTCGCGGCGGTTCACGAGGGTCTGGAGGTCGATCATCTCCTCCTGCTGGGACTGGACGAGACCGTCCATCTTGGACTTGAGGGCGTTGGCGGCCTGCATCCGGCGGTCGTAGGAGGAGAGATCGGCGGGCAGGGCGCTCGCGGAAATCCCCATCGTGCCGGTGAGGAAGGCCTTCGCGGCGTCCCAGTTCGCCGAACCGTCCACGAGCTTGGGGAGCCACGCCGCGGCGTCGTCCAGTTTGACGGAACCGGACGACATGGTGTTCATTTTGTTCACGCTCTGCGCCTCGTAGGCGGCGGCGGAGCGGATGCACACGGCCTGCACGAGTTGCGCAAGGGTGAGCGCGCCGCTCGCTCCGGTGTCGTACATCAGGATCGCGTCGCTCCCGGCGGGGGCGTAGCGGTTGGTGGCGATTTGGATGCTTTCGATGGGCATGGCGGCTACAGGTTGCGGATGAGATTCGAGCGTGTGTCGCTGATGGAAGACATCAGGTTGGTGGCGGTGGAGTAGGATTCGTCGCGGCGGTCGACGAGCGACTGGAGGCGGGCCATGTCGGTCTGGGACTCGTTGTTGCGGGAGTCGATCATGCTTTTGAGCATGGAGATCATGCCCTCGACGGAGGACTTCGACCAGTTGCTGTTCCACCAGCTCAGGTCGGAGCCGGGGGATCCGCCCTTTCGGCGGTAGGCCTCGCTGGCGAGGGGAATCTCCTCCTGCGTGATGCCTTCCACGGAAGCCGTCGAGCTGCCGGTGGCGCTGCTGTCGTATTTCGACTGCGTCTGCGTGAACTTCGCGAGCAACGACCCGAGAATCTCCAGTTCCTTGTTGCGGGCGCGAACGCGGGTCGTGAGGGGCTGCACCTCGCCCTCCACCGAGGTGGCGCGCCTCTCGCTCACGGCGATCATCAGGTCCTGGAAATCGACCTGCTTGTTGCCGACTTTGTATTCGTAGGCGTTCACTCCCCACAGCGCGGTGAGGTCATCGGCGACTTTGACGTTTTGGATGGTTGGCATGGGAGTCCTTTCGGCTACACGATGTTTCCAATGATAGAGGTGGCCGAATTGTCGGCCTTTCTGACGATGCTGGCGGCGGTGGAGAAGGAGTTGTCGCGCTTGGAGATGAGCCCCTGCAGCGCGACCATGTCCTGCTGCAGGTTGTTGTCCTCGGTGTCCATGGCGTACTGGATGTCGTTCTGTCCCTTCATGATGTTGGCGCGGGTCATGTTCGCCGTGTTCTCCTGAAAGACGAGCGTGATGCCGTATTTCAAGGCCGTCCCGTTGACCCAGGCGCCGTTGGAGACGGTGGCCGTGTCGCCGGGCGCGGCATCCTTGACCTTGAGATTCGCGAAGGCCTCGGAGAGATGGGCCATCACCTGGCCGAGGTCCTCGACCTTGCGGGCTCGGGCCTTGACGATGGAGGCGTAGGAGGAGGCCGCCGCCTCGATGGACGTGGACTGCTTTAGCGCGGCAACGGCAAGAGCGGCGGAGTAGTCCTTGCCCGCGTCGCCGTCCACGGTGTAGGAGGCCTGCGGCACACCATAGACGGCACCACCTTCGATGACACTGGTCTGGATCAGGGACATTGAATGTAAACGATTGGAGTTGAAAGTAAAAACGGTAGTTTCTGAAGCGATGGACGGGTCAGTGAAAACACTCGATAGCGGAAAGAGCGGAAGAGTTGATGATAATGGAGGAACGCACCCATTCTAGCGGGTGCGCGCGAGGGACGCAAGCAATTATCGAAGCCTGTTCGTATTCCGGGCCGAGCCTCGGCCTACTCCATCTTGCCGGCGACGCGGTAGACCTCGTCGACCGACGTGCGTCCCTGGAGGACGCGCATCCAGCCGTCCTGGCGCAGCGTGTACATGCCCTCGCGGATGGCGGTCTCCTTGATGACGTTGGCCGGCTGGCGGTCGACGACGAGCGCGCGAATGGCGTCGGTCATCATCATCACCTCGGAAATGGCGCAGCGGCCGCGGTACTTTGAGTAGTTGCAGACGGGGCATCCGCGCCCCTCGTAGAACTCCGCGCCCTCCATGCGATCGGGATAGATGCGGCGCATCTCCTCCAGCACCTTGTCCTCGGGCGTCATGGGCTGGCGGCACGAGGGACAGACCCGGCGCACGAGGCGCTGGGCGATGACGCCCTCCAGGCACGAGCTGATGAGGTACGGCTCGACGCCCATGTCCGCCAGACGCGTGATGGACGACGGCGCGTCGTTGGTGTGCAGCGTCGAGAAGACGAGGTGGCCCGTGAGCGACGAGCGCACGGCGATGTCGGCCGTCTCGGAGTCTCGAATCTCGCCGATGAGGATCACGTCGGGGTCGTGGCGCAGGATGGAGCGCAGCACGCTCGCGAAGGTGAGGCCGATCTTGGCGTGGACCTGCACCTGGTTGATGCCGCGCATCTGGTACTCGATCGGGTCCTCGACCGTGATGATCTTCGTCTGGATCGTGCTCACGCGCTGGAGGAGCGCGTAGAGCGTCGTGGTCTTGCCGGAGCCCGTCGGGCCGGTCAACAGCACGACGCCGTGGGGGATCTCGGTAAGGCTGCGGATTTTCGGCATCACGGTGTCGGAGAGGCCGAGCTTCTCGAGGTCGGTCGTCGTGGAGGCGCGGTTGAGGATGCGCAGGTTGACCGTCTCGCCGTAGTTGGTGGGGAGGACCGAGACGCGCAGGTCGAAGTCGTGCGCGTTGAAGCGCACGCGGATGCGGCCGTCCTGCGGGATGCGGCGCTCGGCGATGTCCATGTTGGCCATGACCTTGACGGTCGAGGCCACGGCGCGGCGCACGCGCTCGATGCCCTTCGGGAGCGGGATCTCCTGGAGCAGGCCGTCCACGCGGTAGCGGAGGCGGAGCTGGCCCTCGAACGGCTCGATGTGGATGTCCGTCGCGTCCATGCGGATGGCCTCGGCGATGACGAGGTTGACGAACTTGACCATGCCGGTCTCGGCGGTGGTGGCGGCGACGTCGGCGGCGGAGCCGTCGTCCTCCTCGTCGGTGGCCTCGGCGAGGACCTCGTCGATGGCCTCGGCGCCGAGGCCGTAGAAGTGCGTGAGCGAGTGCGTGAGCTCGTCCTCGGTGCAGAGTACCCACTCGATGGCGGAGTCGAGGAGCATGCGCAGGCCATCGGAGGTCTGGACCGTGGGGACCGACGAGGTGGCGAGCGTGAGGACGCCGCCGGCGGAGGCGACGGGGAGAATGCGGTATTTGAGGGCGGTCTTGGAGGGGACGAGGGCGGCGAGCTCGGGGGAGGCGCCGAGGTCGGCGATGTGCTTCAGGGGAATGCCGGAGAGTTCGGAGAGGCCGCGGGCGATGTCGGCGTCCTCGACGAGGCGCTCCTCGCGGAGCATGGCGTCGAGGGGGCGGCCGTTGAGGCGGCGGCGGGAGGAGAGTTCCTCGACCTGCTCGGCGGTGGCGAGCGAACGGTCGACGAGCCACTGTCCGAACTCGGCCATGAGGCCGTCGGAGAGGAAGCGCACGGAACTTTGGCGCCAGGCGCCGGAATCCTGGGCGGCATCGCCGCCGGCGGAGAAGAGGATGGACTCGGGCATGGGAGAAAAGGAGGAAAGGGAAGAGTAGGGAAGCGCGCTGGTGGCGAGAGGCGTGTCTAGGGTATGCGATTCAGCTGCCCGGCGCAAGAGCTCCCCTTTCACAAGCCCAAAACAATACGGCGCGCAGCCCGGGGAGGGCTGCGCGCCGTTGGCTAGCGCCGGAAGGGCGCTGGGACGTCCTCGCTACCGGAGGAGGGTGTCGCTGCCGAAGTGGGCCTTGACCTTGTAGAAGCCCGCGTCAACGCCCTTGCCGGCCTTGTCCTCGATGGTGACCGTGCCGGCCGGGCAACCAGCAGCTGTGGAGTCCTTCGGAATGCCGACCTCGCTGTCCTCGTTGGATCCGACGAGGATCCAGTCCTCGTCGGCCAGCGAGTCCTTGGCGAAGACCTCGTACCAGAGGTACGTGCCACGGGTCAGGTACGGCGTCGTGAGGACGAGCGCCGGAGTGCCGTCTTCGAGGAAGATCGGCGCCGGAGCGGCGAAGCGGGCCTTGGAGGAGGCGTCGGTCGGATCGGAACCGGCCAGGAACTCCTCCAGGTCGCCGATGCCGTCGCCATCGGAATCCCAGGCGTGGTTGTTGGAGCCGATCTGGTGCTCGATGACATCGGGCAACCCGTCCGCGTCGGTGTCCTCGACAAGCGGGTTGGAGTCGAGTTCACCGTCTGCGTACTCCTCCCAAAGGAGGACACCGGCCTTGTTTTCCGTGAAGCCACCCTGTGTCACGAGGTTCGTGAAGTAGTAGTACTCCCAGGCGTCGGGCAACTGGTCGGAGTCGGTGTCGCGGTCGCGGATCACGATCTCGACATGGCGGGCGCCGGGCGCGACCTCGATGGCCTGGAAGTTGTCCATGCCGTAGTCGCTGCGGAGAACCGTCATGGCGTAGCCGACGGATTCCCAATCGTCGAGAACACGGTTTTCGTTCTGGTCGATGAACGCCCGGAGGTAGTAGGTGCCCCACGGGAGGCCTTCGAGGGTGAACGCGCCCTTGTTGTAGACGGTCGTCTGGACGGCCGGCGTGCCGCTGAACGAGGCGCGCTCGTTGCCGTCAAGGCGGAAGCCATCCGCCGCCGCATCGTGCTGGTACGTTCCGGATGTGGAGAACGCCTGAATGAGGATCGGGCAGTCGTACTGCTTGTAGCTGACGACGAGGCGCGAACCGACGGGCGGCGCGAAGTCGAGCTGCAGGGAGACGGCGGGTTCGTCGCCATACGTCACATACGAGTTTCCGAGGAGTGTGTCGTACTGCGAAACGAGACCCTGATGGGTGAAGCCCTCGAAGGCACCAACGTCGGAGGCGACGACGAGGGTGTTCGTCCCGCTGACCACGCGGACGGTGACCGTGCCGGGCACGGGCGAGTGCGACAGCGGCCCGGAGAGGAGCTTCGTCTGGCCGTCGTAGAGGGCGACAGGCTCGTCGGTGACCTCAAACGGGATCTTGCCGAAGTACGTGAGCGTACCGGTAACCGAGCCGAGAAGGTCGGTCTTCGGATTGGGATCGAGGGAGCCGGTGCGGCCGATGATGAAGTTGACGGACGCCGACTTTGCGGTCACTCTCGAGTTCTGGATGTACTCCTCAAGGGTCAGCGTGTAGGCGCCATCGGGGAGATCGATGAACGCGCCCCCGCCGAGCACCTTCTGGGGCTCGAGGACGAAGTAGTAGTCGTTGTCGTAGGTGGCGCCCACCCGCTGCGGGTGGTTGACGACCATGCCATCGACGTACACCTGGCCGTTGGTGTTCGCGAGCGTGACGACGACGCCCTCGTTGCGCCAGTCCATGGCCCACTTCGCGAGGAGCGACGGATCGCTCACGACCGATCCCTCGGCGGGGGCGAGGATGGAGAACGCGCGACGGGTGTCGTCGTTGCCAATGTCGAACCGACCCGAGCCCGAGGCGTACGCATTCGAGGCCACGTTGTCGACGTCGTTGGTGTACACTTCCCACGTCCAGTCCTTGTAGTCGGCGGCGGAGTCCAGCGCGATGCCGTGCGCGGCGGCGACATCGTTCTCCATGAAGAACGGGCGCGAGCTCACGGGATACTTGCTGAGAATCGTATCGGAACCCGACTTGATGGTGACGAAGTACTCGGCGCCGTACTGCTGGCCGTTCTGGCCGGTCGGGGCGGGCGCCCAGTGGAAGCGCGGATAGCCGGTGAGGGCATCGGTGAGCGGGATGGTGACCTGGACGGCGCCGGCGCCCACTTTGACGGGCTGGTAGATGGCCATGCCGGCCGGCTCGCCGAAGTCGTACAGGGCGTTCTCATTCTGGTCGACGAACGCGAAGAAGCGGTTCTCGCCCTCGCGGAGGTGGCCGTCGGAGACGATCCACGAGCCGGTGGTGTCGTTGCCGTAGATCCCGTCGTGCGTGTGGGTCGACGAGGTGTTCTCGGTGGTTCCGTCATCCCGAGTCGACGTGATTTCCTTCGCGCCGGACTTCATGTTCGTCCATTTCTGGCGAAGCTGGAACGGGAACACGGGGTTCGGCAGCGCATCGTAGGTGGCGACCAGTGTCGCGCCGATGAGTTCCTTCCGGGCGTCGCGTTTATCGGGGATCGTGATGGTCCATGCGCCCGTCCTGTGGTCGATGGTGCCCCACAGCTCGCTACCGCATCGAAGCTCGTCCGTAGAGCCGAGGTAGGGGATGATTTTCTGGCCGACCCCGACATGACCGCGCGGGCAGGAGGTTATGGAGCCTCCCGGGCCGTGCATCATCTGGGCGCGGGAGTACATCTTACCGCAGTCCTGACAGTAGAACCAAGTGGCTTCTGCGACACGCTCTGCCACGACCAGATTGTTCCCAACGGTGAATTCCACGAGCGAACGCTGTCCTTCCGTGTAGAACTCAAACAGAAGCGCGCCGTTGTTGGCGACGTTGGCGAGAGCGAGATTGCCTGAATACTCCCACTTGCCCTCGCGGATGGAGGCACACCACTCCTCGTCGATCTGGAGGTAGCCGTTGTCCTTCGGGTGGAGGTTCTGCATCCAAACGGCGTTCGGGCGGCCCTGCATTTCGGGATCGTCGTAGGCATAGACGTAGAGGTCGCCGGAGAGGGCGTTTCCGTCGGAATCGCCGGCGTAGTCCACGTTGACGATGACGGGGGGATTGGGGTGGTCGGTCGTCGCGCGCGGATCGGTGCCGACGAGGTACTCGGCGTAGTTGGACCAGCCGTCGCCGTCGGGATCCTCGGCGCCGTCGTTCCGGCGCGGGTTGAGGCCGTGGAGGTACTCCCACCAGGATGGCATCTGGTCGGCGTCGTCGTAGAGCTCGCCGTAGGTGAGCGACTTGTCGGTGTCACGGTCGTAGTAGTCGGAGTGGCCGTCGCCATCCGAGTCGATCACGAGCGGGCTTGTGCCCGCGAGATACTCGGCGAGGTTGTCTAGTTCGTCGTGGTCGAGATCGTCCCAGGCGTCGGTATGGTCGAACGGATCGAGGCCGTAGCGAATCTCCCACCAGTCGGGGATGCCGTCGCCATCGGTGTCGACGGTGGCGAGGTCGTAGCCCACGCCGAGGCCGTCCCACAGCTCGACGTCGTAGTCGGCGACGGCGCCGCCGAGCGGCAGGAGATCGGACGCCCAGTCGAGCACGTCGTGCTCACGCGGAAGGACGCTGGAACCCTCGTCCTCGGCATACTCAGCCGGAGAGGCGGCGGTTCCGAAGTGGTTGGCGCCGTATTCGACCGTCGTGTACGTGACGCCGTACGGATCGGCCGAGTTGGGGAGATTGGCAGCCACTCCCGCAACGGGGTAGCGGGCTTTGACGAGGGTGTTGTCGTTCGTCATGCTCACGACTCCCGCGATGCGACCATCGGAGAAGGTCGGGTGATCATAGTTGAGTCCCCAGCCCACAATCTCGCCAGTATCGTCGTCGTGGACGGCGTAGACGCGGGCGTCGTCCTTGACGGTTCCGGTGGCCATGTGGGCGACGGTGTTCTCGATCCACGGGACGTGGCGAGCGTCATAGCGGTAGCCTCGCGTGGCGGCGGTGGTCCACCACGGAACGCCCGGATAGGAGCCGTCGACGGGGGCGGTGAAGACCTCCTCCAGACCGACGGGAAGGGTCTCCACGTCGAAGGTGCGGATCGGGGCGGATGGATCGCGATCCCCCGCCGGCACGACATCGGGGAGGCTGTCGAACGTGTAGTGGTAGCGGAGAACCACCTTGTTGCCGCTTACGGCGTCGTTGGGCGAATCGAAGTTGTTCGCAATGTCGGTGCGATCAAAGCGCTTGTACATCCGGTTGCGAATGGCCTCGGGCGAGGAGGCGCCATCCCAGATGCGGACCTCGTCGATCCACCCCTTGAAGAAGTCCGTGAGGGCGGGGCCGCTGTCGGGGGCGATGATTCCGCCGTTGTCGTAGGAGACGTGTCCGTTGACCTCTGTGTCGGGGGCGGAATCGGACGCGCCGACAACGACCGGGCAAGGCAGACGGTCCGCACCGTACCGATAGACGCCAAGGGACACCCCATCAAGGGCGGCGAACTCCTCCGTGCGGATGGGCAAGATGCCGTTGAACGCCTGGAGGCTGGACGGTGTCGAGGCGAGGGAGATGCCATTGACGTAGATCGCGAGCGTTCCGGTCTGGGAGGGTCGACCAGAGTACGTCATGGCGACGTGCGACCAGACGCCCTCGCGGAGGCCGGTGCTGGCGGCGTCGGTCTCGAGGGTGACGTGGGCGCCCTGGTAGTTGTGGAACTCGCCGCGAATGGCCCCGGTCGGGGTGAGCGAGAGGCGGAAGTTGAGGCGCTTGCCGCTCACGTCGGCCTTTGCGGTGTCTTGCGGGACGATGGTGCCGCGCTCGACGATGGTCTGGTCATGGCCGGAGACCGGATTCTCCGGGCGAATCCATGCCTCCACCGTGAAGGTGCGAAGGTCGTCCATGGACTCCAAGACGGCGTCGAGTTCCTCCTGGTAGCGGGTGGTGGTAAAATCCACCTTGTCGAGGTTGCTCACGACGTAGCCGCCGCGGGTGCGGGCGGCGGCGTCGACGCCGTTGAGGTAGAGGGCCTTGCGGCTGCGCGGCTTGTCGAAGTCGAGCGGGTCGGACTTGGCCTCCAGTTCGTCGATGGTGACCTCGGAGCGGTCGGCAACGTTGTCGTTGTCTGTGTCGTAGCCCTCGTTGACCTCGAAGCTGAAGGCGTACTGAGGAGGCAACGACACCAATGCGCCCCTGTATCCAAAGTACCAGAGCGGGTTCATCGGGTCGGCCATCACGCGGCCGGGCTGGTAGTAGAGGTTGGCGAAGGAGCGCTCGTAGGAAGGGTCGGTGATCCAGAGCGGCGAGGGGTCGGTGTGGTGGGTGCCCCCTTCGAGGGTGACGTTGATAGCCTCCTCGCGGGAGGAGAGACCATCCTTGTCGAGGTCGGCGTCGGGGTCGCCGGCGAGCCACGGATAGGAAACAAGATCCCATGGTTTCGATGGGTAAGCCTGCCCGGTGAGAGGATCCACTTGGCACACTCGGTCGTAATTGGGATTCCCCATCATTCCTCCGTAAAGAGGATTCAATCCATGGTATGCCTCGTAGAAGTCGCTCATGCCGTCCTCGTCGGAATCGGGTTCCCACGGATCCGCAGTGGAGAAGAAGACGGTGCCGTACTGCGAGTAGGTCCAGCGATCCTCGGTCGCGCCATCCACGGCCGCCGCGGCGCCGACGGCGCCGTTGACGATGGTCTCGTTGAGTCCGGTCATCTCGCGCGGTTCGCCGAGGTCGGAAAGGGCGTGCATGGCCATGGCCTCCATGGGGACGAGGCGGGGCCCGATGCCGCCCCTGGCCTCGGCGAGGAGGAAGTAGAACGGAGAGTCGGTCTCCGGTTTGCCAACAAAGCGGGAGCGGGCGCCGAAGGCGATGTCCCACGGGTGCGGGTGGCGTCCGAAACCGCCGTATGTGGATCCGTAGCGATCGCGGTCGCCGGCGGATACGAAGAAGTCGAACATGTCGACGTCGCCGTACCCAGGGCCCTGCGGGCCGAAGCCGCCGGGAATGCGGGCGAGGTCGTACCACTTGTCATACTGCCACGCCCAGACGGCACCGGTGAGGTATTCCTGCCAGTTCTGGAGGCCGTCGCCATCGTAGTCCATGTAGGTGTCGCGGATGAGCGGGTCGGTGCCCATCGCGCACTCCCAGCCGTCGGGGAGCCAGTCGTGGTCGGTGTCGACGCAGGTCGGGTTGGCGTTGGGACCCTTCTCGAAGGAGTCGAGAATCTGGTCGCCGTCGGTGTCGCAGCCGTCGGCATAGCCGATGCCGATGGAGATGTTGGGGTTGGTGGGCCAGGGTTTGTTGGCCCATTCGCCGGCCTCGGCCTCGTAGGAAGAGAGGTATTCGTACTGGGCGATGGCTTCGGTGCAGAGGAACTCGTGGAAGTTGTTCAGGCCGTCGCCGTGGTTCTCGTCCTGGTTCTTCTCGGCGTCGACGGAGCCGTCACGGGCTTCCCTCGGGTTGTGGGAGGTATGCCAGTCTCCGTGGAAATCGGGGATGCCGACGTAGGCCTCCCAGCCGTCCGGGATGTGGTCGCCGTCGGAGTCCGGGTTTCCGGGGTGGGTGGTCCACTTGCCCCAGTAGTGCTCCTTGTCGTTGGGGTCGGGTGTGATGAAGTCGACGACACCCCTCGAGATGTACCATGCGGCGAGACTGAACTCCTCGCGGGCAGTGAACTTGGCGGTGTTGGCGTACTCAATGCCGCCGAACGTGTTGTCGGCGTAGGAGATGGACTCGTTCTCGGGGTTGCGCCAGGCGGTGCGCGGATCGAAATCGAACGCCTCGTAGACATCGAAGTGCTTCAGGACAGCACCGATGTCGGACGTGGTGAAGGCCATCCAGTCGCCATCGGCATTGCTGTCGGCGTCCTCTGGATCGAGCGGATTGAGTATCTCACTGCCGGAGGCGTCATCACCGCCGAACTCAACCTCCCAGCCATCGGGCATGCCGTCGCCGTCGGTGTCCCAGTGGATGGGGTTGGTGCCGAGGAGGAACTCCTCGTAGTTCGAGAGGCCGTCGTTGTCGAGGTCGGACTCGGCGGATCCACCGCCGTTCGGACGGAAGGCGTTAAGGATGTCATCGCGGTCTATGGGGGTGCCGGTGCCCTGGAACGTGTAGCCGTCGGGGTTGGGATTGGCCCCATCGAAGGCAAGCCATTGGTCGGGGTTCACGTTGTAGTAGGCGACGGCCCAGAAGTAGTACTCCCAGCCATCGGGGAGACCGTCTCCGTCGGTGTCGGACTTCAACGGACTGGTTCCCGGATCGTCGCCGTCGCCGACGGGGCGGAAGGAAACTTCCTCGACGTCATCCCAGACGTTCTGGAACGTGCCGACGCCGCGGAACTCGAAGAGGTTGTCGAAATTGACGCAGATCTTTGATATCAAATCCTTCGCGGTCTGATCAACGTACGGATTCGAGGCAAACGCCGTGATCTCCGAGGACTCGGTTTCACTGATGTCATCCCGACCAAGCGGGAGGTAGCCAAACCGTTTGACATCCTTGGCCGCAAGGGGATACTGGAAGACATTCACATCGTAGACGCCCATGGGAAGCACGCCATCCTCGCGGATCTCAAACTTCACGCTTGCACCCAGGCACCCCACGGGGAGGCCGTCGGCGTCAAGGTTGCCGGTACCGGAGAAGTCGTAGCCCACCACTTCGTTTGGTGAACCGGATTCGGAGGCCATCAGAGGATCCTCGGAACCGGGCTTGGTGTAGTTTCCGGCCGTCTCCTGAAGCCATCGCAGCTCCCATTCGTCCGAGAGTCCGTCGGCGTCGATGTCGCCGAAGTTGTCGAGACGGTAGAGTTCGCGAGAGAAGAAATACCGGAGGGTGGTAGCGGGCAGCAGGGGAATGTACTCCACTCCATTTGTCGTCGTGACGACTCCCCAGACATTCGCGATGGCTTCGGCTGTGATCGGTTCTCTCGCGCTTGTGTCCATTCTGTTGGTGGCTGCGTCACCGGAAACGTCACGCCACTTGTAGGGGAAGGAATCATAGCCGTCCGGCCGTTTGTCCGGTTCGTACTCCGCGTTGAACGGGTTGGCCTGGAGGGATACCGATCTTGGGGCGGTCTTGTAGGAAATTTCATTTCCGAGCACAGGCTCCCACGGCAACGTTTCCCCCGGGGTCATGGGATCGTATACCGTGATGTCTCCCGCACCAATGCCGGGAAGACTGCCGGTTTCGAGCTTCGCATACAGCATCGAATCGGGCGGGAGGGGTGGCGGTTCCTTCACGGCGTAGACTGTGTTCGTGTACACGGTACCGCCGTTCTTATCCCTGACGGACACCAAGACTGTGTGTATGCCGGCTCCAAGGGGTCCCACAACACTTGTGGAATACCCCATGTTGTGTTCCGCGTCGTATGTCGTTTCGTCCGTGACTTTCGCACCATCCACGGTCCATGACACAAGGTTTGTATAGGGGTCAAGGAAATCATACGTCCCGGCGATGTCGGAGAACGAGATGGTGTTCGTGATGCAAATGCCGGCGGAGTACTCGAAGTTTGTTCCGGACATTGCGCCGAACAGGAAGTTTTCCGGGCCAAGATTTTCAAACTTCGGGTCAACATTGAGGACAATGGACCGCATGATGGCGGGGTTGCCGCCATCGGAGCGCGTGGCGGTGATCTCGTACGGATGGGATCCTGAGGGGGCAGCGCCGTCGTCGAGAATACGGTCGATGGTGCCCGTCCAGCTAGAGGAAGAGGTGAACTCCACCGTGGTGGTCCGGGGGGCGTCTGTAGCACCCAGTTGCTGGAAAACGCTGGCGGCTCCCCAGTCGATGGTGACGGTGACGGGGGAGGAGGGAACCCGGCCGATATCGACGACATACTTGATGTTGCGATCTCCCTCCCAATAGTTCTGTTGGGTGTTCGGATCGAGACGATTTCCATCGGAGTCGAGGAAGTAGATGGAGATGTAGTTGGAGTTGTCGGGGTTGACGATGATGTCGGTGGCGACGGCGACGTCCGGGGTAGCGTAGGCGTACTGGGCGAGACCCGTGACCCTGTCGCCGTCGGCGGTGCGGATGGCGGCGTATCCGCTGGCGGTCGTGAAGAGGGGGGCGCCGGTCTTGAGGAAGAGGTCACCGCCCGAATAGTCGGATTCCTGAACGATGTAGCGGAACCAAAGCCCATTGTTCCCGTTTTCGCCGGTTCCCGTGCGGGCGAGACCGAAGGGCGCGGTGCGGACGCCATCCTTCTCGGAGAACTGGAAGGAGAGGGCGAAATCGTCGGGCAGGGTGTCTGGATCGAGCGCGGGCTCGGTGACGACGAAGAAGTCGATGTAGTTCTTGCCGGTATTGTAGAGGAGAGTCCCATGGGACTCCGTGGAGAACTCGACGGACAGGGAGGTGATCGCAACCTGCTGGTTGATGGTGACGGGAGGGGGATCGGGTTCCAGCCAATCGATGAACGGAGTGTTGGCACCCGGCGGATTCGGGGCCCTGATGCCGGTGATGGAGCGGATGGTGTCGCCAGACTCGGTCAGGACGGCGGTGGCGATGCCTGCACCGCCGAAGAGGGAACCACTCGGGGGAAGAAGCTCCCCATTCATCAGGGAATCCGTGTCCTGGATGGTGTACTCGAACGCGAGGCAGCCGTTCTCGGGAGCCATGTTCGCGTCCGCGTCCCACACGCCGACGACATGGGCCTGGCGAGTCTGGACCTGACCGGCGGGGTTCCGCATGCGGAAGTTGAAGACGAGGTTCGTTCCGGCACCGTCGACGACGGAAAGCTCGTCGATGGCAGGGGTTGTCGGGACGAGGATGGTGATGGTGTCGCCGGTGCGCAGGGGGTGGTTGGAGCGCTCGAACCAAATCGTGCCCTCGGCGCCTGGCAGGGTGCTTCCCACGGTGATGTTCACCGACGCGGCATGGGCGGCGGCAGGGAGGAGGGCCAGCGCGGCGAGCGCCGGGAAGGCGCGGAAGGCGCGGTGGAGGAAGGAGGGGCGGGAGGGTTTCATCATGGAGGACTCCTTTCGGGCGGGAGACCGGCCTGGCTTGCGCCGGCCTACTCAGGACGGGAAGACGGGTTGGTGGTGGAAGAGGGGGATTCGGGGGCAACGGGGGGCTTGATGTGGAAGCCGCGCTTGTGGGCGTTGGCCATTTGGAGCTGGAGGCGAGCGCGAAGATCGGCCTCCTCCTTTTCCACGGCGTCCATTTCGGCCTTGAATTCGGCCCAGACGGTGTCGGTTGCGAACGCCTTGTCGCGCTCGGCCTCCGCCTCGGCGAGGGACGCCGCGGCGGCCTCGACCGTGGCCTTGGCCGCTTCAAGCGCTTGCTGTCGATCCTGTACGAGCTTGATCGCCGCCTGAATGGCGGGATCGTCGGACTTCTCCAGGGCGCGGGTACGGGAGGCAAGCTTCTCCGTCGCCAGCGCCAGACGGCGCAGACTGTCGCGACGGGTCTTCATGAGTTCGGTGGCCGCAGTGGATGCCGCAGATTTCTCCTCCTCGGTGGCGGGAGGGCTGGCGCTTTCCTGCCCGGCCTGGCTGGCGGTCTCTTTCCCGGCCGGACTGGCGTCGGCCTGCTCAGGACGGGCAGAGACGGTCTCGGACGCCGGCGTCGTGGCAGCGGAGGGGGTCGTATCTCCTTCTTCCTTGACATCGGAGTCTTTACGACCGCATGACACCAGCAGCATTGCCGAAAACAGCGCTACGGCAACGCTTGGAATAAGGCGGAATGAGGGCATAGTAAGGCTCATGGCACCCGGCAGTATAGAGAATCGGGAGAGGGGATGCAAGCGGTTTTTTTGGCCGGCCGGTATTCGGTCAGTCCGGGGGTGGTGCTGCTTCCCGCTGAATTTCGAAAGAGCAACAGGTTGCCCCCCTCCATGAGGGGGATGTCGCGGAGCCGCCTCTTCCCGAACCGCCCCCCTCAGGGGGGATCCCGTTGTCCTGAGGCCTGTCGCGGATGGAGACGCGCCCGTGCGGCGGGCGGCGGCATGGCCGCAGGTGTTTCGGGCACCATGCCGTGTGTTTCGTGGATTCCACAGTTGAAACACAGGTTGGAAGCCGGATAGGACTGCACCGGATAGGACAGGACTGGACGTCACAGGACGGGACAGGGTCGAATCTATGCCGTTCTCGAAGAGCGCCCCCGCCGCCGCATCCAGCACAATCCAAGACATTCCCTTACCGCCCCCTCCAGCGCCGCCGCCGTCTGCGGCCCTCCCGCCCTCTCCAGTGCCGTTTGCGACCCTCCCGCTCCCTCGGCGACACAAAAGAGTGATTTCAGACGTTTTCTCACATTTTCATGATTTGTTTTCATCAATCTATAGTGTACATGAAATCGCAAAGACTTCGGTTCCATCCCCCCACCGTCCAGCCCCCTGCGCCCCCCGTCTGGCATTCCGCGCCCCATCCCCGGCCCCTC
>JAEEGL012767579.1_pt1 | contig 16637 bp, 15 predicted proteins | sample 9134231 | NCBI WGS metagenome assembly JAEEGL01 (sample SAMN16246548, study PRJNA631951) | gut metagenome | biome: gut microbiome; feature: rumen; material: fiber-attached | host: Bos | place: Iran: Karaj | collected 2018-10 | reverse complement strand
TGGGACGCCGTCTTTGAGGCCGGCAAGGAGTTCGGCATCATGCCCGCAGGTCTGGGCTGCCGCGACACCCTCCGTCTTGAGAAGGGCTTCTGCCTCTATGGCCACGAGATCGACGACACCATCAGCCCCATCGAGGCTGGTCTGGGTTGGATCACCAAGTTCGTCGACGGCAACGACTTCCTCAACCGCGAAATCTTCGCCGCTCAGAAAGCCAACGGCGTGAGCCAGAAGATCGTCGGCTTTGAGATGATCGACCGCGGCATCCCGCGTAACGGCTACGAGGCGTGCGACGCCGAAGGCAACATCATCGGTATGGTGCGCTCGGGCAGCCCGTCGCCCTCGACCGGCAAGAACATCGGTACCGCCCTGGTGCAGAAGGCCTTCAGCAAGAAGGACACCGAGATCTACATCAAGATCCGCAACAAGCTCATCAAGGCCGTTGTGGTGAAGATGCCGTTCCTGCCATGAGCCGTCTCCGTCATCTCTTGACCGCAGCGGCTTTGTTGCTGTGCCTCGCTTCGGCAGAAGCGCAAGAGGTGACATTCTCGACCCCTGGCGGGTTTTACGGAAACCCCTTTGAACTGACCTTGTCCTGTACCCATCAGGACAAGGTCATTCATTTTACGACCAACGGCAACACGCCGACCGCCGATGACCCGGTGTATCAAGAGCCGTTGCTGTTGGACGAGCGCTTGTATTCACGCTCGGACATCTACACCATCCCCAATTGCCCAGCCGAGCTATGGTACCTGCCCGATTCGGTCAAGAAGTGCATCGTCATCCGTGCGGCAGCCTTCGATGCAGATGGGAACCGTGTGGGAAAGACAACAACCCAGTCGTATTTCATCAAGTCGATAGGCTGCGACACACACGGGCTGCCCGTGGTCTCCATCAACGCCGACTCGCTGGATCTGTTCGACTACGAGCGCGGCATCTTCGTCCCAGGTGCCTCGTTTGACCCCGAGAACCCCGACGAGACAGGCAACTATTATCAGACCGGAAGGGAATGGGAAAGGCCGATGAACTTCGAGTTCTATGAAACAGACAACACGGGCGTCAACCAGCAAGCTGGCATCAGGACACACGGCGGCAACGGGCGCAAGCTCCATCAGAAATGCATGAAAATCTACGCCCGCGACGAATACGGTAAGAAACGATTCAAGCACCCGTTCTTTGAGACCATCGCCGACAGCAGCTTCAAGCACCTGATACTCAAACCTTTCACCTCCTCCTGGACCCAATCGGGAATCAACGACCACGTCAGCAACCAAATCGCTGCACGGTTGAACCTTGAGACCGTGGCCTCACGTCCCGTTTCGCTCTACCTCAACGGAGAGTATTGGGGTATCTATTACATCCACGAGAAACCCGACGAACGCTATCTTGAAGGCCATTTTCAGGTCGACATCGACGACATCAACCTCATCGAAAGCTGGCGGGGAGAATGCGAAGCGGGAAGCAACGAGAGCTTCCTTGAGCTTTATGACTTCATCGCCAACAACGACCTTTCCGACAGCGTCGCCTTCCAAGAAGTAGCGAGGCGTATGGACATCGACAATTTTATCGACTACCAGATTTTTGAGATATTCTCCGCCAACCTCGACTGGCCCGCCAACAACATGCGCTGCTGGCAGGTGGGCGACAGCAAGTGGCGTTGGATCTTCTTTGACGGCGACATCGGCCTGATCAAGAAAGAATACGATGCCTTCGCCAATGCCACCTACGACGGCCCTGCCAGCTATCCATCAAACTCCAGGGCGACCCTCTTCCTCAGGAAGCTATTGCAAAACGAATCGTTCAAGGTGGCTTTCATCAACCGTTTCAACCAACTGCTTCACACCGCTTTCGCCTACGAAAACACCAAAGGATTTAAAGAAGCGGCTTTTGAGACGCTGAAAGGAGAGATCCCTAACCAAGTGGCACGTTTCCACAACCCTGACAGCCTACAACTCTGGGAAGAACACATGGAAGGTATCGACGCATTCCTTTCGCTACGAGAGCATTTCGTGTTGGAGCAGATGTACGAATACTATCTCGCCGATGACTTCCGCCTTACCATCGACGCCCTCTACCCCACGCCTGCCCAAGACGTGATCCGTATCCGCACGAATCTTGACAAGACCGCCATGACCCATGTCCAGATCTTCGACATCGAAGGGCGGTTGCGCTACAGCAAGGAATGGGCCTTTGGTGTTGGCGAATCAGAGCTTGCCATACCCATCTGGCTGCCATCGGGGACCTATGTACTGAGGGTTGGCGACACGACCCAAAAGTTCATTGTCATCAACTGATTCCCCATCCTTTATACGATAGTCTGCCAAAATTTCCGACCTTTGCAGCGGAACAGTTCTTGATAAGCCTACCAGCATGGACAACAAACAGGAAAGAAGGAAGTTTTTCGGCAGCCTCGTCATCCCGCTCATCCTCGTGGCCTTGATGTGGATTGTGAAGGTCTTCGAGGTGTCGGCCGACGTCGACCTGAGCCGTTGGGGCTTGATGCCACACAGCGCCAGGGGGCTCATCGGCATCCTCACCCTGCCTTTCCTGCATAGCAACTGGGAGCATCTGCTATCCAACACCGTCCCCATCCTCGTGTTGGGCACGGCCTTGTATTACTGCTACCCCACCCTTGCCAACCGCGTCATGCTCATCACCTACCTCGCCAGCGGCTTGATCACCTGGTGCATCGGCGACCCCGATTCAACGCACATCGGAGCCAGCGCCCTCGTCTACGGACTCAACCTCTTCCTCATCGTGAGCGGCTTCATCCGTGGCAACCGCATGCTCATCGTCATCTCGCTCATCATGGTGTTTCTCTACGGCAGCTTCATCTGGGGCATGATCCCCGACTTGGCCATCCCGCAAAACATCTCATGGGAAGGCCATCTCAGCGGCGCCTTGATCGGCGTGTTGCTGGCCATATTCCTACGCAAAGAGGGACCTCAGAAAGAGGTACACCATTGGGATGAAGAAGAAGATGATGATGACGGCCCTTCGTCAGGCTCAGGGACTGATAATTACTGGGACGTGCCGACGCCCTCCGACGACGAGTTGACGGTACAATACCGCATCAGACATTGAAATCGGCCTCGATGACATCGAGCACCTGACGTGCAATGTTTTTCTGGCCTTTGGCATCGGGATGCCAATAACTCTTATGGATATCCAAATCGATGCAATCGATGTCGTAATGGCTGCAGATGCGATGGGCCGACTCAACGAGATTCTGCCGCATCTCCTCACTGATGCCACCCGGACAGGGATCGGTCTCAAGAAGGAAATAAATCTTGGCATTGGGATGCTGCCGTTTCACATTGTCCAAGAGACAGGCCAAAGCCGGACGGAAAGAACAAAGCTGCTCGTCGGTCCAATCGGAATAGACATAGTCGCCAAAGGGAGCATCCTGCCACACGTCGTTGGTGCCGCCAAGGATGAAGATCACATCGGGATGACCTAGATAGTCCATACGGCGGAGGAAAGAGTTCAACGCGAATAAGCTTCCGTTAATGAAACCGTCATAATTACACACCAAAGAACCTGAGAAAGAATTGTTTAACTCCAACGTCCATCCCATCTTCGTGGCTATCTTATGCCACCACATCTGTTCGACTTGAGTAACGCCAATTTCGGCATAATGTTCCCAAACATTGTTGGTATCGGGATCCACATAACCTTCGAAAGTGGAATAGCTGTCGCCCAAAACAGAGAAACGGATGTCTTCATGGGTTTTCACGCAGGCCGATAACAGCACGGCGGAAGCAAGTATAAGTATTATTCTTTTCATATTCAATCAATTACAATCATTTCAGTACGTCTATTCAAGGCACGATGCTCGTCGCTGTCGTTGGGCACCAAAGGCTTGGTGGTGCCATAGCCTTTAGCAGTGAGGCGCGACGCTTCGATGCCATTGTCGACCAGGGCTTTGCGGACGACTTCGGCACGCTCCGACGAAAGTCTCAAGTTGTAGTTGGCGTTACCCACGTCGTCGGTATGGCCTGCCAGTTCCACTCTCAGCTCCGGGTTGCGTTTTAGGAAAGCGGTAAGCATCGCGATGCCCGTTTGTGAGTCCTCGGTCAGCGCGGAGCTATTGAACTCAAACTGGATGTTTTGCAGCACCACGGCGTCGCCTGGTGCCAGCTCCACCACATCGACGGTGGCAAGGTAGTCGGCCGAGTCAGAGCGGATCTCTTCGGGCAGTTCAAATGTATAGATGTCGTAGCCGCCTTGACCGCCCTCGCGTTGCGAGGAGATGAAGGCCGTCTTGCCGTCGGCAGCGACGAAGAAGTTGATCTCGTCGCCTTGCGTGTTGATAGGGAATCCTAAGTTGACAGGCTCCTGCCACTGTCCGTCCACTCCCCTGCGGCTCATGAAGAGGTCGAAGCCTCCCATGCCCACGTGTTTGTCGGACGAGAAATAGAGTGTGCGGCCGTCGGGATGCAGGAAGGGAGCCATCTCGATGCCTTGAGTGTTGACAGGTGCTCCGATGTTACGCGGCTCACCCCAAGTGCCGTCGGTATTGCGCAGGCAGCAATAGATGTCGGCATTGCCTCCACGGCGCGACACGAAATAAAGCTCACGGCCGTCGCTGCTCACGCATGGCTGTGACTCCCAGCTGCGCGTGTTGATGCTTTGCGACAACAGCCTCGGCATCGACCAGCATTCCCCGGTCCACTCCGCCACATAGAGGTCGCAGCTGCTGTCGCGGCTCCATCCGCACCCCGTCAGGTAGAGTTTCTTGCCATCGGCGGAGATGAAGGCTGCGCCCGGGTCGACGTCGTCGGGGAAATGTGCAAACGCGAGCGGCTGCGGCTCGGACCACTGCGCGCCGTCCCATTGCGAGACCAAGAGTACCTCCTTCTGAAAGCCTTCGGCCACCGTCACCTTGCGGGTGAGCAACAGCTGCGCGCCGTCGAACGACAGCATGTTGACATACTCGTCGTCCACCGTATTGACCGCGACGCCGAGCGTCGCGGGCGAGAAGGCTACAGGATGCGTATAGGCCCAGTCGCGGAATGTAGCTTGGGCCAACATGTCGGACACGACGGCATTTTGGGCTTCGTTACGGAAACCCTTCGATTGATACCATTTCAGGAGGAAAATCTCGCGTTGATAAGAACCTCTTTGGTCGTAGAGCCGTGCCAGGGTAATGGCCGCTGGAGGAAACATCATAGAGTCGGACGACAAGGCGTTCTCATAGCCCATGACGGCCAAGTCGTAGTCCTTGGTCTCCATCCCGATCTCGCCTTCGAGGAGCCAGGCCTCCGCATAGTTGGGGTCTTCGGCCACGGCCTTGAGCACCTGTTGTTGTGCCTTCTTGTAGTCGCGTTTCTGGAATGCCTCTTCCGCAGCCTCGTAGGCCTTCACCGCCTTCTTGGGATGTTGGGCAAAGGCCGATGAAGCTAATACGAATAATACCAATATGACTGCGATGCGTTTCATTGTGCGCTGTTTTTCAGTTCCCATGAGCGACACTGCATGATCAGGCCCAACAAGAGGCTCTTTTCATAGTTATTTAGGATAGACCTCGCCCTTGGCGGCCTTCAGCGTGTTTTGCAGCAGCGATACGATGGTCATGGGGCCTACGCCACCTGGCACAGGCGTGATCTTGGAGGCCACTTTTGACACCTCGTCGTAGTCGACATCACCCATGATCTTGTAGCCCTTGGGGCTGGTAGGATCGTCGATGCGGTGAATGCCCACGTCGATAACCACGGCGCCGGGTTTCACCATATCGGCAGTCACGAAGCCTTGTTTGCCGATGGCGGCCACAAGGATATCAGCGTTGCGGCAGATCTCAGGCAGGTTCTTGGTGCGGCTGTGGCACAGGGTGACGGTGGCGTCGATGCCCTTGCGCGACATGAGGATGGCCATGGGCGTGCCCACGATGTTGGAGCGGCCCAACACGACCACATTCTTGCCTACGGTCTCGATGCCAGAGCGTTTGATAAGCTCCATGATGCCGTTGGGCGTGGCGGGCACGAAGCAAGGATGTCCCAGCTGCATGCGACCCGCGTTGACGCTCGTGAAGCCGTCGACGTCTTTCTCAGGCCTGATGGCGTTGATGACCTTGTTCTCGTCGATGTGCTTAGGCAGTGGCAGTTGGATGATGTAGCCGTCGATCTCGGGATCTTTGTTGAGAAACTCCACCATATCGAGCATCTCCTTCTCGGTGGTGGTCTCGGGCATGCGGTAGACCGACGAGGTCATGCCCACCGAGTGGCAGGCCTTCTCTTTCGAGGCCACATAGGTCTTGCTGGCGCCGTCGTCGCCCACGATGACAGCAGCGAGATGCGGGGCGGCGATGCCGTGGTCGATCATGTCGGCGACCTCGGCCGCTATTTCTTTCTTGATTTGTTCGGAAATCAGCTTTCCGTCTATAATCTTGTTATCCATATTGTATTATTGTTTAGGCGGCTGCCACAATGTGACAGCCCTACAGAATTATTTTCTTCTCATGGCGCCCGCCATTCTCGCGAACTTCTTGCCACCGCCGGTGGTCATCATACGCATCATCTTGGCGGTCTCCTCGAATTGCTTGACGAGGCGGTTCACCTCGACGATGCTGGTGCCGCTGCCTTCGGCGATGCGCTTACGGCGCGAGCCGTTGAGGATCTTGGGATTCTCGCGTTCCTCGGGTGTCATCGAATAGATGATGGCTTCGATGCTCTTGAAGGCGTCGTCGTCAATCTCCTCGCCCTTCAAAGCCTTGTCCATGCCCGGTATCATACTGGCGAGGTCTTTCAGGTTACCCATCTTCTTAATCTGCTGGATCTGCTTGAGGAAGTCGTTATAGTTGAACTCATTCTGTGCCAGCTTCTTCTGCAGCTTGCGGGCTTCCTCTTCGTCGAACTGCTCCTGGGCGCGTTCCACGAGGCTGACGATGTCGCCCATGCCGAGGATACGGTCGGCCATACGCTTGGGGTGGAACACGTCAAGGGCGTCCATCTTCTCGCCGATGCCGACGAACTTGATGGGCTTCTCCACCACCGTGCGAATGGTGAGGGCCGCACCACCGCGGGTGTCGCCGTCCAACTTGGTCAGCACCACACCGTCGAAATCGAGGCGGTCATTAAAGGCCTTGGCCGTGTTGACGGCATCCTGACCCGTCATGGCGTCGACCACGAACAGGGTCTCATGCGGCTGCACCGCCTGCTTGATGTTGGCGATCTCGTTCATCATCTCCTCGTCGACGGCCAGACGACCGGCGGTATCGATGATGACCACGTTCTTGCCCTGGCTCTTGGCGTGGTTGATGGCGTTTTGCGCAATCTGCACAGGGTTCTTGTTGCCTTCCTCGCTATACACCTCCACCTCGACCTGCTGGCCCAGCACCTTCAGTTGCTCGATGGCGGCGGGACGGTAGACGTCGCCAGCCACCAACAGGACCTGCTTGCTGCGCTTGCGCTTCAGATAGGAGGCCAGTTTGGCCGAGAAAGTGGTCTTACCCGAACCTTGCAGACCTGCAATCAGGATAATGCTTGGGTTGCCTTTCAAGTTGATGTCGACGGCCTCGCCGCCCATGAGTTCGGCCAACTCGTCGTGGACGATCTTGACCATCATGTCGCCCGGCTTCACCGAAGTGAGAATCTCTTGGCCCAGGGCCTTCTCCTTGATGTTGTTGGTAACATCTTTGGCAATCTTATAGCTGACGTCGGCGTCCAACAGGGCGCGACGGATTTCCTTCATCGTGTCGGCAATATTGACCTCAGTGATAAACGCTTGTCCCCTAAGGACTTTAAAAGAGCGTTCCAGTTTTTCGCTTAATCCTTCAAACATAATCTCAAAAATTTGGGTGCAAAGATAGGAAAATATGTTGATTGGTGGGTTGTTTAATCGTTTAATTGTCGGAATGGATGTTGACAAAAAGATTTTCAGTATTTTTGCACGTTTTTAATCTTTGTAACCATGATCAAGGAGAACTTAGAAAAAATCAGGGCGACCTTGCCTGAGTCGGTGACCTTAGTGGCCGTCAGCAAGACTAAACCCATCGCCGATTTGCAGGAGGCCTACGACGCTGGACAACGCATCTTCGGCGAAAACCATGCCCTCGAGATGCGCGACAAGCACGAAGCGTTACCTGCCGACATCCAATGGCATTTCATCGGTCACCTGCAGACCAACAAGATCAAATACATCATCCCCTTCGTCACCCTCATCCACAGCATCGACTCGGCCAACCTCTTAGAGGCCGTCAACAAGGAAGCCAAGAAGCACGACCGCGTGGTCGATTGTCTGCTGCAATTCCACATCGCGATGGAAGAGACCAAGTTCGGATTGGACCTGGACGAAGCGCGACAACTGCTTGATTCAGAAGCATTCAAGGCGATGCAGAATGTGCGCATCTGCGGCGTGATGGGCATGGCTACCTTCACCGACGACGAAGACGAGGTGCGCAAAGAATTCAAGCATCTGAAAGCGATTTACGACACATTGAAACAAGACTATTTTACCAGCCAGCCGCAGTTCAAGGAGATCTCGATGGGCATGTCTGACGACTATCCCATTGCCGTGGAGGAAGGGGCGACTTTGGTGCGTGTGGGTAGTAAGATATTTGGAGCAAGAAACTACAACATCTGATGGAACCACTGATACCTATACTATTATTAATCATCGGTTTTGCAGCCTTGATCTTGGGTGCCAACTGGCTCGTCGACGGTGCCTCCAGCATCGGGGTGCGTGCCAAGATGTCGCCACTCATCATCGGCCTCACCATCGTGGCCTTCGGCACCTCGCTACCCGAAATGGTGGTCAACGTATTCTCGTGCGCCAAAGGCAGTCCTGGGCTGGCCATCGGCAACATCATCGGCAGCAACACGATGAACATCCTGCTCATCTTGGGCGTCAGCGCCCTCGTCTGGCCCATCGACGTGAGCCGCATCTCCATCCGACGCGACATCCCTGCGGGTTTCGTGGCCACCCTTGTCATCGCCTTGATGGCCAACAACTACTTCCTTGGGAGGGGCGAAATCGTGAATGTCAACTGGAAAGACGGCATCGTCCTGCTCGTGTTGGGCATCGGCTACCTCCTGCTGACCGTGTTCAAAAAAGACCCCCATGCAGAGACCGAAGACATGCAGAAGGCCATGCCTTGGGGCAAGACCATCTTCGCCTTGATTTTCGGCATCATCGGGCTGTATCTCGGCGGCGAACTCGTCTCACGCAACGCCCAGACCTTAGCCCGTAACTGGGGCATGAGCGAGAGCACCATCGGCCTCACCGTGGTGGCCACCGCCACCTCGTTGCCCGAGCTCATCACCTCCATTGTGGCAGCCACCAAGAAAAACTCAGGCATCGCCATCGGCAACGTGTTAGGCTCCAATATCATGAACATATGCATGGTATTGGGCATCAGCGCCATCATCACGCCCTTGCCCTTCGACCCGATGATGAACCACCAGCTCATCATCCTCGGCATCGCCAATTTCTTGATGCTGCTCTTCGTCTTCACCGGCAAGGGCCGCAAGATCTCACGATGGGAAGGTGTCTTGCTGACGTTAGGCTATGTCGGGTTCATGTGGTATTCTTTGGCCATGCAATAAAAAAGTAGAGACGTAGCGCGCTACGTCTCTACAAATTCATTACCGGTATTTATTCTCAGTCGGCCAGCTGGAAGGCGGTCTTCACAGCCTCGTAGCTGCTGTAGTCGACATCGCTGCGGGTGCTGTAGACGGAGGCCTCGATGGCTACGATCTTGAAGTCGTGGGTGTTGGGACGCATCCCGTCATAGAAGTCGCTCTCGGTCCAGAAGATGCGCACGCCGCCGTCGTTCAAGGTGGCCACCTCGATGGAGGCCGCACAGTTGATGACTACGGTTTCGCCTTCGTCGTTGACGATCTCGTCTTGGTAGTAGTAGGTCAGCGGCACCTGGCTCCAAGCGCCATCGACATCCATATAGACGAGCACCGCGCCATAGTTGAAGACATTGCTGTTGATGGCGCCATAATCGATCGTGACGACCCATTGTCCGTTAACATCGTTCCATTCCCAGTCGCGCGAATTGACGGTCACGGTTGAGGAGGACACATTGGCGTTGCCGTCGTGACCATCATGACCCGCCGGACCTTGAGGTCCGCGGCATGATGCCATGAAAGCCACCGCCAGAATCGCCATGCAGATAACACTTAACTTTTTCATTTTCTTGAGGTTTTAATTATTAGACATTAATTTGATTCCATTTCTACGCTGCAAATCTACAAAAATCTTGCCGAAATGTTCCACTTCGGAAAAACAATCTCAAAAAACCGTACTTTTGCGGCATGAAAGACAAGGGGTTCATCGTTCATATCGCTGGCATCGTCGCCATGATTTTCTGGGGCATGTCGTTCGTTTGGTCGACGCAAGTCTACCAGAACCTCAACCCCACCGCGACCATCTTCCTGCGCCTTGTGATCGCCACCGTTTTTCTGACCACGATACTCTTTGTCTTCCGCCTCAACGAGAAGATCCAGAGGAAGCATCTCGGGTTATTCGCCATCGCAGCCTTGTTCGAGCCTTTCCTTTACTTCATCTTCGAGGGCTATGGACTGAAGAACTCCTCCCCTGTCATCGGGGCTGGTATCATCGCCCTGATCCCCTTGGTCACCCCCATCGCGGCACGTATCTTCCTCAAGGAGCGGCTGACCCCCATGAACATCGTGGGTTTCATCATCTCCTTCGTCGGCGTCATCGTCATGCTGCTCAACAAAAACCTCGAACTCACCGCCTCGCCCAAAGGCATCCTTTTCCTTTGCGGGTCGGTGATCGTGGCCGTAGGCTATTCCATCGCCTTGATCCGTCTCACCAAGCTCTACAAGCCCTTGACCATCACCTGGATGCAGAACATCGTCGGCATGATTTACTTCATCCCCATGGTCTTCATCATGGAACGTTTCGAGCCCTCTAACTTCGCCAATGTGGGCGCCTATATCGTCCCGTTGGTCTGTCTGGGTATCTTCTGCAGCGCTGGTGCCTACGCCCTGTGGGCCTTCTGCTTCAGCAAGCTGGGAGCCTCGAAAGCTAACGTCTACTCCAACCTCATCCCTGTCTTCACCGCCATCTTTAGCTACCTCCTTGCCATCGAGGAAATGACAGCCTTCAAGATTATCGGAATTCTCGTCGTCGTCGTAGGCCTAGTGCTGTCACAAATGAGGACGGGAGACGGAAGACTGAGGACGGGAGACGAAGGACTGAGGACGGAGGACAGGAAACGGAAGACTGAAACTTGATAGTTTAATACTAACAGATAAATAATATGCGTCCATTTGAGGAATTAAGAATTTGGCAAGATGCGCCAGAGATTGCATTGGCAGTTTACGATTTGCTAAATGACAATAAGGACTATGGTTTCCGTGATCAAATACAACGAGCTGCCATTTCTATTTCCAACAACATTGCCGAAGGTAGTGGATACAACTCAGACAGAACGATGATTCGTTACTTAAGAATTGCTCGAGGTAGTTGCAACGAAGTAAGGAATATGCTGTATCTATGTCCGAAACTCAAGTATTGTTCTGAAGAAGCTGCAATGGAGTTAAACAAAAGATGCAAATCACTTTCTAATGCCATTGGTGCTTTTATCTCCTATCTCGAAAGTCCCAAGTCCTAAGTCCCAAGTCCCAAGTCCTAAGTCCCAAGTCCTACGTCAATGATTACCAGCAAAACCAATCCCAAGATAAAGAACCTCGTGCGCCTGCAAAAGGCGTCCGAGCGCCGCGAGCAGAACCGCATCCTCATCGAAGGCCAACGCGAGATCGAACGCGCCCAAGCCTGCGGCTTCGAGATCGAGCAGTTGTATGTCTGCGAGCCTTTGCTGCGCGAGCCTGTCAAGGTGAAGGCCTCTTTCACCGAGACCGTCACGGAAGAGGTCTTCGACAAGATCGCCTACCGCGAGGGCAGCGACGGGCTGTTGGCGGTGGCCATACCCAAATACAAGAGCCTCAGCGAGTTCAAACCCAAGAAAGACGCATTGATTATCGTGTTGGAGACCGTGGAGAAGCCAGGCAACCTTGGTGCCGTGATGCGTACCGCCGATGCGGCGGGAGTGGATGCCGTCATCGTGGCCGACCCTGCCACCGACCTCTTCAACCCCAACGCCATCCGGGCCAGCATCGGATGCATCTTCAGCGTCCCCGTCTATGCCTGCTCCACCGAGGAGTGCATACAATGGCTGAAACGTAACGGCATCACCATCTACTGCACCTACCTCAAGGCCTCCATCGACTACCTCGATGCCGACTTCCGCAAAGCCTCTGCCCTCGTCATGGGCACCGAGGCCACGGGCATCTCCGACGCCTGGGTCGAGGCCGCCGATCAAAACATCATCATCCCCATGAACGGCATCGCCGACTCACTCAACGTGTCGGTCACCACCGCCATCGTCACCTTCGAGGCGGTGCGCCAACGCAGAAAACCATGAAAAAGGACTACCTGCTGCTGCATCTCTCCGTCTTCATCGCGGGGTTCACGGGGGTGTTGGGACGTCTCATCACCTTGGACTCGGCCATCCTAGTGTGGTGGCGCATGGCAGCGGCGGCATTACTGATGTTCCTGTATTTGCGGATAACGACACGGCGTGGTGCGGACGCATGCAATTCGGACGCATGCAATTCGGACGCATGCAATTCGGACACATGCAATTCGGACGCATGCGATGCGTCCCTACAGAGATACAAATTCAGGGACATCCTACAGATGGGCGGCGTGGGCATGCTGCTCTGCCTGCACTGGGTGTTCTTCTACGCCAGCATCAAGGCCTCCAATGTCAGCATCGGCGTGGTGTGTTTCTCGTTGGTGGGGTTTTTCACAGCCCTGCTGGAACCCATCATCAACCGTCATCGTTTCTCGGGACGTGAGTTCCTCTTCAGCCTGCTCACCATCCTCGGCATCTACCTCATCTTCCAGTTCGACTCGCGCTATCGTCTGGGCATTGTTCTAGGCGTGATCTCTTCGGCACTCTATGCCCTGTTTGCCATCACCAACCAAAGGGTGGGCAAGCACTACGAGCCCAAAAACATGCTGCTCTGGGAGATGGTCGGAGGCTTGATCGGGTTGACCTGCCTCCTACCTTTATATAATATCTTCTTCCCCATCGAGCGTTTCTATCCCATCGGGATGGATTATGCCTATCTGGCTTTCATGGTGGTGGTATGCACCATCGGCCTTTGCCTACTGCAGATCATCGTGTTGCAGAAGATCCCGGCCTTCACCGTCAACCTCACCTACAACCTGGAGCCGGTGTATAGCATCATCCTCTCCATGTTCATCTTCCATGAGTACAAGGAGCTGAACTTCTCGTTTGTGATCGGCATCGCGCTGATCATCCTCTCCGTGGCGCTACAGACATTCTTCGAGATCAGGAAACGCAGGAAACTCAAGCGAGTTTAAGTTCGTTGATCCTATTGATGGCGCTCTCCAGATTCTGTTTGTTCTTATTAAGATACCTCGACATCCCAGAGCCGTCAATGAGGCTCTTGCCTTCGAAAATGGTGTCGATGGCGTTGACGAGCCAAATCAAGTCGCTCTTGTAGGTGAAACCTTCAAAGTGTCCGTCTCGTGTCTTAAAGCAAATTTCGATAGAATCCGTGATGTTGGTGCCTCCCGAAAGGACATAGGCGACTTTATTCGGCGTTTTGGTGTGTTCGCGCTGGGCTTGCAGCATGATGAGCTTCCGGCCGTCATCGTAATGCAGCTTCTCCGTCAGGATCTTCAAAATCTTGGTATCTTCCCATTTCGTGAAGGTCTTGGTGCCGCAACATTCAAACATCCAGTTATGGAAGTTCACTCCGACAGGAGCTTGGTGCACGAAAGCTATTCCGTCGGTAAATTCGTTGGACCAGAGGGTATAGTCATAGCAAAGGAAGCCTGGTATGACGATGTTCGGGTCTGAGGTCTTGACCTTTACGGGTTCGGATGGGACGGGAAGGCAGAAGGCCGAAACGCACATCTGATAGAGCGACGCCTCGTCGGTAGTGATCTTGTCGTCAGCACGCATTGTGGCATTCAGCATGTCGGCGACAAACTGCTTCTCGTTGTCACCAAATTGTGAGATGTGACGGATCACATCGTCAAAGTCCATCTCGTTGGCATCATCAAAGTATTGCTGGAACAGTTCCTCCTTTCCCGAGAAGTCGTACTCTTTCAACACGCCGTTCGCGATGGCTTCCAGTTCTTTCGACGTGAAGTCGTTGTCGATGCGCCCCATGGAAAGGCATAAGGAGATGACCGCTGCCAGGTCTTCGTAGTTGAGGTTGAGTTTCATAGCTGTTCGTTTTTATTAGTGTTTAATAGTTATCTGTCAATGTAGCTTTACCTTCACGAAAACGGGATAATGGTCCGACGGGTTGTGGCGGATGTAGGTGTCGAACGAGATTTCCTGCGGGGCGTCGGCGGCCTTGAAGGTGTCGTCAGTGGCGTCGGGGGTCCAATAGCTGTTGGTGAACACGCCATAGGCCTCCACCCTCGTCGAGGGCGACACAAACACATGGTCGATGCGGCTGGTGCTGTAGTATTCGGTCTTGAACGCGTTGAAAGTGCCGTTCTCCGCAAAGCGGATGCGGGCGGCATCGTAGCTATCCTTGAGGAGACCCGACTGCGTGAAGATGGTGTAGATCTCGTTGTCTTGGTCGACATTGAAATCACCAGTGATGAACACAGGGGCACCTTGTGCGATCTCGCGCACGCGCTGCACCACCAGTTTGGCCGCCTCGCGCCGTGCCACCACGCCCACGTGGTCCATGTGAAGGTTGAAGAAATAGAACTCCTTGGGGGGATCCTGTCTCCTCCGGTTAAACAAGCCATGACGTCGTGGTGGTCTCGGCGTCTTCACAGCAAATTTACCCCAGGTGCAGACGCGGATGCACACCGCGTCCCAGCCGAGGCCGGGCTTGTCGGGTGTCTCGCTGAGCCAGAAGTCACCGTGGTCGAGGAGCTGGAGCTTGTCTTTCTTGTAGAAGATAGCCTCGTGTTCGCCGCCGTGCTGGCCGTCGTCGCGTCCCACACCGATATAGTCGTAGCCGTCGAGCCGGGCGAGCATGTCGTTCAGCTGGACATAGAGCACCTCCTGAGTGCCGAAGATCTCGGGCGCCATGAAGTTCACCTGATCGCAAATGACCTGGCAACGTTTGGCCCATTGTTCGCCTTGCACGCTGTCGTTCCAGTTCTTGTAACGGATGTTGTATGAGCCGACCAGCAGGTCTTGTGCTGAGAGTTGTAAAGATGCCACAATGACGAGGACAAAGAGGAGGAGTTTTTTCATAGTGTTAAGATTTGTTGGGGCAAAAATAATAAAATAATATCAACGCGCCCCTATTCATGGTTTATTTGTTGAAACGCATTGCTTTGCGTCTCCACAACCGTTAACGTAATTTGTTTCTCTGATAATGAGGTGTCACAACGACGACAAAGAAGACGAGCGACACCAGCACCGAGGCCGAGGCCACCAGATAAGCCGCCGAGAACGAGAAATGCTCGGCCAGCATACCGCCCGAGAAGATGCCGATGCCGAGACCCAAGTCCCATGTGGTGAGATAGGTGGAGGTGGCGGTGCCACGTTGCGCATTGGTGCCCAAGTTGATGAACAAGGCGTTGAACGACGGGAATGCCGCACCAAAGCCCAAGCCACAGCATAAGGCTATCAGCAGGAACGCCGCAGCCGTATAGTCCGTGCCCAAGGCGTTGCAATGATGGCACATGCCCAAGCCGAACATGGCCAACACGACGATGCCCAGACCCAAGGCGATGGTCTGCGTCACCTTGCCCTTGTCCACCATCTTGCCCGCAAACAGGCGCGAGGCAATGAGTCCGACGGCATAGACGGTGAAGAACAGTCCGCTGCTGATGGTCAGGCCCATCTCTTTGGCATAGAGGGCGATGTAATTCGATATCTGTCCATAGGCGAAAGCCAACAAGGTGAACGAAACACCCGCCAACAATCCTTTCAACAAGATGAAACGGTCCAAGGATATGGGCGGGCGCTTGACGGGTGGCCTTACTTTGGTCTGAATCCTTGAGGCAAACATTGCCGCCAACAAGCTGCAGCCCATGCAGCCCATAAATATCACATTGAAGCTGAAATGCTCGTAGACGAACAATCCCGTCATTGGGCCGACGGCCATGGCGATGTTGTTGGCCACGCCATAATAGCCGATGCCCTCTCCCCTATGCTCCGACGGCACCACATCGATGACCAAGGTGTTGCCGCCCACCGAAGTGAGGCCAAACGCCAAGCCGTGAACTATGCGGATTATTATTAATATGGTAATGGTAGCGGCAAACAAGTAACCGACAAACACAGCGGTAAATATAGAAAGCGCCAGCAAATACAAGGGTTTACGCTTAAAAGTGTCCATCATGTATCCCGAGAAAGGCCGCACCACCAGGGTGGCCACCGTGTAACACGAGATCACCGTGCCGATGACAGCATTGCCTGCCTGGTATTTCTCCATAATGAAGAAAGGCAACACAGGAAGCAAGAGATAGAATGAGAAGAAAAACAGGAAGTTCGCTGCGCAAAGGCAAAGATAATTCTTATTGAACAGTTTTTCTTCCATGATTTCGGCTCGTTATCGGGCGGCAAAAATACGGAATTAAGCCAGACAACGAGCCGAAACAACAAGGAAAAACAATCGACTGCCTAGAATGCGAAATACATGTCCCAACGA
>JAEEGL012555868.1_pt1 | contig 16637 bp, 17 predicted proteins | sample 9134231 | NCBI WGS metagenome assembly JAEEGL01 (sample SAMN16246548, study PRJNA631951) | gut metagenome | biome: gut microbiome; feature: rumen; material: fiber-attached | host: Bos | place: Iran: Karaj | collected 2018-10 | reverse complement strand
TGCGCAGAAGAACCGGAACAGATCGCGGATATCCTTCTCAGAACGTCGAATATCTGGAAAGCCGGAACGAAGGGAACGGACCGGCATTAAAAGGGATATCGGAAAAAGGCGGCAAGGACGCGAGGCCGGTCGTTCAGAAGATCAAAAGAAAATAGAAAATAAGGAATGATAATACCATTCCCATAAGCGGCAAATATTCTTCGCGGGAAACAAAAAAATATACGAAAAAGCAAGGAACGCCGAAAGACGTTCCTTGCTTTTTACCGGTCGGCGACCCGCGGGAGCGCGCTGCCCGTTCGGGCCGCCGTTCGCCGCCGGGCAATTTGTTTTACGCGTTCAGCGCCTCGATGATGCCTTTGAGCTGTTCGTCGACCGTATCGTTCTCAAGCTGGCAGGTGCCGGCGTTGCGGTGCCCGCCGCCTCCGTATTGCAGGCAGAGCGCGCCGATATCGACGTTCGAGGTCTTGTTGAAGATCGATTTGCCGATCATGACCGCCGTGTTCTGCTTGCGGAAGCCCCAGGCGACGTGGACCGAGACCGCCGCCCGCGGATAGAGGGCGTAGATCAAAAAGCGGTTGCCGGCGTGGATGATCTCCTCATTCCTTAGGTCGAGCACGACGACCTTCCCGTGGACTTTGGCGATGCGCCTCAGCTGCGCCTCAAACAGTTCCGCCTGCTCGCGGTAGAGCGTGACGCGCTCTTTCACGTCGGGCAGCTCGAGGATCTCCCCGACCGGGTGGTCCATGCAGTAGCCGATCAGCTCCATCATCAGGTCGTAGTTGGAGATGCGGAACTCGCGGAACCTGCCCAGCCCGGTGCGCGGATCCATCAAAAAGTGCAGCAGCACCCACCCTTCGGGGTGAAGGACCTCCTCCAGCGTGAAGTCGGCGGAATCGCCCTTGTCGACCGCCTCCATCAGGTCTCTCCCGACGCGGGGAAAGGTCTTTTCGCCGCCGTAATAGTCGTAAACGACGCGCGCCGCGCTGCGCGCTTTGGGATCGATGATCAGTTTTTTGCCGCATTCGGTCGCCTTCAGCCGGTCGACCTCCGACTCGTGGTGGTCGAAAGCGATCGAAACGCGCGGGTCGAAGGGAAGATTGGTCGTGATATCGTTGTCCGAAAGCTCGACCTTCCCGTCCTGCACGTCCTTGGGATGGACGAACTTGATCTCTTCCACCAGCCCGAGCTCCCGCAGCATCATCGCGCAGGCGAGCCCGTCGAAATCGCTCCGCGTGACCAGCCGTTTTTTCTGTTCCATAAAACAACCTCCCGGTCTATTATTTCGAGCCGTGCGCTCTTTTGTCTATTATAACGGTTTCGCCCGGGTTTTTCAAGAGAAAAGCTCCCTGCCGGTTCTTTTTTGCGAAAAAACTTGAAATCCGCGGTATTTTTGGTATAATATTATTTTACAATATATAATCAGAAAAAAGGACGGACCCGGCATTGAAACAGCCCTATCTTGAGACAGGAAAGATCATCAACACCCACGGCGTCGACGGGACGGTCAAGGTCGACCCGTGGTGCGACTCCCCCTCCATCCTCGCGGGCCTGAAGACGGTCTACCGCCGGTCGGGGGACGGCTATCTGCCGCTCACGGTCGAAAAAGCCTCGCACAACGGCAAATTCGTCCTCTTTCACATCCGGGGCGTGGAGGGGTTCGACGAGGCCAACGCCCTGCGCGGGACGGTCTTATACGCGAAGCGGGAGGACCTCCCCCTCAAAGAGGGATCGCACTTCATCGCCGACCTGATCGGCCTGCCGGTGCGGGACGCCGACACGGGGCGGGTCTACGGAAAGCTCCGCCGCGTCGATCAAAGCGGCGCGCGCGACCTGTACGTCATCGCGACGGGCGGGGGAGAGGTGCTTTACCCGGCGGTCAAGCCGCTGGTCGTTTCGGTAGACCCGGACGACGCCATACTGATCCGCCCGGTCGAGGGATTTTTCCCCTCCGGCAAAGAAGACGGGCAAACAGACCTCAAACCGGGCCCCGGCGCGGAAGCAGAAAAGGAACGACAATGATCTACGAGATCCTGACCCTCTTTCCCGACTGGGTCGACGCGGCTTTGAACGTGAGCATCCTCGCCCGCGCGCGCAAAAGCGGGCTGATCGAGGTAAGGACGTCGGACATCCGCGCCTTTTCGACCGACAAACACCGCAAGGTCGACGACACCCCCTGCGGCGGGGGAAAGGGGATGCTGATGGCATGCCCGCCGGTGTGCGCCTGCCACGCCGCCGCCATGGAACGGCTGAAGGGAAAAAAAGTCCGTTCGATCTGCCTTTCGCCCCAGGGAAAGCCCTTCACGCAAAAAAAAGCGGCCGAGCTGGCGGGCTCTTTCGACGCGCTCGTCCTGCTCTGCGGGCATTACGAGGGGATCGACCGCCGGGCGGTCGAGCTCTGCTGCGACGAGGAGATCTCGATCGGCGACTACGTTCTCACCGGGGGGGAGCTTCCGGCCTGCGTGCTGGTCGACTGCGTCTCCCGCCTGATCCCGGGCGTGCTGGCCGATAAGGTCTGTTACGAAAAAGAAAGTTTTTCCCGCGGGCTGCTCGAAGAGCCGCAATATACGCGCCCCCTGTCCTTCGGGGGGCTGGACGTGCCCGAAGTGCTGCTTTCGGGCGACCACAAAAAAATCGAGGAATGGAGGTATCGGGCTTCTCTCGACCTGACGGAAAAAAACCGTCCGGACCTGCTTTGAGAGTCCGACTTTTCGCATGGAGAAGACCGGAAAAGCCGACAAAGCCGTCCGCACCGTCGCCCTGATGACGCTGTTCACCCTGCTGGCGAAAGCGCTGGGGCTGCTCCGTTCGGTGCTGATCGCCTCCCGGTTCGGGACGGGGGCCGACGCCTCCGCTTTTTCGGCCGCTTCGCGCGTCCCCCTCTCCTTTTTCGATCTGCTTTTCTCGGCCGCCATCCTCGGCTGCTTCATCCCGCTTTTCAATTCGATCAAAGGGAAGGACGCGGAGAAAGAGGCCGAATCGTTCGCCAACCGCTTTCTCGCGGCGGTCACCCTGCTCACCACGCTCCTGGCGGCGGCGGGGATGCTCTTCTCCCCGCGGCTGATGGCGCTGATCGCGCCCGAGCTCAAAGGGGCGACTTACGAAAAAGCCGTCCTCCTGCTCCGCGTCCTCTTCCCGCTGGTGCCGTTCGCCGCGGCGACCTACACGCTGGTGGGGGTGATGCAGTCGAAGGGGCGGTATCTGCTGCCCGCCTCGGTCAGTCTTTTTTCCAACGGGCTGGTCGTATTGTATCTGCTCTTTTTCCACCGCCTGTTCGGGGAAAGGGGGATCGAGGGGCTGGCCGTCTTTACCCTGCTTTCGTGGGCGGCGCAGTTCCTGACGCTCTTTCTGCCCCTGAAAGCCGGGGGCTTCAAATTCAGGCTCTTCCCGGATCTGCGCGATCCCCGTCTGCTGACCGCGCTCAAAATGACCCCGCCCATCCTGCTCGGCTCCTGGCTGCTCCCCGCCGGCTGGCTGATCGCCACCCGCTTCAACGGGGAGGAGGACGTCGCGGTCTTCGAATACGCCAACACCGCCTATCTGCTGATCGCGGGGATATTGACCTACAGCATCTGCAACTACGTTTTTCCCAAACTCTCGCGCGCGGAGGGCGGCAAGGACCTTTCGGACAGTCTGGACAGGTCGCTCTCTTCCGCTTTTCTGCTGATCGCCCCCTTCCTCGCCGCCCTTCCGGTGCTGGGGCGCGAGCTGGTCGCCGTATTGTATCTGAGGGACGCCTTTTCGCCGCAGGCCGCCGCGAAGACGGCCGAGTCGCTCGGCGTCCTCTGCGCCGCCCTGCCCGCCTTTTCGGTCAACGAGATCCTTTCCCGCGGGTTTTATTCCCGCAAAAAGACGTTTTTCCCCGCGCTCGCCTCGGCTTTGGGCATCTGCTCCAACTTTCTGATCTGTCTGCTCTTTTCCCCTTCCGCCGGTCTGAAGGGCGTGGCGGCGGGCGCCGCCTGCGGGCAGATCGTTTCGGCCCTGACGCTGCTGACCGCTTCTCTCGCCTCAAAAAACCTGACGCCGAGGGTTTTTCTGTATTCCCTTCCCGCGCTTGCCGGCGGGGGAGCGGCGTATCTGACGATGGCCTCCCTGCGCGCGCTTTTCGGCGGGGACGCCTTCGAAAAGGGGATCTGGCAAAACCTTCTCACCTCCCTCGCCGTGCTGGCGGCGGGGGGCGCGGTCTACGCGGCTTTCGCCTTTTCGCCGCGGATCTGTAAACGCCTTCTCAAAAAATAATAATCTGTTCCACCCGCCGGAAAAGCCGGCGGGAAGCCCGTCCCGAAAGGAGGGACCCGATATGCCGGACAGACCCCGAAAACACCCCTCCCGCCGCCTTGCCGCCCTGACGCGGGGAAGCCTGATCCTTTCCCTGCTCGACCGCTTTTCGCTTTGGGTACAGCGGCAGGCGCGGGAAGGGCTCTTCGGGTATTTCTTCACCCGCTACCGGGCGAAGGACCCCGGAAAGTCGTCCTCGCTCTTCATCCGTTCCTCGGCCTCGCGCCGGCCGGGGGAGATCCTGCGCGCCCCGCGCGTCAGGCTTTCGCGGCAGATCGAGAACAGTCTGCTGCTCTCTCTCCCGCAGAGGGGGATCGCCTTTTTGCGGCGCGTCAGCCTGCAGTTCTACGGCCTGACGCTCTTCTTTTACGCCCTTTGCGTCTGCGCGGGCAGTCTGCTGCGCTCGCTCCTTTCGGGCGGGATCGACCTTTTTTCGCGCGACCTGTGGGCCGGGGCGGCCATGCTGATCCTTTCCCTCCCGGCGTGCTTCTCCCGCAGGGCGGCGGGGAACGCGATCTGCTCGGGACGCTTTTCTTCCGCCGTGCTCTTCGGCCTGCTCGGTCTGCGCAGGGCGTCTTTCCGCGTCGACGCGGAAAAAGAAAAAACGGCCGGCCGGCCGCTTGCCGCCGCGCTGCTCGGCGTTTCGCTCGGGATGGCGGGGGTCTTCGTCTCGCCCTTCGCCGCGCCGCTTGCCTTTTTCGGGGGGCTGGGCGCCTACGCCGTCCTCTGCTTCCCCGAAACGGGGGTCACGCTGCTCTTTCTGCTGCTTCCCTTCCTGCCGACCATGCCGCTGGGGATCTTCACCCTCTTCGTCTGCTTTTCGTACGCCGGCAAGCTCCTGCGCTCCAAGCGGACGCTCAAGCTCGAGCCGATCGACTGGTGCGCCGGGCTGTTCGGCCTGCTGACGCTTTTCGGCGGGATCGTGTCGGTCTCGAAGGGCTCGCTCCGCCCCGCTCTGATGTTCTGCTGTTTTCTGACCGGCTACTTTTTGACGGTCAACCTGCTCCGCACCCGCGAATGGGTCGAGCGAGCGATGACCTCTCTCGTCCTCTCGACGGCGGGCGCCGCGCTGATCGGCGTCTATCAGCAGGTCACGGGCGACGTCTCGACCGTCTGGCAGGATGAGACCATGTTTTCGGACATCGGGGGGCGGGTGGTCTCGACCTTCGGCAACCCCAACGTCTTCGGCGAGTTCCTCATCCTGACGATCCCCCTTCTTTTCGCCTTCTTCCTGCGCGCCAAAGGCAAAGGCGCCAAATTCGCCTCTCTCCTCCCCGTCGGCCTTTCCTGCGTCGCGCTGCTCTACACCTGGAGCCGGGGCGCGTGGATCGGCCTGGTGGCCGGCGTCCTCGTCTTCTTCCTGCTCTATTCGCGGCGCGCCCTTCCGGTCCTGGCGGCCGGGGCGGTCGCTCTTCCCTTCGCGATCCCCTTCCTGCCGGCGAGCGTGCTCAACCGCATCGGCTCGATCGGCAACCTGAGCGATTCCTCCACCGCCTACCGCGTCTACATCTGGCAGGCGGCGGCAAGGATGTTCACCGACCACGCCGCCGGAGGCGTCGGCGTGGGGGAGGCGGCTTTCGCCGCCGTCTACCCGGGCTACGCGCTGGCGGGGATCGAGTCGGCGCCGCACAGCCACAACCTGTATCTGCAGATCGGCATCGAGCTCGGTCTGCCCGCTCTTCTGATCTTCCTGATCTTTCTGGTCCTGCTGACGCGCGGCGCGCTGACCCTGTCCAAATCGGAGGACAAAAACGAACGCGCCGCGGTCCTCGGCGCCCTGGCGGGGATCGCCGCCGTCCTGACGCAGGGGATGACCGACTACGTCTGGTACAACTACCGCGTCTTTTTCGCCTTCTGGCTGGTGTGCGGCCTGACGTCCGCCATGGCGAAAAACGGCGTTTCGCCGCCGGACGACCCGCTTTCCGGCGAATGGCTCTGAGCCAATAGAACCGAACGAGGTGAATCGAGTGAAAAACGCAAGCGCAAAAAAAGGGCCCCGCTTCAATCTGCTCGACCTGATCCTGATCCTGATCCTGCTGGCGGCTTTGGGGACGCTTTTCTGGCTCTTCTTCGCCGACGGCGTCTTCGCGTCGCAGAAGAACGAGGACCGCGTGCAGATCGAGTACGTCATCGAAAGCAAAAAGATCCGCGAGGAATACCGCGGGCTGGTCTCGGTGGGCGACACGATCGTCGACACGGTGGGGCATTACCCGCTGGGCGAGGTCATCAACGTCCAGTACGCGGAGGCGACCTATACCGGGCTCGACCAGTCGAGCGGGGAGATGGTCACTTCCCCCTATCCCGCTCACCTCAAGGTGACGATCACCGTCCGCGCCGAGGCGGTCAAAAGCGACATGTCCTACTCGATCGGCGGCTACCGGATGAGCGTGGGGGGCGAGGTCTTCTACCGCGTGCCGCACTTCACCTTCTCCGGCTACTGCACCGCCCTGGAAGAAAAACCGTCCGCTTCTTCGTGAAATGAGGTGATCGCGTGAAAGAGAATACCGGCAAAAAAGAAAAGCGCGGCGTCCGCTTCAATCTGCTCGACGCGCTGATCCTTCTGGCGATCCTTCTGCTGATCGCCGGCGTCTTCCTGCGCGGGCGGCTGGCGGGAAGGGTCGCTTCCGAAAGCAGAAGCAAGAGCGTCGATATCGTTTTTTACGTCAACGACGTCAAAAAAGAGACCGGAGAGGCGGCTCTGACCGGCGAAAAAGTCTTCTGGAAGCAGAACTCGATGCTCATCGGGCAGATCGAGGAGGTGACCTCCTCCCCGGCCGAGATCTACACCGAATGCGCCGACGGGACCACCGCGCTCTCCTATGACGAAAACCGGTGCGATCTGCGCATCACCGTCCGCGCGCAGGGGACCGAAACGCCCGAGGGTTTCATGCTCAACGGCTCGCAGTTCATCGCCGCCGGCAAAGAGATGATCCTGCTCACCCCGACCATCGAGGTCGAGTCGCTGGTCGCCTCGGTCCGCGCGGTCGGCTGAAAGGGGAAAAGATGCGCAGCGAAACGAGTTACGAGTCCGCCGCCCGCGAGATCTTCGAGGAATACGCCGTGAAGGCGAAAAGGGCGGAAGAGGCGGCCGACCGGAAAAAAGAGGCGCTTTACGCGCTCTCCCCCGCCCTGAAAGAGGTCGACGCGGAGCTAGGCGCCTGCTGCCTGGAACTTTTTTCGGCCTCGCTGGGGGGAAAAGACTCTCTGAACGAAAAAATGGGCGCGATCCGCGAAAAGAATCTCGCCCTGCAGGAAAAACGCAAAAAACTGCTTGAAGAGATGGGCCTGCCCGAAAACGCCACCGACCCGGTCTACGAGTGCCCCCTCTGCAAAGACTCGGGCTACGTCGACGGGGTGATGTGCGCCTGCCTTTCGGAGAAGCTCGCCAAAGCGCGGCTGGCTTCGTCGGGGCTGGGACGGCTGTCTCTCTCGCAGTCTTTCGACACCCTCGACCCGGCGCTCCAGCCCGAGAGCGAGGCGCGCGAACGGCTGGCGCAGAACGCGCGGGTCTGCCGCGAATACGCCGGATCGTTCGAGCAGGGCGGCAAAAACCTGCTGCTCATCGGGCCGACGGGGCTGGGCAAAACGCACCTGTCGACGGCGGTCGCCCTCTTCGCCGCCGGGCGGGGGTTCGACGTCGTTTACGAGTCCGCCCCCGACGTCTTCCGCGCTTTCGAGGCCGAGCAGTTCCGCGGGGAAGGGACGACCGGGCGCTATTTTTCGGCCGACCTGCTCATTCTGGACGACCTGGGCGCCGAGATGCAGACGGCCTTCACGGTCGCGACGCTCTATCATCTGATCAACACCCGCGCCCTCGAGGGGCGCGCCACGCTGATCAGCACCAACTTCACGGCCGAGGAACTCAAAAAGAAATACGCCTCGCGCATCACCTCCCGCCTTTTCGGGGAATACCGCGTCCTGCTCTTTACCGGGAAGGACGCCCGCCAGCTCCGCCTCCGCGCGGAACGGTAAAAAAACCGCCCCTCCGGGCGGAAGGGCGGAAAGCCGCGTTTTATTTGTCTTTTTCGTTCCCCGCCGGCTCGCCGTCCCCCAGAAGGAGCTTGCCGGCGCGCTCGACGGCGTTTCTGGAATTGCCCCAGTCCTCTTCCCCGAAGCGGTAGTCGAACTTGCGGATAAAGCGGTCGATATCGTCTTTGAGCGCGTCGAACCCGCGCAGGGCCGTTTGGCGCAGACTCTCCGAAAAAGCGCCGTATTCGCGCCGGGGGATCTCTTTTTTCCCCGCCGCCAGAAAAGCCGACAGATGCGGCAGGCAGTACGCCTCCTGCGAGGCGGCCTTCGCGCGGAAGTCCCTGTCCCTCGCCCAAAGGACGGCGGCGGAGGCGAACATCCGCGTCAGGGTGGCGTCCACCCGCTCGCAGATATAGCAGGTCTCCCCCTCCGGCGGGACCTTTCCGGAAAGGATCTCCTTTTTCGCCTCCTCCATGTGGCTCTGGACCATCAGGGCCAGGCCCAGACGGTTTTTCATCGTCAGCATGCGGGTGTAATGCTCCCGGCAGAAAAAGAGGCGGTTGGTCCGGATGCGCACGTCGGGCTCCATCATCGAGGCGCCCAGGATGAGGTCGAGCTCGTTCGACTCGCACCTCGCCTTCAACAGGCAAAAGGGGCAGACGGGGATACGGCCGCCCGCGCTCTCCTCCCCGGAAGAGCGGCAGGCGTCGAACGCCTCGTTGACCGGGATGGTGTAGATCGTCTCCATTTGGCTCTCCCTTCGCTTATTTCACGGAAAAATCATACCGTATTCCGGCTTCTTTGTCAAGAGAAGCCGCTTTCGGCGGGAGCAGGACATGAGCAAAGACCGCATCTCACAAAAAACGCGGAGGATCGCCTTATCGGCCGTCCTCTCGGCGCTCTGCGCGCTGATCCTCCTTCTGGCGTCGGCCTTCGAGACGATCGACCTGACGCTGGCGGCGCTGGCCTCCCTGCCGGTCGCCCTCGCCGCGATCGAGATGGAAAAGCCGTGGGATATCCTGATATACGCCGTTTCCTCCCTGCTCGCGCTCCTGCTGGCCCCCTCGCGCCTGCCCGCCGTCTGCTTCGCCCTTTTTCTCGGCTTCTACCCGATGCTCAAAAAGGTCTTCGAGCGGCTGATCCCTCCCTTCGCGTGGGCGCTGAAATTCAGTCTGTTCAACACGTCGCTCCTGGCGATCTTCGCGGTCTGCCGCTTTTTGCTGCGCCTGCCCGAAAACGACGCGGGGATCTGGCTTTATATCGTCGCGAACGTCGCCTTTCTGGCGTACGATCTGTTTTTGAGCGCCGTATTGACGCTGTATCTGGTCAAATTCCGCTCCCGTCTGCGGATAAACGCCTTTTTCGGAAAAGGGACGGGGGAAGAGAAGCAAAAGGTTGACAACCCGCGGGAAAAAGGATTATAATAACCGTATCATTCGGAATACAGGAGACATTATGACAAGGAGCATGACCGCCTTCGGGCGGAAGACCGGCGAGATCGCCGGAAAGAACGTCGTCTGCGAGATCCGTTCGGTCAACTCGCGCTATCTCGACCTTACGGTCAAACTGTCGCGCGCCTATTCCCATCTGGAGGAGAAGGCGACGGCTTTTCTGCGGTCAAAAGGGATCGCGCGCGGGAAGGTCGAGCTCTATATCGGCGTCGAGACGCCCGGGACGAAGGTCGAGAACGTGGAGGTCAACCGCGAATACGCCGCCGCGTATCTGGCCGCCCTGCGCGAGCTGCGCGACGCCTTCTCCCTGCCCGACGACATCACCGTCGGCATGGTGGCGCGCAATCCCGACGTCTTCCGCTTCGTCCGCCCCGAGGAAGACGAGGAAAAAGACTGGGAAACGATCCTCTCCGTCCTCGACCCCTGCGTCGACGCTTTTCTGGCCACGCGCGAGCGCGAAGGCGAGCGGCTGAAAGCCGACCTGATGGAAAAAAAGGCGCGCCTGCGCGCCCTGGCGGGCGAGGCCAAAGACAAGGCCGAAGAGAACGCCCGCCGCTACGAAGAAAAGTTCCGCGCCCGCCTGACCGAGCTGATGAGCGAAAGCGGGCTGTCGCCCGACCCGGCGCGTCTGCTGACCGAGGTGGCGATCTACGTGGACAAAACGGCGGTGGACGAGGAACTCGTCCGGCTGGAAAGCCACTTCAAAGCTTTTGACGAACTGTTCGAGAGCGACGAGCCCAAGGGCCGCAAGCTCGACTTCCTGCTGCAGGAGATGAACCGCGAGGTCAACACCCTCGGCTCCAAGTCGATGGACACCGAGCTCTCCCGCCTGGTGGTCGAGATGAAGAGCGAGCTCGAAAAGATCCGCGAACAGATCCAGAATATCGAGTGATCCCCGCCAAAGTCGGAACAGAGGGAAAAAAATGAGATTCATCAATATCGGATTCGGCAACATGGTGTCGGTCTCGCGCGTGGTCAGCCTGACCTCGCCCGACTCGGCGCCGATGAAGCGGCTGGTGGCCGACGCGCGCGAAAGCGGGCGCGCGATCGACGCGACCTGCGGGCGCAAGACCCGCTCGATCATCCTGACCGACAGCGACCACGTCATCCTCTCGGCGCTCCAGCCCGAAACGGTCGCCTCCCGCCTGAACGGCCAGCCCGACGACGGAAAGGCCGAAGGGGAGGATTGATTTGAGAAAGAAAGGCGTTCTGCTCATCGTTTCCGGCCCCGCGGGGAGCGGCAAGGGGACGGTGGTCAGATTTTTACGCGAAGACCCGTCCTTCGCCTTCTCGGTATCGGCGACCACCCGCGCTCCCCGGGCCGAGGACGCGGAAGGCGTCACCTATTTCTTCAAAAGCAAAGAGGAATTCGCCTCCATGGTCGAACGGGGCGAGCTGCTCGAACACGCCTCCTACGTCGGCAACGACTACGGCACCCCCCGCGCGCCGGTCGAAAAGGCGCTGGAAGAGGGAAAGACCGTCATCCTCGAGATCGAGACCGAGGGAGCGCGGCAGGTCAAAGCGGCGATGCCCGAAGCCGTTTCGGTCATGCTGCTGCCGCCCGACGCGCCCACTCTGGCCGCCCGGCTGCGCGGCCGCGGGACCGAGGACGAGCCGACCGTGCGAAAGCGGCTGAAAAAGGCCCTTTCCGAGGTGGAGGCCGCCCGCGGGTACGACTACGTCGTGGTCAACGAGGACGGCAGGGCGAGGGAGACGGCGGACGAGGTGCGCGCCATCGTCCTCGCCGAAAAGGCGCGCGCCGCCGGAATGGCGGGATTTCTGGACGCTTTTATAAAAAGCGCCGAAAACGAAAAATAGACCCCGCGCCGGCGCGGCCGGCGCGAAAAACCGGAACAAAAGCGAACAAAACGGGAACAGAAAGGAATAAAGCTATGATCCATCCGACAGCAGACGAACTTTCCGGCGGGCAGTTCAACCGGTACGAGCTGGTGATCGCCGCCTCCAAGGGGGCGCGCATCGTCACCGACGAATACGTCCGGCAGAGAGAGATCGCCGAACGGTTGACGGCCAACAAAGAGACCGACAAGAGCCTGGCCTCGCTCATCGGGCGGGAATACCGCGACGAGCGGGCGGTCAAGACGGCGATCCGCCGCATCCAGAGCGGCGAATACGTCATCAAAAAGCCGCCGGAAGACATCGAAGACTGACCGCGGAAAGGGATTGGCTCGCCGATCCCTTTTTTCGGTTTTTCCGCCTTCTTTCTCCACGCAAAAATAAGATCCGCGGGGGCGCCCCATGCCGACAGTAATGATCGCCGACGTCTTTCCGGTCGACTCGATCGAGTCGATCGACAAGCTCTATTCCTACCGCCTGCCCGGCGAAAACGCCGGCGGGATCGGCAGGGGGAGCCTTGTCCGCATGCCCTTCGGGGCGGCCGACCGGACCAAAAACGGCGTGGTCGTCTCGCTCCGGGCGGAGGACGAAAGCGAAAAGACCAAAAAACTGAAGACCCTTTCGCTCTGCGAGGACTGCGAATTGACGCTGTCGGAAGAGCAGATGCGGCTGATCGAGTTCCTCCGCGCGCGCGCCTTCTGCACCCGCGGGGAGGCGTTCCGCGCGCTCATCCCCTCCCCCGCCTACGCGGCGGTCAAATACGTCTATACCGCGCGCAAAGACCTTCCCCTCCCGCCTTTGAGCGAAAAGGCGGCGGCGCTGTTCTCCCGCCTCGCCGAAAAGGGGGACGCCCCCTTCTCCTCCCTCTTCCAGCAGTTCGGGCGGGAGACGGGCGCTCTCCTCTCCTCCCTGAAAGACCGCGGCCTGGTCGGTCTGTACGAAAAGACCGGAAAGGCGAGCGGGGGCAGGACCGAAGAAAAGATCGCGCTGACCCTTTCGCCCGCCGACGCGGGGGAAAAGGCGCTCACCCTGCGCGGGGAGACCCGCCGCCGGCTGATGCTGCTCCTGATCGAGCGGGGGGAGATGACCGCCTCCGAATGGAGGAAAGAAAAGATCACCTCTTCCCAGATCGCCTATTTTGAGAAAGAGGGCTGGATCGAAAGGAAAAAGATCACCGTCTGGCGCGACAAATACACGCTTTCGGGCGAGGAGAGCGAGGAGATCCTGCGCCGGGAGGCCGAAAAAGAAAAGTCGCCCCTGAGCGAAGACCAGAAGAACGCGCTGGATAAACTGACCGCCCTCGCGGAAACGGGAGAAGCCAAAGCCGCCCTGCTTTTCGGGGTGACGGGCAGCGGCAAGACAAGGGTGATCACCTCGCTGATCGACTATATGCTCGCCAAAGGGAAAACGGCGGTCTATCTGGTGCCCGAGATCGCGCTCACCCCGCAGACGCTGGCCGTTTTCTCCGCCAAATACGGGGACAAGATCGCGCTGTTCCACTCGGCGCTCTCCGACGGGGAGCGGTTCGACGCCTGGCGGCGGATGCGGGACGGAACGGCGCGGATCGCGGTGGGGACGCGCTCGGCGGTCTTCGCCCCCCTGCCCGACCTGGGGCTGATCGTCATCGACGAAGAACAGGAACACACCTATAAATCCGATTCCCCGCCCCGCTACCACGCGCGGGAAGTCGCCTCCTTCCGCGCCGGGCTCCACAAGGCGCTGCTGGTGCTCGCCTCGGCGACCCCCTCGCTCGAGACGGCGTACAAGGCCGAGACGGGCGTTTACGTCCCGGTCACCCTCCCCCGCCGCTTCAACGGGGCGCCCCTGCCCGAAACGAAGTTCGCCGACATGCGGGAAGACCTGAAGGCGGGGGTAAGCGGGGCGATCGGGAGAGAACTGCGGGCGGCGCTCAAAAAGACGCTGGAGGCGGGAGAGCAGGCCATCCTCTTCCTCAACCGGAGGGGATACCGGTCGAGCGCGCTCTGCCCGCGCTGCGGCAAAACGCTGGTCTGCCCGCACTGCTCGGTGGCGATGACCTTCCACTCGACCGGGCGGGTCGACCCAGAAAGCGGCCGGACGAGCGGCTATCTTTCCTGTCACTACTGCGGGCACAGGGAACTGCTGCCCTCTTCCTGCCCCTCCTGCGGCGGGGCAAAGTTCGCCTTTCTCGGCTTCGGCACGCAGAAGGCGGAGGAGGAGCTGTCCTCTCTTTTCCCGTCGGCGCGGATCCTGCGGCTGGACGCCGACGCGGTGCGCGGCAAAAACGCGTACGAGGAAAAACTTTCGGCCTTCCGCGCGCGGAGATACGATATCCTTCTGGGCACGCAGATGGTGGTCAAAGGGCACGACTTCCCCGCGGTGACGCTGGTCGGCGTGCTGGCGGCCGAGTCGTCGCTCTATCTGTCCGACTACCGCGCCAACGAGATCACCTTCGACCTGCTGACGCAGGTCACCGGGCGGGCGGGGCGCGCCGACAAAAGCGGCAGCGCGATCATCCAGACCTTCTGCCCCGACCATCCGCTGTTCGCCCACGCCAAAGCGCAGGACTACCCCGCTTTTTACCGCGACGAGATCGCCCTGCGCAAAAGCTATCTTTTCCCGCCCTTTTGCGACGTCGTCTGCGTGGAGCTCTCCTCGGGCAACGAGGCCGAGCTGCTGAAGAGCGCCGTGGCGCTTTCGACCCGGGCGGTCGAACTGGTCAAAAACGAGTTCCCCTCGCTGCGCGTGCAGATATTCGGGCCTTTCGACTCGCCGCTGTATAAGGTGCGGGAGACCTACCGCATGCGCCTGATCATCAAATGCCGGCTCGACCGCGAGACGCGCGCCTTCCTCGAAAAACTCCGCGAAAGCGGCAGACCGGCTTCCAAAGCGAAGATCGCGATGAGCATCGACTGCAACCCCGGAAACGTCTGAACCCGCTCAGATCAGAAAGGATAAAAAAATGAGACCGATCCCGATCTCTTCCCTCCCCGGCGGGGAGGAAGCCGTCCGCGCGCGGATCGACGCGCTGACGCCGCTCTTCGACTCGAAATTCGGAAAGGGCGAAAGCCCGATCGTCCTCTCCGCCCCCGGGCGGATCGAGGTGCTGGGCAACCACACCGACCACAACGGGGGAAAAGCCGTCGCCGCCGCCGTCGGGGTCGACATCCTCTGCCTGGCGCGCGCGCGGACGGACAAACTGGTCAATCTGTACAGCGTTTCGCAGACCGCGGGCGTGCTGATCTCGCTGTCGCTGGGGTCGCTCTCGCCCGACGAGAACGAAAAAGGCGGCTCGGCGGCGCTGATCCGCGGGGTGGCGGCGTATCTGAAAGAACACGGGCGGGAGATCGGCGGGTTTGACGCCGTTCTGACCTCCGACATCCGGAGCGGGAGCGGGCTTTCGTCCTCCGCCGCCTTCACGGTCTGCGTCTGCGCCGTCTTCGACGCACTGTATAACGGCTCGGCCGTCTCCCCGCTCGAAGCCGCGCTGGCCGGGCGGTATTCCGAGAACGTCTTTTTCGGCAAGCCCTGCGGGCTGATGGACCAGATCGCCTCCGCTTTCGGCGGGTTCGTCTCGATCGATTTTCGCGACCCCGATTCCCCGGACATCTCTCTTCTGCCGATCGACCTGCTCCAAACCGACTATTCGCCCCACATCGTCCACTGCCGCTCCTCGCACGGGGGGCTGACCAACGCCTACGCCCGCATCCCGATCGAGATGAAGTCGGTGGCGGCGTTTTTCGGGAAAGAGCGGCTGATCGAGATCGACGAGGACGCGTTTTTCGCCTCGCTCCCCGCCGTGCGGACGGCGTGCGGCGACCGCGCCGTCATGCGCACCATCCACTTTTTTGACGAGGACCGCCGCGTCGAACGCCTGAAAAAGGCGATCGGGGAGAACGACAAGCCGGCTTTTCTCTCGCTGATCCGCGAAAGCGGGCTTTCGAGCGGCCTGTATCTGCAAAACCTCTACCGCATCTCCGCCCCGCAGCTCCAGCCCCTGCCGGTCGCGCTGGCGCTCTGCTCCAAATTCGGGGACGACGTGTACTCGCGCGTGCACGGGGGCGGGTTTGCCGGGACGATCCTCGCCTTTGTCTCAAAAGACGCGGAGGACGCCTTCCGCCAAAAGCTCGACGGCGTCTTCGGGGAGGGATCGGTCCAAAAGATCGCGCCGCGCGCCCGCGGCGGGGGGATGATCTTACGATGACCGCGCTTTCGCTTTTTTGCGTCGGCTCTCTCAAAGAGCCTTATCTGCGGGACGCGGCGGACGAGTACCTCAAACGGCTGACCCCCTTCGCGCGGACGACCGTCCGCGAATTCCGCGAAGAGCCGGGGGACAAGCGGCTTCTGGCCGCCCTACGCGCCGAAAAAGGAAAAAAGATCGCCCTGTGCGTGGAGGGCGTTTCGATGAGCTCTCCCCTTCTCGCCTCGTCGCTCGCCTCCTGGGAGGTCGAGGGGGAGGGGCGCGTGATCTTCGTCATCGGGGGGAGCGACGGGCTTTGCGAAGAGGTCAAAGCGGCATGTTCCTTCCGCCTCTCTTTTTCGGAGCTCACCTTTCCCCATCAGCTGATGCGCGTCATCCTGCTCGAACAGATCTACCGCGCCTATATGATCAACGCGGGGAAAACCTATCACAAATAAAACGGCGTCCGGCCCGGGGAAGCCCCCCCGCGCCTTTCCGTCAAAACGGAAAGACGGCTCGAAACACGAGCCGTCTTTCTTTATTCTCAGTCCCGCCTTCTTCCGGAAAAAGCCGGGGACGGAAAGGGATCGGTCACTGAAAGGTGTTCTTGACCGGCGGGGCGATCTGCCAGCCGGTCAGCCGGATCCCGTATTTTTCAAGCAGTTCGTCTTCCGGCATTTTGTAACTTCCGTAATCTCTGTTGTCAAAGTCGACCGTATAAAGGATAAACGGAAAAGAATCTTTTTCGGTATAAAAACCTCCGAACTCCGTATCTCCCATATACCCTCCGGCAATGGTCGAACTCCCCAAACCCGGGTCAAAAAACAATTCCATTTCTTCGTCCCGGTAGAGAGTGAGCCGTGTTTTCCCGCTTTTCAGCCAGCAGTTCCATTCGCGGGATTTTCTACCCGTCATCACGCTGCCGTCGA
>JAEEGL017206742.1_pt1 | contig 16638 bp, 10 predicted proteins | sample 9134231 | NCBI WGS metagenome assembly JAEEGL01 (sample SAMN16246548, study PRJNA631951) | gut metagenome | biome: gut microbiome; feature: rumen; material: fiber-attached | host: Bos | place: Iran: Karaj | collected 2018-10 | reverse complement strand
GATCTACCATAATCCGCTCCACGTTTTTTGTTAATGCCGCTTACGATCTGGTCAGCGGTATGTGCGCGTCCGGACACATGGGCGCTCACGATACTGAGGGCATCCATCGCATTATCAAAACGCTCTTTTCCGTCATCTGTCCTTCTGATCTTTTCTTTTCCGGTTACATAGATATCAATGGTATTCACCAGGATCTGGTTCAGCTTCGCCACCTTAAACCCTGCCGCTTCCATATCCTTCTGTGACTTAAAATCGCAATTTGTCTTCAGGTCTGCGATCTTCTTGATGGTGTCGTACATGTTTTTGTACTGGTCGCTCCGGCCTTCCGACGGCATCATATTTTTAGCCAGCAGATCCATCTGCCGGATATACTCTTCCAGATTTTCCGCTTTGACCAGATTGTTTGTTCTGAAAACTCTGTCCTTCATTTCCCGCATACGATCCGGATTGCTGAGATACTCATCAATGGATCCGCGCCCGATCACCCTTTTGAAATCCCAGTCGTTCTGAAGAAGTGCAGCAGTCTTGCGGATCCCTTTCACACTAAACTCAGCGCCGGCATCCTTCAGCATATCGGCGGCAACAGCCTTTGCCAGGCACTCCTTCTTTTCCTTTTCACCGAGCGCAAGCACATCCTTCCCCGTATGCCGCATGATATACTGATCAAATCCCACTCTCTTATCAAACTGCTTCAGTGTATGAAGCATGATATCCGACGAAGTGGTATTCCAGGTCTGCTGTATCCTTTCGGCTCCGGCTCCATCCTGCCAACCTTTGATCTGATCGATCTTGGCTTCCCCCGAAACTGCCTTGTTGGTCTGTGCATACAACTGTTCATCAAACCCGGGCTTTCCGGTTACCGCTGCCTTTGCCTCCTGCATCCATTTTCCGGGAAGCATCGCGGCAACGGCATCCTTCATATTGCCCAGAGCCCTTTCCCGGACGCCTTCTCCCTGCCCTTCCTGTGCTATGAACAGATCCAGCACTTTCACATCATCCTTCGGCATCTCCTCGGAATATCCCTGTATCACCCTGGCTCCCACGTTGCCGTACTTATTGATAAATTCACCCACCGTGACAGACTCATAGTCGATCTGTTCTTCCGATACCGCCTGCTTTGCACAGGGTGGCACCTCTGCGAAAGCATTGCTAAGAAGACTTGACATCTGCGTGCAAACAATATTGCAGACCCCGGGAACCGAAGCTCTCGCAAGATAGCCTGCCTTTTGCAGTCCCGCCTCTCCTTCCTTTGCAAACTCCTTTTTTCTCTCTTCATACTCTCCGGAAAGCGCTATCATATTGCCTGCAGTCTTTTCTCCCAACAGCGTAAAGAGTTTTTTCACATTTTTGGTATCAGCCTTCAAAACGAAGTTCTCCCGGAAATCCTCTTTCATATCCAGAAGAGTCTGCTCAGGAACACTCTCCCGTCCATATCTGCCTTCCTGGGCAGCCATCATAGCACTGTAATCCATGATAAAAGAAAACTTCTCCTCCATGGTCTTCAGGCCTTTGTAGTGCTTCATCGCCATTTTATCCTGTTCCCGGATCTCAGAAGCATTGTAGGGCAGCTTCTTATCCTTAAATCTGTCCTCAAGCGCGTAGACTGCTTTTTGAAGCCCAATGCGTTTCTCTTCATGGATCTTTTCCGTTCCCACTTCTTTGATCCAATCCTTCTGATCCGCATAGTCATAGTCCTCGGCGTTGATCTTCTCAATTTTGGAAACGGCCTTTGCCACAGAGGAAGACAGTCTTTGCTCACGATAGAAATCTTCCTTTCCTTCCTTCACCCATTGCTTGGCCATCTCTCCATTACCCTTTTTCTTGGGAATGCCCCCAACAAAAGAGCCCGTCAACTCTTCCAGAGCCTTATGGTTTCTTCCTTGCAGGGTCTGATCAAAATACCACTTCGACTTTTTGATATGAAGGGGATCCTTGGGTGAGAGCTCCTTGGCGCTTTCCTGATACAGATCATAAGAATCCAGGGTATTCTTGGCCTGGATTCTGCCCACTATCTTAAACGCGCCTTCCCTCTCCTCTTCAGAGCCCTTTGTGATATACCGGTCCACAAACTGCTCTTCCAGGGCTTCCAATTCCTTTTTTTCTTCCTTGGTAACCCTCACGCCCCGTTCCTCAGCTGAAGCCAGAAACAGCTTGGCCTGCAACAGAAAATCCACTCTGGACGGCAGATCAGTCAGCTTTTCATAGGCTTTTCGATACCAAAAACCGTTATCCTTCTCTTCCCTATCATCTTCCTGCTCGATGATGATCTCGTTTTCGTTATTCTCTTTCATGGTCTGATCCCTTCCGATTTCTTATCCAAAATACCGCCTTTTGCGACATCTATATGTTCCTGTGTGCCCACAAACGGCACCCTTCACACATAATAGGGCCCGATCCCCGATTTGGTTGCCTGCTTTTTTATTGTATCCTATTTTCACCGAAAACGTAACCCATAAATATGATCAAACATCTCGGTCGTAATCCGTATGTCAAGATATCAACTCTAAATGTCAAGATACGATTATCACATTTCGACATAACCATATGAGAATATCTTGACAAAACCACCCTCCGGATGGTACAAAAAAAGACAGGTATTAGCCAATCTTTCAACAAGGAGGATACCATGAAATTTATCGATGTCCATCAGGCAGCCGCTAAATGGGATATGACCGAAAGGCGTATCACGATGCTGTGCAGGGACGGAAAGATCCGGGGCGCAAAAAAAGAAGGCAAGCTCTGGTACATCCCCGCAAATACGCAGCGTCCCTTTGACGGCCGAACCAGGGAAGCAAAAGGAACGGATTCTAAGAAATCCGGAAAAAAGGAGAGAAAAATGGGTAAATATTTTGGTACAGACGGATTCCGCGGAAAAGCAGGCGTCGTGCTGACAGCTGAGCACGCATTCAAGATCGGTCAGTTTCTGGGCTGGTATTACAGCAAGGAACGTCCGGCAAAGATCGTCATCGGTAAGGATACCAGACGTTCTTCCTACATGTTTGAAAATGCACTGAGCGCAGGCATCACCTCAACAGGCGGTTTTTCCTATCTGCTGCATGTCACCACCACCCCCTGTGTCAGCTACATCACCAGAACCGAAGGCTTTGACTGCGGTATTATGATCTCCGCCAGCCACAACCCCTTCTTTGACAACGGCATTAAGCTTTTGAACGCCGAAGGTGAAAAGATGGAGGACGAGGTTCAGGATATGATCGAGCGCTTCATCGACGGCGAGCTGGAGGATGTGGCATTTGCCACCGAGGATAAGATCGGACAGACCATCGACTTTTATTCCGGTCGTAACCGTTACATCGGCTATCTGACCTCCATTGCACCTGTTTCCTTCGAGAATCGTTCCGTAGCACTGGACTGCGCAAACGGTAGTGCATGGATGATCGGCCGGGCTGTATTTGATGCCCTGGGTGCCAAAAACTACGTTATGAACAATACCCCGGACGGTGTTAATATCAACGCCAACGCAGGTTCCACCCATATCGAGGGGCTGCAGAAGTATGTCCGCGAAAACAAGGTGGATGTAGGCTTTGCCTTTGACGGCGATGCAGACCGTTGCCTTGCTGTTGACGAGTACGGCGATGTGGTAAACGGCGATATGATCATGTATATCTGTGCTAAGCACTTCAAAAACAAGGGTATGCTCCCTTCCAACACCGTAGTCACCACTATTATGAGCAACTTCGGTCTTTATAAGGCCTTTGATAATGCAGGCATCAACTACGAAAAGACCAAGGTAGGTGATCGCTATGTGTATGAAAACATGAAGGCCAACAACCACATGCTGGGCGGCGAGCAATCCGGTCACGTGATCTTCAGAAAATACGCTCACACCGGAGACGGCCTGGTAACCGCCATCATGCTGATGACCGTTATGGTAGAGACCCAGCTTCCTCTTTCCACCCTGGCTTCCGAAGTTAAGATGTACCCTCAGGTGCTGAAGAACGTTGAGGTAGATGACAAGGAGAAGACCTTAGAGGATCCCGCTGTGAAGAAAGCCGTTGACGACACCTCCGCATACCTGGGTAACGACGGCCGCGTACTTTTGCGCGCTTCCGGAACCGAGCCCGTGCTTCGCGTCATGTCCGAGGCCTCTACCTATAAAGACTGCGAAAAATGCGTAGATGAGATCATTGATGCCATGAAGACTTCCGGACATCTGATCAAGATCCGCTAAACAAATACCCTATAGGGCATAAATACTCTAGCGAGTATAAAGGAGGATATTATGAAGCTTACAATTAACGATCTGTTTGACTTATCCCACAGCATGGCCGGGGAGTATCTGAAGCAGTTTTCCTATCCCTGGGATGCTCTTGCAGGCATCGGAGATCTGATCCTGGAGCTGGGCGCTACCTTAAGTCCCGAGGAGTATGATCATCCCGAGGAAAACGTTTGGATCGCAAAGGACGCCGTCCGCTATCCCAACAACTACATCGGCGGTCCCTGCATCATCGGGCATGAGACCGAGATCCGTCCGGGTGCCTTTATCCGTGGCAACGCCCTGGTGGGCAACAACTGCGTAGTGGGCAATTCTACTGAGCTGAAGAACGTCATTCTCTTTGATAACGTACAGGTTCCCCATTACAATTACGTGGGAGATTCCATTCTCGGCTACAAAGCCCATATGGGAGCCGGCTCCATCACCAGCAATGTCAAAAGCGACAAGAAGCTGGTCATCATCCACAATGAAGGCGAGGCTCTGGAAACCGGCCGGAAAAAAGTAGGGGCTCTGGTTGGGGATCGCGTAGAGGTTGGGTGCAACAGCGTACTCAATCCCGGCACCGTCATCGGAAGAGATTCCAACGTCTATCCCGTTTCCTGCGTCCGCGGCGTAATCCCGGAGAACAGCATTTACAAGGAAGCACGGAACATTGTGGTAAAACAAAACTTAGCGTAACCAAGAAACAAAGCGAGATAAACCAAATCATTGTCCAAAGGAGGATAAAAACATGAAAGTGATCATCGCTGACACCTATGAAGACGGCGCAAAGAAAGCCGCCGATGTGATCGAGAAGCTGGTAAGGGAAAATCCCACCTGCACTCTGGGTCTTGCCACCGGTTCCAGTCCTGTGGGAATGTATCAGGAGCTGGCCAGAAGATGCAAGGAAGAGGGCCTTGACTTTTCCAAGGTACACTCCGTAAACCTGGATGAGTATGTAGGACTTGAGCCCACCCACCCCCAGAGCTATCGGTTCTTTATGGACGATAACCTGTTCAATCACATCAACATCGACAAAGCCAACACCTATGTAGCAAAAGGAACCGGAGATGTAGAAGCAAACCTGAAGGAATTCAACGACATCCTGGATCAGACCGATATCGATCTGCAGGTACTGGGCGTAGGCCCCGACGGACACCTGGGATTCAATGAGCCCGGTGAATTCCTGTATGAAAAGGCTCATCAGGAGACCCTGGAGGACAGCACCATTGATGCCAACACCAGATTCTTCGAAAGCCGCGACGAGGTTCCCCGCTATGCCGTAACCATGGGTATGGGTTCTATCATGAAGGCAAAAACCCTTTTGATGATCATTAACGGTAATAAGCAGGATGCTGCCAAAAAGCTTCTGATGGACGATAAGATCGATCCGAAATGCCCTGCAACCTTTATGCGTCTGCACAGAGATGCCATCGTAGTCATCGAAAAGAAGCTGGCTGACGAGATCGGCTACAAGGGCTGAGCAATCGCTTGCAATTCCCTGTTCCCTATATTACACTAGGGATATGGAAAAGAAGGAAAACCAACAAAAAGAAGGACTTGTCCGGGTGCTGCCGCTGTTTATCTTCGGCGCCGCACTACTGCTGACCCTGGGAACATTGGCTGTGATATTTCGCCGCCTCTATCCCGAGATCATAGGCCGGACACCTTCTTTTTTTGATCTCATCATAGAGGATACCGCCATAAAGGGCTTTAACAAAGCCGGGGAGATCACCCTGTTTCGGATCCTGACTCTGGCAGGTCTTGTGGTGATGGCTGCGGCAGGCTTTCTGGCTGCACGCTTTTTCCGCAAACCATCCTCCAATAGTACAGTTTTGGACAGCAGTAAATCCACTGTATCTGCAGGGATCAAAGATGCCGAGGCAGATCTTTTCTCTTCTCCCCTGGCGTGGCTTTTGTGGGGGATTCCGGCTGCCATCTACTATGTGATCGATGGGGTCATTTCCAAGCCTCTGTTGTTTCTGACGGCTTACTCTCTGCTGATCTTTGTCAAGCATTCCATAGATGAAAAACATGCCTCTTCCGACGCTATCGAAGCTGCAACTGATGTCAAAATCTCTCCCACTGTTGTTACATTTTTACCTATTCTGGCCTACTATGGCGTTCTGGGACTTTGCACCTTTTTCAGCTTTCTGACACAGTTTTTCCTCCGGGCGGAGGGATCTGTTTCTCTGCCCTTTGATGTAACAAAACTTTCCCAGGAGTGGCTGTATATTGCCGCCCTGATCCTTTCCTATCTGTTTCTTTCCCTCAGACCTTTATCGGATGCGCGCAGAAGGCAGCTGCTTTTCATCCTGCAGCTTCCCATTCCCCTGCTGCTTTTTGTATTTCTCCATGACCGCTATCTGTATCAGGGACAGATCCTGCATCTTGCCTACGCTCCCGGATATTATATCCTCATAGCGCTGCTTTTGATCCTGGCCTATGCAGGCATTTTTCTTCTAAAGAAAAACTCTCCCGTCCTGTTTGTGACGCCTATTCTGATCTTTCTCTATCAGTCCTATCAGGCCTGCCCCATGTTCGCCCAGCCGGACCAGCACCATCACGGTGAGCAGCTGATCCCCTGGCAGCAGATCATTTCCTTAGGACAGGGAGCCTATAAGGAATACACTCCCGTTTCCGGGCTGTTTCCCATGGTAAACGGTTTTCTACAGCATGTACTATTTGGTGGTACCGTTTCGGATTACGCGCCTGCCATCGCCCTGACAACGGCTCTTTTTGCCGCGGTGACCATGCTGCTTTTGGTACACCACCTGGGCGCCGAAAAAGCCCTGCTCTTTGCGGTATTATTTGCAGTTCCCAGCTACAACAGACAGTATATGGTACTGCCGCTGCTGCTTTTGTTCTTCCTGCCCTCTTTGCAAAAACGCCCTCTGACCTGGCTTTCCATCTGGCTCTTTGGATGCTTTCTGGCAGGACTGTACTATCCCCTTTTCGGGGCTGCTGTGGTAGTGGGCACCCTGCCCCTTTGTATCAAACAGCTTTTTTCCCTGAAAGGCGCTCAAAAACAGAAAAAAGAGTGGCTGCTTCTTGCCGCCGTTTGCATTCCGGTGCTTTGTGCCCTTCCCATGCTTCTTCGGATGGCAAAACACACTCTGACCTATTCCTCCCAGACCATTTTGGCAGACGGGATCTCCCTGGCAGGCCAAAGTGCTCCGGAAACCTTTTTATCGGCGCTGCCCATAGGCGCCCAGACCAGGGATTCTCTTTACCTGCTCTATCGCTTTTTCCTTCCGGCTGTCTGGATCTGGATTCCCGGCTTTTGTGCCGCCGCCGGTCTTTTCCGGTCTTTGAAAACCGGAAAGTGGACTAAGACCTTCGGCTTTTGCGCTGCTCTTTTGACTTTAGCCATTTCCTACAGCTACACCCTGATCCGCGCTGACAGAGGCGTTTTACTGGCAAGGACCGCCCCTGTCCTCATTGCAGTGGGCATGTTTATGGGAATGCTGCTTCTTTGCAAAGAAGGGCGTCTCAGGCCCCTTACCGCCATTTTGGCAGGACTTTGTCTGTCTCTGCCCTTCTGCTGCTATGCCCATGTCAACGATATGAAAACGCCCTACCTTTGGACCTATCCCAACGGGAACGATCAGCTGGTGGCTGAGGATGCCTCCAAGCTCTTTGCCTATTATGAAGTCCCTGCAGGCTTTTCTTCTCTTTCCCAGGCCCCCGGAGCAGATCAACTGCCTTTGGGATCCGGCTTTATGGCCGAAGATCAGTTTTCCTATCTGGAAACCTATGACCGGATCCATACCCTTTTGAAGTCGCAGAATCCGGAGGCTGACCTTTCCTATATGGGCTATGACGGACAGGGCTTTTATTACTATCTGAATACCAAGGCCTGCGCCACAGGCTATCTTCCGGTGGCCAGAAGCTATGAAGCCCAGGAGGAGATCCTTCAGGTTGCCCGAAAGATGCGCCCGGTGGTTCTTCCCTTGGATCCCCAGAAGAGCTTTTATATCTATCGCTGGCTCTTATCCGACTCAGCCGGATATCGCTACTCTGCACAGCTGAATATCTTCTATCCGGAAGAACTTACCCTTAACACAGGAACCGAAACCGGGCTTTCTGCCTCAGCTGCAGATAGCCGCTGTGACTACCTGCTTTCCGACGATCCCTATGCATCCTCCGCCTCCTTCGGCGCTGTTTGCATGCACTTCGGAAATTCCATAGAGGCCCTGACAAGAAGCGGCTGTATCCGGCAGGAAAACGCCGAATCGGTTATAAAAGGCTCCAAACAGGAGCTTCTTTCCCTGACCCTTTCCGATGCTACCTGGACAAGTGCCGGAATCAGCAAACAGGACCTGCTGGAGGAAGCAGGCACTCTGCAGGTTTCCGTCTCTTTGCAGGCAGATTACAACTTTTCAGAAGGAGCTGCCGAGAAGAACTGGGAGATTGCAACCTGCGATCTGACCCTTTCCGAAGCCGAAGCAGATACGCTTTTGATCCCTCTTTCCATGAGTCCCAGGTGGCTGATGGCAAGGAGCATCTCACCGGAAAAGGTTACCATCACCTTCACAAAAGAAAACGGACAGGTGCTTCTCACCTGCCCGCTTAGGGATCTTACCGGATATTCCTTCTATTCCTGCCGCTCTTTAACGGCCGATTAATCCTCCGCCGACTCTGTAACAGCGCTCAAAGCACCCTCCTCTGATGTTCCGTCTCCCCGAAGGGCATCTGCCGCAAGACATACGGCTCCGAACATGATCGCAAAGTCCGACAGGTTATAGACCACCCTGCCGGGCTTATTTTTCCCCTTTCCAAGTACCAGATAGTCCACTACATACCCCCGCCGGATCCGATCCTTTGTATTGCTGATGGCACCGCCCAAAAGCAGGGTCAGTCCCAGCTTTCGAAGGGCCACTCCCGGGCGCTTCAGTCCGCAGACAAAGAGGATGAGAGCAAAAAGGGTCAAACACAGGGAAATGGTACAGATGATCTTGCTCTTTTTGTTTCCCAGATCCAGCATGGCGCCTTTGTTATGGTATTTTCGCAAAAACAGCCACCCGCCGAGTATGGGCCTTATGCCCTCCTCAGGAAGATGCTCCTCCATATGCTGTTTGATCGCATCATCCAGGGCCGCAGTCCCAGCAGCGGTCACGATCCATCCCATCCGGTGCATAGTCATTCCTCACAGATCCAAGGATCACTTTCGAATCTCGATAACGGGACCACCCTTTTGATTGATATAATCTCCGGTGATGGTGACCCTGCCAATCTCCTGATCCTTGGGGATCTCATACATGATATCCAGCATGAAATCTTCGATGATAGCCCTGAGTGCCCTGGCTCCGGTCTCCCGTTCCATGGCCTTGTCCGCAATGGCTTCAATGGCGGAATCATCAAAGATCAGCTGTACTTCATCCAGCTCCAGCAGCTTTTGATATTGCTTCAAAATAGCGTTCTTCGGTTCCTTCAGGATCCGGATATACATCTCCCGGTCCAAAGGCTTTAAAGCATAGACGATGGGCAGACGCCCCAAAAACTCAGGGATCATACCGAATTTTCGAAGATCCTCAGTGGTAACCTTGCTCATGAGATCCTTGTCATCGTCAAATACATCCTTCAGCTCCGCACCATATCCCATGGATGTGGTCTTTCGAAGCCTCTGCTTAATGATCTCATCCAGATCCGGAAAGGCGCCGCCGCAGATAAAAAGGATATTCCTGGTATTGATGGTAGTCATAGGCACCATGGCGTTTTTGCTGCCGGCTCCCACAGGTACCTCCACATCGGCACCCTCTAAAAGCTTCAGCATACCCTGCTGTACCGATTCTCCGGATACATCTCGGCTGGTGGTTTCCTTCTTTCTGGCGATCTTATCGATCTCATCCACAAAGACGATGCCCATCTGGGCCTTTTCCACGTCGTTATCCGCTGCCGCCAAAAGCTTGGACAATACGCTCTCGATGTCATCGCCGATATAGCCAGCTTCCGTCAGAGAAGTGGCATCTGCAATAGCCAGGGGCACATCCAAAAGCCTCGCCAGAGTCTTTACCAGATAGGTCTTACCGCAGCCCGTAGGACCGATCATGAGCATATTGGATTTTTCGATCTCGATTTCATCCATGGTAGCAGTAGCCACCCGCTTATAGTGGTTATACACCGCCACGGAGATCACCTTTTTGGCGTACTCCTGTCCTACCACATAGTCATCCAGCTGAGCCTTGATCTTGTGGGGCGGAGGGATATTTTTAATATCCAACAAAGGTTCATCCTGCTTCTTTTTCTTCTTTTTAAGCTTCTGTTTGTTGGGGATCCCGCCGTTCCCCTTCAGATCCGCCAGATTCACAAAGTTGATATTCGGAAACTTCTTAGTCAGCTCATCCAAACCAAGGCCCCGGGTCTGATCCTGCATGGAAGGATCCAGCATTCCCTGGTAATCAAACTGGCTCACCATATCCATGGTCTTATGCATGCAGTCATTGCAGACGCAAAGATGGTTCGGCAGCTTAAACTGCCTGCCCGTAACCCGCTCAGGCCGCCTGCAGACAAAGCAGACGTTTTCATACTCATCCTCACCATCATCGCCGTTATCGGCTTCAGACTCGCTGTCATCAGCCTCCGTATCGGTTTCAGCCATCTCTCCATCCTTCTTCGCAGCTACCGACTCATCCGGATCCTGATCTGCCCTCTCAGGTTCTGCGTTTCGATCATCAAGCTCCGGCTTATTTGAGGGATCCACGTCGCCTGCCGTGTTCTTTTCTTCTTCCCTTACCTCACGGAAATCATATCTGATTGCAGGCTCCTTTTCTAAGCCCTCTTTTACTGCATCATCCTGCTGATTCTTCTCTTCGTAATCTGCCATACTATCCTCTGTTTTTCTTAAGCTATCGCCCCTCCGGGCTTCTTCATGTATCACCGAGCTGGAGAAAGGGGTTTATCATGCAAAAATGCAGGGAGCAGGAAACCTCCTGCTCCCCGCATTGTCTATCAAACGGCAATCCCCCAAGTTTAGTACTGTGCCGCCAGCGTCACAAGGACGCTCATTTCCTGATACTCACCATCCATATCTCTCATGATCACCAGCTCGATCTGGGTTCCTGCTGCAGTGGTATCCAAAAGCTTTGTCAGTTCCTCCATGGTCTTAAGCTCTTCTCCGTCAAAGGAAATGATCACATCGCCCTTTTGCAGCCCGGCCTTCTGTGCCGGAGTGGAGTCAAATACCTGAGCAATATACACACCTATGGGAAGGCCGTAGGTCATCTTTACATCCTCAGTCACATTGATACCGGAAATGCCAAGATAGCCTCTCTGATCGTCATCCACCAGCACTCTGGTTTTCTTGCTCATCAAAGTTTCCAGAATGGGTCTGGCAGTGGAAATAGGGATGGCATAGCCCATACCTTCTACTACGTAACCGCCGATCTTATTGGAGTTGATGCCGATCACTTCTCCGTAAATGTTTAAAAGAGCTCCGCCGCTGTTACCCGGATTAATGGCCGCATCGGTCTGGATCAGATAGCTATCTTTTCCGCTTTCGTCCTGGGTGTATTTGCGATTCACTGCCGAGATCACCCCGGTAGTTACGCTCTGCCCGTAGCCAAGGGCGTTTCCGATGGCAATGGCCGGTTCCCCTACTCTCAGGGCATCGGAGTCTCCCAGGGCCGCAATCTTGATCTTTCCCTTGGTGGCGTCCTTCAGCTCCGTCATCTGAATGGCAATGACCGCCAGATCCGAATCTGCATCCGTTCCCTTCACCACTGCCCCGTATTTTTCTCCGTCAATAAACTGTACCGAAAGGGAGGTAGAATCCTTTACCACGTGGTTGTTGGTAACGATCAGCAGCTCTTCCTCGTTCTCTCCTACAATGATCCCGCTGCCGCTGCCGTCCTCTTCTCTTTGCATCTCAAAGCCCCAGTAGTTCTCGGTAACTTCATAGGTACCAAAGATGGATACAACGGAAGGCATCACCTCATCTACCACCTTGGTTACATCCGTTACCACCGCAAGGCTGGTATCGGAAGCCTTCTCTTCATTTACATCCTGCGTGTCGGAGGCTACGTCGCTCTCCGCCGGCTCCTCTTCTGCAGCCTGAGTCTCTTCTTCGGGATTTACCTCTTCCTCCGTATAGGAGTCCGGAATGACAGGTTCGGTGTGCTCAATCTCCACAGGAGGCTTCTTTCCGATTCCCGCAGCCACCTTGGACTCCTCCTGAGGGAAAAGTCGCAGGATCAAAATAAAGGCCAGGGCTGCAGTAACGCCGAACAAAAGTCCTGCAAACAAAACGCCGAAAAACTTTGCTACGCCGCCGCTCTTTTTCTTTGGTACTTCCTTCCTCCGGGCAGTCGTATAGCTCTGCGGCTGCGGTTGGGGCTGCGGTTCCGTCTGCGGCTGAGCCTCTGCTTGTCGGTACCGATATTCATACTGCCCCTGAGCAGCTCCTGTTTCCGGTGCCCTGTCTGATGACGGCGTGTCTGATGCTCCGTAGCCGGACTCATATCCGGAGCCATATCCTGCTCCGTAGTTGTTTTCATCCATCGGGTTATCGTACATACCCTTTCCTACCTCTTTTCTGTGCTATCTTTACTGCCTTTCATATATCCTGTTCCAGAATGCCCTGTTTCCGGTGCATCGAAGAACCAGTCCCCTCGGCAGCTTTGCATATCGTTTTCCTAAAAAGTATCCCAGATATTTACAGGCACTCAAATAAAACAGCGAAAAGATCTCCAATCCATGACCTGTGACAAACAGCTGCCTGGCCTGCCCCTTCAGCATTTTGACCCCTTCCTTTTCCGAAGAAAGCTGCCCGAACACCTCAGGATGCATCACCTGAGAAGCGCCGATGTCGAAGTTGCGGTGAAACTGCTGCCTGCCCCCGTAGTTGTGGGAATGATAGACCTTTGCATCCGCACTGTAGCACACCTTGTAGCCCGCCTTCATGGCTGCAGCCACATAGATCATATCCTCATTGAACACTGCAGGCTCCTCAAAGCCTCCCAGCTGCTCAAAAATATCCCTTCTGTACATAGCACAGACATCGGAGCAAAAGTAGGTTTTGATCCCCAGGCTCTCCAGATCTGCCTCGGACTTGATCCTGCCCTCTTCCGGATAATTAAAGGCTCTGGTCATCTTTTCCAGCTGGGTAGCGCCTTTTTTTGCAAGCTGTCTTGCATAGGCCACTGCCACTTTTTTGTCCTCAAAGGATGCCACCAGGTTTTCAATCAGCTTCTTATCCGCCGGAAGGGCATCCATCGTCATAAACAACAGAAGATCCGCCTGGGATCGGGAGGCTGCATCGTTTCTGCTCCCCGCATGATCGAACTCATCCTTTGTAATATGCCACAGCGAAGCATCGCTCAAAAGCGGAGAAAGCCTGTCTCCGGCTTTCTCTGCAAATAAGTCCCAATAGGACTTTTCCGTATTCACCAAAAAGACCCGGTCTGGCTTTTGGGTCTGCTGATCCAGTCTTTGCAGAAGCTGCAAAAACTCCTTTCCCGGCTGATACACCGGGATGATCACATCCACACTCCAAGTGTTTTTCATCCGTTATACTCCGGTATCCGAATGGACTCTTGCAGAAATGGTCTGTACCTGTGAAGAAGGGGTATAGCCTGCCACATCTCCGAACAGAAATTCATGCAAAAGCTTTACGTCACTGATGGTATCCTTACTCATAACGCTGCTGCCGCCGTGAACCATTCCGGTGGTTCTGAACTGCTCATTGGGATAGCCGTCGGTTGCGGCGATGCTGTAATGGTTTACGTCCTTTAAAAGCTCCAGGATCTCCGTAAAGGAAAGGGAGGTGGAAATCTCTTCAAAGATGGTGTTGGCTGCCTTGTTCAGGGTTGCAAAATCCGCTGCCTTTGCTTTGCCCAGAATGGCCTGGATCACTTCACGCTGGCGCTCTGTTCTCTTAAAGTCATCTCCCTCAGTGTAACGGATACGGCAGTAGGAAACTGCCTGAATGCCGTCCAGGTTCTGAAGCCCCGTCTTCGTTACTCTGTTATAGGACTTTCCGAGAGATTTGGAGGTCTCTACCTGATAGTTGTTCAAATGGTCGATCTCTGCGGAATCCACGTCGATTTCCACGCCGCCTAAGGCATCGATAGTATCTGCCACACCTGCCCAGCCTACGGTGACATAGTCGGTGATGTTCAGATCCAGGTTCATGTTCAGCATATTGATGGCCTGCAGAGGGCCTCCCTTTGCGTAAGCCGCATTGGCCTTCCCGTAGGAATCATTACCCAGGTTCAGATAGGTATCACGATAAACGGAAACCAGCTTCACATCCTTGGTCTCTTCATTAATGGAAGCTACGATGATGGTATCACTTCGGTTGCCCTTACCAAGAGACTTATCTCTGGCATCCAGACCAAAGAGTGCCACATTGCGATAGCCTGCCATATGGCCGCCGTTCATTCCCGCATTGGTCTCGATCTGATCGCCGATGTTGCCGTTTTCGATCTCCTCCAATTCCTCCAGGCCTTCGTTGATAACGATGGCATTTTCGTCCAGCTTTTCATGATCGATCTTGTTATACAAAACTACAACGTACAGTGCGATCATCATCATCACCAGTACGAAGAGTTCCACCGCGATCAATATGATCCGGTTGCGTTTTTTCCTTTCCCGCTCCTCTCTGGTCAGCCTTTTTGCTGCTTTTGCCGCACTCCTGGGAGCTGTAGCACGATTTGTGTTCTTCCGATTTGATCCTGTTGCCATTACTATTCTCCTACTCTTTTTCCTTTCCCCTCGCAGCCTTAATAGGCATTCTTGTTGATAAATCCTTTAAAGATCGTCAAAAACAGGATCTTAATGTCCAAAGACATGGTCCAGTTTTCGATATAATACAGATCGCAGTCGATCCTCTTGCGGATGGAGGAATCCCCTCTGAATCCGTTGATCTGGGCCCACCCCGTCATACCGGGGCGTACCTGATGCTTGATCATGTAACGCGGAATCTCTTCCTTAAATTTCTCCACAAAGAAGGGTCTTTCGGGACGAGGCCCCACCAAAGACATATCCCCTAAGATCACATTGAAAAGCTGGGGAAACTCGTCCAAACTGGTTCTTCGGATAAACCGCCCGATCTTGGTAACTCTCGGGTCATCCTTTGTGGTCCATTCCTTTTCTTCATCCTCCGGGGTCTGCATCCGCATACTCCGGAATTTATACATCTGGAAGGGCTTGTTGTGAAGCCCCACTCTCTCCTGTTTAAAGATCACCGGGCCGGGGCTGGAGGTTTTCACCAAAATAGCCAGCACCACCAGAAGGGGTGATACCAAAATCGTGATCACCAGGCCGCACACCAGATCAAAGGTGCGTTTTGCCAGTTGATTCAAAGTATTTGTCAGAGGCACATGCCGGATGTTGATGACCGGAAGCCCGTCCAGGTCCTCAGTATAAGGCTGGGAGGGGATCACGCTGTTATAATCCGGAATAAACTTGGTATGCACACCGGATTTCTCGCAAAGACCTACGATCTCCTTCAAACGGCCGTAGCTTTCCAGCGCCAGGGTAATGGCGATCTCATCCAGCTTATTTTCCGGCAGGATGAAAAACAGGTTGTCGATCTGGCCGATGACCTTAACCCCTTTATACTCCGTTCCTCTGGGAATGGAGTCGTCCAAAATGCCCCGTACCACATAGCCCCATTGGGGATTGTGACGGATCCTGTCGATATACTGCTCCGCTGCTCTGGAATAGCCTACCAAAAGCACGTACTTGACATTGTAGCCCTTGGCACGCATCTTTTGCAGTGCCACAAAAACCACGATCCGGAAGATCCCATCCAGGGTAATGTTGAGCACATAGAAGTAGAACAACATGCTTCGGGAAAAGTGGGGCTGTCTTGCCACGTACAATCCGCCGAGAAACAGGAATAAGCCAACGCTGTTGGCTTTGATTACATTCCATATATCACGCCGCATACTGCTTGCCCGTTTTGCGGCGTACAGATTAAATAAGTAGTAAAGGATCAGGTAAACCGGAAGGATGACCAGCAGTGCAGAAAAGTAGGTCTGCATCGTCAGGGATCCTGCTGCCCTATCCCGCATGAAAAAGCTGATGCCGCTTTTAAACTTCAGGAACCATGCCAGCATATAGGTTCCGACTATGATAACGGCATCCATCAGCACATGCAGCCGGTTAAAATACTTCTGATTGTCTTTGATCAACGTAATTCACCCCGCTTCACATACAGCTTTCATTTTACCCTATTTTATCCCAAAGGGCAAGTGTATTCGCTATGAGTCGGTACTGCACGTAAATGTAGTAAGGAAGGCGTCTTGCCGAAAACCGGATCCGTTTTTTCCTGCCTTCTTCTGACAGACCCAGGCGGATCCCCTTCCAAAGTCCTTTGATATAGATTCCGCCGAAGCCCTTTTTGACGAAAAACAGGGTCTTGATAAGAAAGCCCGCCAGCAAAAAGGGAAGATTGAGAAGCAGCTGCAAGGGCGGCATGT
>JAEEGL014778815.1_pt1 | contig 16638 bp, 16 predicted proteins | sample 9134231 | NCBI WGS metagenome assembly JAEEGL01 (sample SAMN16246548, study PRJNA631951) | gut metagenome | biome: gut microbiome; feature: rumen; material: fiber-attached | host: Bos | place: Iran: Karaj | collected 2018-10 | reverse complement strand
TGATGATCTTCTGCACGAGGCGGTGGCGCACCACGTCGCGCTCGTTGAATTCGTGGATCCCGATGTCGTCGATGTTCTTGAGGATCTGCGCCGCGATGGACAGCCCGCTCTTCGTGCCGCGCGGCAGGTCCGTCTGCGTCAGGTCGCCCGTGACCACCGCCTTCGAGCCGTTGCCGAGACGGGTCAGGAACATCTTCATCTGCTCGGGCGTCGTGTTCTGCGCCTCGTCGAGGATGATGAAGGAGTCGTCGAGCGTCCGGCCGCGCATGTAGGCGAGAGGCGCGATCTCGATGGTCATCTTCTCGATCATCTTCCCGCAGCTCTCCGCGCCGAGCATCTCATAGAGCGCGTCGTACAGCGGGCGCAGATAGGGATCGATCTTGCTCTGCAGATCGCCGGGCAAAAAGCCGAGACGTTCCCCGGCCTCCACCGCCGGACGGGTGAGGATGATCCGGGAGACCTCGTGCGCGCGCAGCGCCTTGACCGCAGCCGCGACCGCAAGATAGGTCTTTCCCGTTCCCGCCGGCCCGACGCCGAGGACGATGGTGTTCTTTTTGATGAGCTCGAGGTATTTCTTCTGTCCGACGGTCTTCGGCTTGATCGGCTTTCCCTTCGCCGTGACGAAGAAGCAGTCGTCGTCGAAGGCGGAGAGCTCGGACACCCGTCCTTCCTTCACCATGCCGATGATGTAGTCGACGCTCTGGTCGGTCAGCTCGTCGCCGAACGTGACGATGCGCCTGAGATACCCGAGCGCATCCGCCGCCATCCCGACGCCGGGCTCCTCGCCGTCGATCGTGATCGTGTCCCCGTCGTCGTTCTGATTCTGTATATTCTGAATGCGGACGCCGAATTCGCTCTCCAGCCGGTTGACGTTCCGGTCGAAGCTGCCGAAGAGCCGCGCCGTGACCTCCGAGGAGGCCGTCGTGATTTTCTTCTGTGCCATGTGTTCTCCGATTGATGTTTTTTCTTCCTCCACCGCGAATTCCTCTGTGACGCCGATCTGACGGCTGACGGACAAGAGCCCGTCGAGACGCCAGACGCCGTCCCGGAGCGATCCGCGGAAGGATTTTTCAAGCAGGACGCCGCCCTCCGTCGCCTCGCGCACCAGCCGCCGCATCTCCGTCATCGCTTCCGCCTGAGCATCATCAGCGGAGAGCGTCACGGGCACGGCTTCGGTCCTCTGCCAGACGGTTTTCTCCACCCATACGGGGAGGGGCGTACCATCCGGAAGGCACACTCGTCCTATTGTATCTATTGTATCATAAGTGGAGGGGTCAAATCCATAGTTTCGGGAAAGATTTATCGATTTTTTGAAAAATTTCAGGGCAAATGCCGTCTTTTTCTCGCCCGTCGGGCGTTTTTCCAGCCGTTCGAGGGGGATTTCCACGGAAAGCGGCACCGCGACCGACGCCCAGACCTCCCCCGCGGCGTACTCCCAGCGGAATCCGCCGTCCTTTTTCTCGAGGATCCCGGAGATCGCGACCTCGCCGGGGCGGATCACATCCCCCGCCCGGACCGCCGCCTGCCCCTCGAAGACGTTCACTTCCTCGATCACCCCGCACGCCCCCGCCACGACGTTCGCGCCCGTATGCGTCCGGTCCCCGCGCACGCCGTCGGCCACCAGCTCCCGCACCTGCACCTGGGCGACCGTCCCGTCCATGTAGACGGAGAGCCAGGCGATCTCGTTCTGCACGGCGACGTAATCCGCGTGGAGCTGGTCGAAATCGATCCCCCGCCACCGCGTCCCGATCTCGAAGCCGAGGTCCGCGAGCTCTGAGAGGATCGTCTCGTCCGACGTCTTCGTGTTCCCCTCGATGCGGATGTCCCACACCAGCCCACCCGAGAAATAGAGCCAGAGCGCGACGAGGCATATCCCGACGGGGATCCCCGGCCTCTCCCGGCAAAACGCGAGCGCGGCGGGCAGCCCGTGCCTCTCCCCGATCTCCGCCCCGATCCCGAGGCTCGCAAAGACGAGCGACGCCGCGCGGACGTCCTCCTCCCGCACCCGCACCGAGACCCGCTCCCCCCGCAGACGTTCGTGTGCGAGCGGGATGCAGGCGCGAAACATCGCGTTGAACACCGCGGTGCGGCTCTCCCGGGGAAAAGAGACGGTCCGCCAGCCCGCCAGAAATGCCCGGAGCCCCATCACACCGCCTCCTCTTCAAACGATACGGAATCGATCACCCCGCGCACGAGGATGCTGCCCTCCCGGAAATCCTCGATCGAGAGCATCTGGCCCGTGATCGTCACCCGTCCCCCGTCCGACGCGAGCGTCACCCTCTCCGGCGCGTATTCGAGAATCCCGCTGCATCCCGCCGCCTCGACCTCGCGCCGCCCCCGGACCGTGCAGACCGTCATCGGCACGACGGCGTCGAGCGGGACCTCGAACAGCGACGCCACGGCTTCCCCGAGACTTCTCGGCCGTCTGTGCTCCTTTTTCTCCGGCAAGTTTGTGCCCTCCCGCGCATAGAAATACCGTCAGATTGTATTCCGTCCCCCGCGGACTTTATGCAAGGAGCCGCCATGCCGACTGCCCGCCGGTTCTCGAAAATCCTCCCCGCCGCCCTCGCCGTCCTCGTCCTCGCGGCCTTTCTGCGCTTCCCCGCCGTTGTCCGGGAGGCAGCCGTCTCGTCCCTGTCGCGCTGCGCGTCCTCGCTCATCCCCGCGCTCTTCCCCTACATGACCGCCGCCGCGATCCTTGTGCGGCGCTGGAAGCGGGACGCGGGGATCTCCGTCTTCCTCGTCGGTCTGCTGGCCGGATTCCCGGTCGGTGCCGTCTCCGCCGCCGCGCTGTTCCGGGAGAGCCGGATCGGAAAGCGGGATGCCGAACGCCTCGCCGCCGCGTCCTGCTGCGCCTCCCCGGCCTTTCTTGTCGGCGTCCTCGGGCGGATGTGGGGCGACGAGCGCTTCGGCTGGGTCCTCTTCCTCGCGTCCGTCCCCGCGCTCCTCTGCTTCTTTCCGCTCCGCCGCACCGTCCGCGCCGTGCCCGATCGTCAAACAGAGCCCGCGGAACCCCTCACCCGGGATCTCGCCGACGCGATCGGGCAGGCGGGCGCGGGATGCCTCGCGGTCACGTCCTCGATCGTCTTTTTCTCCGTCCTCTCCGCCGTCGGAGAAACGCTCCTTCCGCCGCTCTCGCCGCTGTTCCGGCTGACGTTCGAGTTCTCGGGCGGAGCGATGTACGGCGCGTCCGTCGGCGGGATGCTCGGAGCGGCCCTGTCCGGGGCTGACGTCGGATTCTCGGGCCTCGCCGTGCTCACACAGGTATCGGCGCCGCTCTCGGAGGCGGGACTCTCTCTGCGGCCCTATCTGCTCTCCCGCCTCGTCCTCGCCGCATGGCTTGCCGCCGTCTCTGCCGCGTGGTGCCGGTTTCATCCGATGACGCCCGCCGCCGAAACGCTCGCGCAGCCGCCCGTTCTCACTACCCTCTCCCTCTGTGCGCTGCCGGTCCTGCTCTTCTGCCTCTCCCTTCTGAGGCGGGTGAAAAACGTGCCGCGATCCCCTTGTAATTCTCCGAAGAATCTGGTAAAATAAAGCAAAACAGATTCCGGAGGCTCCCCCATGCATTTCTTTGCCAGCGATTATATCGAAGGCGCGCATCCCTCGATCCTCGAAGCGCTCGCCGAGACCAATCTCGTCCCACAGCCGGGCTACGGCGAGGACGCATACTGCCGCCGGGCCGCCGAGAAGATCCGCCTGGCCTGTCATACGCCGGACGCCGACGTCTTCTTCCTCTCCGGCGGCACGCAGTCCAACCGCGTCGTGATCTCCGCGCTTCTCGGAACGGTCGAGGGCGTGATCTCGCCCGCCACCGGCCACATCAACGGCCACGAGGGCGGCGCGATCGAATCGAGCGGACACAAGGTCCTCGCCCTGCCGCACCGGAACGGAAAGCTCGACGCGGCTGCCCTCCGGTCCTTCCTCGCGGACTTCTACGCCGACCGGGACGGGTACCCCCATATGGTCCAGCCCGGGATGCTCTATCTCACGCATCCGACGGAATACGGCACGCTCTATACGAAGGAAGAGCTCACCGCGCTGCGGCAGACTGCCGAGGAGTACAGCCTCCCGGTCTTCCTCGACGGCGCGCGGCTCGGCTATGCCCTTGCAACCCCGTCCTCCGACGTGACGCTCGAGGACCTCGCGCGGCTCACGGACTGCTTCACGATCGGCGGGACAAAGGTCGGCGCGCTCCTCGGCGAGGCGGTGGTCTTTCCGCGCGGCACCGCTCCGAAGCACTTCTTCACGCACATCAAGCAGCAAGGCGCGCTCCTCGCAAAAGGCCGGGTCCTCGGGCTGCAGTTCGACGCGCTCTTCACGGACGGGCTGTATCAGCGGATCGCCGCGAACGCCGTCCGTCAGGCAGACCGCATCCGTGCCGCGCTCGGGGAACTCCGTGTCCCGCTGGCCGTCCCGTCCCCGACGAATCAGATCTTCCCCATCCTCTCGAACGAAGACGCCGCCGCGCTCGCCCGGGAAGTCGTCTATACCTTCTGGGAGAAGGCGGACGAGGGACATGCGGTAATCCGGCTCTGCACGAGCTGGGCGACGACGGACGAGAAGACCGACGCCCTGATCGCCGTGCTGCGTCAAGTCCTCGGAGGCCGGTGATGGCTGCCTTTGATTTCACCGTCCGCACGAAGCAGGACCTCGCCGACGCGGTGGAGCGCTTCGGGATCGTGCCGCTCTTTGCCAACTCGATCCCCGGCTTCTCCGTCGAGGAACACGCCGCGCCCGAGGCCTGGTTCTCCGGGGATGAGGGCGTCTGGGAGTGGAAGGGCCCCGTCATCCGCGAGACCGGGTGCGCGTACGGCAAATTCTTCGAGAAGAAGGCCGCCTTCGTGAGCCGATCCGTCTTTCCGGATCTCGCCAACTGGAGGCGCGACGGCTACGACTTCGACGCGCGCTTCGACGACGGGCTGGCGTCCTACGCGGACCAATATCTCTTCAACCTCATCGACGCCCGCGCGCCCGTTCTCTCGGGAACCCTGCGCGAGATCGGAAACTACAAAAAGGGCGGCAGGAAGGGATTCGAGACCGTCCTCGGCCGCCTGATGCACCAATGCTATGTCCTGATCGACGATTTCGTCTATCTCCGGGACCGGGCCGGAAAGCCCTACGGATGGGGCGTCGCGCAGTATTCGACCCCGGAAAAACAGCTCGGCGAGGCGTTCGCGTCCGCCGTCTACCGAAAACCGCCGGAGGCGTCGCACGCCGTGGTCTTCGAGCGGCTGAAAACCCTCACCGGTGCGGACGACCGGGCCGTCCAGCGGTTTATGAAATAAGACAAGGAGCGGATCTATGGAATTTCAGGGAAAGGTCGCCGTCGTAACGGGCGGCTGCCACGGGATCGGACTGGCCGTCACGCGTTCCTTCGAGCGGGAAGGCGCTCATGTGTTCGTGATCGACGTGGATCCTGCGGCGGATTTTGTCGGAGACGTCGGCAGGAAAGAAGACCTCGATGCCTTCGCCGCGTACATCCGCGAGAGGACGGACCACGTCGACGTGCTCGTGAACAACGCCCCTCCCCTCATGCGGGGGATCGATGCCTGCTCTTATGAGGACTTCGAGCGCGCGCTCCGGGTGGGCGTGACGGCTCCGTTCTATCTCACGAAGCTCCTCATGCCCCTCTTCGGCGACGGCGCGTCGGTCGTCAACATCTCCTCGTCCCGCGACCGTCAGAGTATGCCGGGGACCGAGAGCTATACGGCGGCGAAAGGCGGGATCTCCGCGCTCACCCACGCAATGGCGGCGAGCCTTGCGGGACGCGCACGCATCAATTCGGTCTCGCCCGGCTGGATCGACACGGAATACCGCGTCTACGACGGCCCGGACGCGCTTCAGCAATCCGTCGGCCGGGTCGGGAATCCGGATGATATCGCCGAGGCCGTCCTCTTTCTCTCCTCGCCGCGCGCCGGATTCATCACCGGAGAAAACCTCACCGTTGACGGCGGCATGACGCGGCTGATGATCTATCACGGCGAACACGGCTGGACTTACCGTCCCGAAAGCCGTCCCATCACTTGATTACCCGAACAGGAGGACCGTACCATGTTCCGTTTTGCCATCATGGGCGCGGGCGGGATCGCCAACAAGTTCTGCGACGCCGTCTCGCTCGTCGCGGACGCCGAGGTCTCTGCGATCTCCTCGAAGTCCATCGACCGCGCCGCGGATTTCGCCGACCGCCACCGCCTGCCCGCCTACTACGACAGTTATGAAAGGATGCTCGAGGAGGAGCGCCCGGACTGCGTCTACATCGCCGTCACGCACGACGCGCATTTCGACCTCGCCATGCTCTGCCTCGCGCACGACACGCCGATCCTCTGCGAGAAGAGCATGTTCCAGAACGCCCGCGAGGCCGAGACCTATTTTGCGGCATCGGAGAAGCGCGGGATCTTCTCGATGGAGGCCATGTGGAGCCGCTTCCTGCCCCCGGTCGTGAAGGCGCGGGAATGGGTGAAGGACGGCCGGATCGGACGCCCCGTCTTCGGCGACATGACGATCGGCTTCCGCTCCTCGCCCGATCCCGAGAACCGGATCAACAACCCGAAGCTCGGCGGCGGCGCGGCGCTCGACATCACCGTCTATTCCTACGACGTCCTGACCCGCGTGATCGACCGCCCCGTGCTCCGCGCCTCGGTCGAAGCGACGAAGATGGCGACCGGCGTCGACGACACGGACATCGCGCTGCTCCGCTTCGAAGGCGGCGTCCTCGGCGTGTGCAAGTCGACGGTGGCCTGCTCCCCGGACGAGCGCCTGATCGTCGAGGGGACTGAGGGCCGGATCCTGCTGCCGCACTCCCACGTCGGGAATGAAGCACAGCTCTGGCGCGGCGGACGCCTCGTCGAGCACTTCATCGACAACGAAACGAAGAACGGTTTCACCTACGAGATCGAAGAGACGATCCGCATGATCCGCGCGGGAAAGATCGAAAGCGAGGTCTGCCCGCACGCGATGACCCTCGAATTTGCGCGGCTCTGCGACCGGATCTTCGAGAAAGCGGAATAAAAAAGAGGCACGCCCCTCATTGAACTCTGAAAGGAGACCGCCATGGAACCTGTCAGCCGCATCAAGCCGATGCACGGCGTCGGTCAGCCGCCCTTCTCGGGCATCGATTTCTCCCCGATCCGCCGCTGGCTCACCCCCGCGGGGATCCCGTTTTCCCGCCTGCACGACGTCGGTGGATGCTTCGGGAACAACCTCTACGTCGACATCCCGAACCTCTTCCGCGATTTTGACGCCGATCCCGCCGATCCCGCGTCCTACGACTTCGCGTTCACCGATCTTCTCATCACCGCGCTCGTGGAGGCCGGCGTCGAGCCGTTCTTCCGCCTCGGCGTGACGATCGAGAATTACATGCGCGTCCGCGCCTACCGCATTCATCCGCCGAAGGACTTTCTGAAGTGGGCGAAGATCTGCGAGGGCGTCATCCGGCACTACACCGAGGGCTGGGCGGACGGCTTCCGGTACCGGATCCGCTATTGGGAGATCTGGAACGAGCCGGAAAACCACGTCGATCCCGCGAAGAACGAGATGTGGACCGGGACGGCCGAACAGTATTACGAGCTCTACAACACCGCGGCGGCGTACCTCAAGGAACGCTTCCCGCACCTCAAGATCGGCGGATACGCCTCCTGCGGCTTCTATGCGCTGAAAAACCCCGGCGATCCCCGCACCGAATACTTCCTCTCGTTCTTCGACGGCTTCCTCGATTCCGTGAAGCGCGCCGGCGCGCCGCTCGACTTCTTCTCATGGCATTCCTATGCGGGGATCGCGGAGACGGCATCGTTCGCCCGGTATGCGCGGCAGAAGCTCGACGAAGCGGGCTTCACCAAAACGGAGACGACCTGCAACGAATGGAATCCCGAACACGAACGGCGCGGCACCTTCCGCCATGCGGCCCTGATCTGCGCGTGGATGCTCGCGATGCAGCACGAGCCCGTCGACTCGGCGATGTTCTACGACGCGCGGCTCGGCCTCTCCGGATACGGCGGGCTGTTCGATCCGATGAAGCGGGAGGCCTACCCGGCCTACGACGCGTTCCTCGCGTTCCATGAGCTGTACCGCCGCGGCCGCGAGATCCCCGTCACCGTCGACGGCGCGTATGCCGTGATGGCCGCCGGAGAGGACGACCGCTGTCTCGTCGTGTCGAATCCGAACAAAGAGCCCGTTCCGCTCGCCGTCGAGGGAGAAGTCCTTTCCTGCCGCATGACCGAGGAGGGCCGCCGCCTCGAGGAGATCCCCCTGCCCGACGCCGTCCCGCCGGAATCGTTCCTCTGCATCGTGCTCCGCTGAACCGCCGTTCATCATCCCGGGAGAACAACATGAAAGAACCTACCGCAACGGAAAAATACCTGACGCTCCTCGCCCGCGAATTTCCGAGCGCGGAGTCCGCCGCCGCCGAGATGATCCGGCTCTGTGCCCTGCGCACCCTGCCGAAGGGGACGGAATACTTCTTCTCGGATCTTCACGGGGAGTACGAATCCTTCTCGCGCCTGCTCCGCTCCGCGTCCGGGATGATCCGCGCGAAGATCGATCTGGTGTTCGAGAAGAGCCTCTCCTCCGCCGAACGCGCGCGCCTCGCCGAGCTGATCTACACGCCGGAAGAGATCCTCTCGGGCATGGTCCAGTCCGGCGAGATCGACGACGAATGGCGCTCGCTCACACTCTACCGCCTGATCCTCGTCTCGGAGGCGGTCTCCGCCAAATACACCCGCGCGGAGGTGCGCAAGAAGATGCCCCCGGCCTTCGGCGCGATCCTCGACGAGCTGCTCAACGTCACGGACGACGTGGACAAGGAGTATTACTATACCGAGCTCATCTCCTCGATCCTCTCGACCGGGATCGCCGACGACTTCATCGCCGCGCTCTGCGCCCTGATCCGGCGTCTCGCGGTCAACCGGCTGCACATCATCGGCGACGTCTTTGACCGCGGGCCGCGTGCCGACCGGATCATGGACGAGCTCATGACCTGCGAGCACGTCGATTTCGAGTGGGGCAACCACGACATCAGCTGGATGGGCGCCGCCTCCGGATGCCGCGCGCTCATCGCCAACGTCGTGCGCATCGCCCTCGGCTACAACAGCTACGACGTCCTCGAAGACGGCTACGGTCTGAATCTGCGGCCGCTCTCCGTCTTCGCCGAACGGGTCTACGGCGCCGATCCGTGCACGGAGTTCTACCCCCACACCCTCGACGACGTGGTGTACGACACGGTCGAATACTCCCTGACGGCAAAGATGCACAAGGCGATCGCCGTGATCCAGCTCAAGCTCGAGGGTCAGCTCATGCGATCCCATCCGGAATACGGGCTGGAGGACCGCCGCCTCTTTGAAAAGGTCGACTTCCGGGCGGGAACGCTGACGTACGGGGGCCGGGTCTATGCCCTGTGCGACACCTGCTTCCCGACGGTCGATCCCGACGATCCGCTCCGGCTGACCGAGGAGGAAGAGGACCTCATGCGCATCCTCTCCTCATCCTTCCACCACAGCGTGCGTCTCAACGCGCACATCCGCCATCTCTATGCGCGCGGCTCGATGTACAAGACCGTGAACGGGAACCTGCTCTATCACGGCTGCATCCCGCTCAACGCGGACGGCTCGTTCCAGAAGGTCACGGTATGCGGGGAGGGGCTCAGCGGACGCGCGCTCCTCGATACCCTCGACGGGATCGCGAGACGGGCGTATTTCGCGCCGTTCGGTTCTCCGGAACAAATCGAAGCGCGGGATTACCTCTGGTATCTCTGGTGCGGTCCCGACTCCCCGCTCTACGGCAAGGACAAGAACGCCTTCTTCGAGCGCAGCCTGCTCGGGGACGACGCCGCGGAACTGAAACGCGAGAACTACGCCCCGTACTACGAGCTGAGCCATGATCCGGCCGTCTGCGGGCAGATCCTCGCGGAATTCGGCCTCGATCCGGCCCGCGGGCACATCGTCAACGGACACGTCCCGGTGATCCGCGCGGAAGGCCAGACCCCCGTGCGCGCCGACGGACGGCTCTTCGTCATCGACGGCGGCATCTCGAAGGCCTACCGCGTGAAGACCGGGATCGCGGGCTACACCCTCATCTACGATTCGCACAGTCTCCGGCTCGCGGAGCACACCCCGGGCGAGAGCACCCCGACCGTCTCCGTCGTGGAGAAAATGCCGCGGCGGGTCAATGTCGCGGACACGGACATCGGCGAAGAGCTGGCCGGACGCATCGCCGATCTCGGTGCTCTCCTCGCGGCCTACCGGTCCGGGGAGATCAAGGAACGGGGATCTTATCAATGACACCTCAAGGAGGGACGAACATGTACACAACCGAACAACTCACCGCCGCCTTCGACCGCATCGGCCTGATTTACGACCCGGACGCCGCCCCGACGCCGGAGCTCCTTTCCGACGTGCAGTACGCGATGGCGACGCATGTGCCCTACGAAAACCTCGACATCGTCGCGGGGATCCCCCTCTCGCTCGACTACGGCGATCTCTATGATAAGATCGTGACGCGGCACCGGGGCGGCTACTGCTTCGAGCTGAACGGCTTCCTCGGCGAACTGCTCCGCTCGCTCGGCTACGGGATCGTCGAGGTGATGGCGCGCTACCTCCGGGGAGAAGTGAAAATCCCGATGCGGCGTCACCGGGTGCTCCTCGCAGAAGCGTCGGACGGATCCCGCTGGATCGCGGACGCGGGGATCGGCCAGGCGGCGTTCAAGCGGCCCCTGCGCTGCGAGGAAGGCGCCGGGGCGAAAATCGACGGGGAGACCTACCGCGTCGGGCGCGAGCCCTTCTTCGGCTGGGTGATCTCCGACTGGCACGACGGAGCATGGCGGAAGTTTTACAGCTTCACCGAAGAGGTCCAGCTGAACATCGACTACATCATGCCGTCGTTTTGGTGCGAGCATGCGCCCGAGAGCCCGTTTCCCGGCGCACCCATGCTGTCGATCAAGACGACTGACGGGCGGATCACGGTGGACGGCGATGTGTTCCGCGTATGGCACGGGGAGACCCCGACCGAGAAAACGATCGGGAGCGAAGAGGAGCGGGCGGAGATCTACCGGAAGTATTTCGGGATCACGCTGTAAGATAACAGGAAAGGGACTGCGCGAACAGTCCCTTTTGTATTTGGTTTTCTTATTCGTAAATCTGTCCTTCTTCTTTCAGCGCCTTGATCTTCTTCCATAACTTCCAGATCCCCCAGCAGCAGAGCGCGCAGAGGACGAGGCTGATGATTCCGAGCAGGCTGATCGGATTGTGCCACAGGTGGAAAATCCACAGGTTATACACCCCGGCGTAGAAATTCCCGCCTGCGACAAGCGCGACGAGCCAGAGGATCCGGATCAGGTGCTTCATGCGCGATTCCTTATCCGAGAAAACCTCGAACGGTCCGTCCGCCGTCTTTCTGCGGTAATAAGCCCAGCGAAAGACCGTTCCGATCTGCTCGACGCCGGTCTCCTCGAGGAATCTGAAATACTGTTCTGTTTCGGGATGGTTCGGATTGTGCTCGAGCAGCTCCAGCGCGATCTGGTATTCGCCGGGATCCGTCTCTTCAAAATCGTAGCGGAACAGGCCGACGGAGATGAGGGAGAGCCCTTTCGCCGCCATTTCGTTGAGCCATGCCTCTTCCTTGTCGAAATCCCATCCCCAGATGACCTTGTGAACCGTTTTTCTCATAGCGTCCCATCCTCTCCTTTCAGCAGCTTCCGTCCGTTTTCATAGAGCTCCCCGAGGCGCTGCCATTCCCCCTCGAGGACCTCCCTTCCGAGGCGCGTGATCCGGTATTTCTTCTGCCGCCCCGCATCGCCGTCCGGGACGTTTTCGATCCATCCCTTCGCGACGAGCGTGCTGAGAGCGCCGTAGAGCGTTCCCGCCGCGAGCCGGACCCGCCCACCGGACAGAGCCTCTGCGTTCTGCATGATCCCGTATCCGTGCATCGGGGTGAGAAGCGACAGGAGAATGTAGTAGACCGCCTCGGTCAATGCGCTTTCCGTCATGCGATCACCTCACAAAAATATCGCCGACCGTTATATCGGCTGACGATATTATAACACAGCCCGTCCTCCCTGTCAAGGGGGTCCGGAAAAATTTTTTACGGCTTTCGGGAGCGCCATTCCTCCCACAGCGCGAGGGCTTCTGCGAGCAGGCGGTCCGGGGACTTCATCCGGCCTCCCTCGTCGGGCGCGAGCCGCAGGGCGTCGGGATCGCGGCGGAACCAGATCATCTGCCGCTTGGCATAGTGCCGCGTCGCCAGCTTGATCGCCGCCGTGACGTCGGAGAGCGCGCACTCCCCCCGGAAGTACGGGAGGAATTCCTTGTACCCGATCGCCTGCGCCGCCGTCCGGGAAACGTGCCGGCCCGGTGCGAAGAGGGCGCGCGCCTCCGCTTCGAGCCCGCCCGCCATCATCTGGTCGACCCGCCGATCGATCCGTTCGTACAGAAGCGCGCGGTCCTCGAAGGTCAGAATGATCGGGCAGTCGTCGTATGGCACCTCCCCGGCAATCTGGGCGCGGTCCACCTCGGTCTTGGTCTTCCCCGTCGTCTCCCAGATCTCGAGCGCGCGGACGACCCGGCGGACGTTGTTCGGGTGGATGGCCTGTGCCGCCTCCGGATCCACCGCCGCGAGCCGCTCGTGCAGGGCTTCCGGACCGTGCTCGTCCGCGTAGGCGAAGAGGGAGGCGACGAGTGCTTCATCCCGCTCTTCCTCGCCGAAGCCCGTGATCCGCATGAGGGCGTCGTGATACATCCCCGTTCCGCCGCAGAGAATGGGCAGGTGTCCCCGTCCGTCGATCTCTGCGAGGACGGGAGCGGCACAGCGGGCGTAATCGGCGGCGGAGAACGCTTCCTCCGGGTCGATGATGTCGAACAGATAGTGGGGGACGCCGCTCTGCTCTTCCCGGTCCGGGGTCGCCGTCCCGACGTCCATCCCGCGGTAGAGCTGCATCGAATCGCAGGACACGATCTCCCCGCCGAGCGCCTTGGCCAGCCCGATCGCGAGCCCGGTCTTCCCCGATGCCGTCGGGCCGAGGACGGAGAGCGTCTTCATTTTCTTCCGGTCGTTCATATCCGCTCCGTTTGATGATTCCTTCGTATCTGCCATTATACCGCATCCGCCGCCCGAAGTCAACACCCGCGGCAAAGGCTCTTGACAAGCGCGGGATTTCGTGTTATCATGGACGCATGAAAAAGATGAACCGCTCGCAAACGATCCCGCTCCTCGCCGTGCTGCTCGTTCTCGCGGCATGTGCGCTCTGGGCGTGGATCCTGCAAACAAGGGCTCCCGGCACCGTGGCGAATATCTACCAGAACGGCGTCTGCGTGCGCTCCGTCGATCTCTCGAAGGTCGGGGAGCCGTACGAATTCACCATCACCGACGCCGCGGGAGAGAACACGGTCCGCGTGGAGCCGGGACGCATCCGTATCACCGCCGCCGACTGCCCGGACAAGATTTGCGTGAATACCGGCTGGATCTCGGACAGCGCGGCCCCGATCGTCTGTCTGCCGCACCGGCTCGTCATCCGCCTCGAAGAGGGACCCGCGGACGGTGCGAAACTGCTCGACGGCGTCGCCGGGTGAGGAGGCCTTTTGATGAAACATCCCGTCAAGCGTCTCTGTTTCGACGCACTTCTCACCGCCATCGCGCTGACGATCTTCGTGATCGAGATGCACATCCCCCTCTCCGTCGGGATCCCGGGGGTCAAGCTCGGGCTCTCGAACATCGTCACCGTCTCCGCCGTCTTCCTGCTCGGTCCCGTCGACGCGGCGGGGATCCTCTTCGCGCGCATCCTGCTCGGCGGCATCTTCACGGGGCAGATCATGGCACTCTGGTACAGCCTCGCGGGTGGGCTCCTCTGCTATCTCTCGATGCTCGTCACGCACAGGCTCCTTGAGCCCTCGCACATCTGGCTCGCCAGCGTGATCGGCGCGGTCTTTCACAACATCGGTCAGCTCCTCGCCGCCGCAGCCGTGACCCGGACCCTCGCAGTCTTCTGGTATTTCCCAATCCTCATGGTCTCCGCCATCCTCGCCGGGCTCTTCACGGGCATCGCGGCACAGTTCACCGTCCGCCGGATCGAAAAGGTGATCCGGAAATAAACGAAAACTGAAGAGATGGGCCTGTCGCAAAAGCAAATTGATGCTGGTTGTCTTCGCTACCAGACTTACGTTTGTCATTGCGAGGAGCAGGTCCCAAGACCTGCGACGTGGCAATCTCTCCAAAATTGGTGAGCACGATGGAAACCGGGAACAATGACGGATACGCTGTGCATGACATTGTCACCAATACTCTGCCTACGGTCTCCGGCTTGGAGAGATTCCCACGTCAGGCGTCTTAAGACGCCTTCCTCGGAATGACAATGTGCAGCGTTGGCGTTTCCGAATCCGGAACCCGGTTTCAAAGCGTCTTGGCACTCTTCTCACTCAAGAAAGAAAAGGGCTGTCGCATTTCTCCATTTTCGGAGTAAACGCGACAGCTCATTTTTGTGCGGGATCCGGATCCGTTTATTCGACCTTCGCCAGGGCGGCGTCCGCCTTTTCGATCCAGGCCGTGCGGTCGCCGTAGATCGCGACGTCGAGCGCTTCGGCTGCATTGCCAGCGGTGTCCTCGAGAGCCGCTTCATCGCCCTTCGCAGCGGCGCCGATGGCGGAACCGATGGCCTTCGCCGCGTTGATCTGGCTCTTCCACGTGTTCGCCATGTTGCCGAGGGTCTTCTGGATGCCGAAGAGCTTGTTGAAGTACTTCTCGAGCTTCTCGAAGGATTTCTTGCCCGGGATCTTGAAGATGACTTCGTTCATGCCCTCGACGTTCTTAAAGGTCAGGCGGCAGACTTCCTGCTTTTCGGTCTTGCCGTCGGACGTCTTTCTGTCCATCACCTCATAGTTGTACCCTACGAGATCGGCGATGCGGTAGACGCAGGCGAGCTCGCTCTTGCCGAAGACCATGAATTTATAGCGGGTCTCGACGTATGCCATCAGGCCGACGTCCTCCGCCACATAGACCGGGGAGCCGAACCGGACGAGCTTCTTGCGCTGGGGAACGAAATAGGTCTTCCACAGCTTGGTGCCCCGCTCCACCTGCGCGAGGTGGGCTTTCACGGACGGAAGGGTCGCGTGCATGAAGTCGAAGTCCTTGAAGCCCTTCGGCTTGCAGGTCTTGCGGCAGATGTACGCACCGTCAGCCAGCTTTACCTGCTGGATCAGATTGATTTCCGCGCCGCAGATTGCACAGGTCTGTTTTGCCATGATGATGTCCTCCGTACTGATAAAGAAATAGGATCTTTGCATCATATCTATTATGCCACAAACCGGAGGCTCTGTCATCGCTAAAATTAGTGAAAATCGAAAAACCGCGCGTCGTCATTCCTTCGCGAGCCAGCCGAGCAGCGTTTCCGCGTCGCGATAGAGCTGATCCTCCGTGTCGTCGCAGACGAATTCGAGGAAGAGCCCGTGGTCTCCCGGCGCTTCCCGGATGATCTCGAGGTACTGCCGCCACATCCGCTCGCCGTCCGCGAGGGGGAATTTGTCGTGCCCGGACCAGGTGAAGACGTGGACGTTCGAGAGGTACGGGGAGACGGCGCGGACAGCGGAGAGGTTGTAATCGTCGTCCAGGAACTGGTTCGGCTGCCAGTAGAGACGGAAGTTGTCCGCCGCGACCTCCTCAGCGAGCCGGACCGCGCTCTCGTACCGGTCGGTCAGGGTGTTCTGATGAAACTCCGTGCTGACGGTCCGGCCTTCTTTGGCGGCACGCGCCGAGAGACGGCGGAGGTTGTCCGCGACCATGCGGCGGTTTTCGGCGTCGGACGCTGCACTCCCGAGCCTGCCCGCCCAGACGCGGATGTTCTTCGCGCCGAGGATGGCCGCAGCCCCTGCGATGGGATCGGGATCCTCTTCGTCGGTGCAGAAGTAGTAGGAGCCGTATGTATCGACGGCGAGGCCCGCTTCCGCGGTGAGGCGGACGGCGTCCCGCGCGGCATCGGGATCGGTCGGGGGCACGTGGATATCCCCGCCCCATTCGAGGAGGAGGAGGCCGGCTTTCTTTGCGACGGCGCAGATCTTCGCGCGGTCGAATTTGCGGAAGGTGATGGTGACGAGACCGGGGGTGAGCATGATGGTGAACTCCTTTGTTTGAAAGATGTCCGGGATGAGCCGTGAGAGGTGCGGAGGGGAGCTTTTCGGGGCCCCCCTTCGTTCACAGCAGTCCGAGGGAATCGAGCGCGGCGCGGAGGCGGGCTTCCGTCTCGCTTCGCACGGGGACAAGCGGGAGGCGCAGGACGTTTTCCGCGAGCCCGAGCATCGCCATGGCGGCTTTGACGGGCGCGGGATTGGTTTCGGCAAACAGCGCACGCGCGAGAGGCAATAGCCTGTTGTGGATCGCCGCAGCCGTCTGCCACTCGCCGTCCAGCATCGCGCGGCACATCTCCCCGACCTCGCGCGGCAGGAGGTTGGCGATCACGGACACGGCTCCCATGCCGCCGACGGAGCAGATCGGGACGATCTCCCCGTCGTTCCCCGCGTACACGGCGAAGTCTTCGCCCGAAAACGCCGCGCAGAGATCCGCCGCCCGGTCGATGCTCCCGGAGGCCTCCTTGATCCCGGCAATCCGCGGGTGCCGCGCCAGCTCTTTCACGAGGGGAACGGGCAGATCGACCCCCGTGCGCGAGTG
>JAEEGL013134638.1_pt1 | contig 16638 bp, 17 predicted proteins | sample 9134231 | NCBI WGS metagenome assembly JAEEGL01 (sample SAMN16246548, study PRJNA631951) | gut metagenome | biome: gut microbiome; feature: rumen; material: fiber-attached | host: Bos | place: Iran: Karaj | collected 2018-10 | reverse complement strand
GTAGTAAACTGCATTGGAATAAACTGATAAGACTGATTAGGAGTCTTTTTTATAATAAAGTCCATATCTGTTTTTTTTTTCTGTATCGTCTTTATATCACGCTAATTTAAGGTAAGAACTTTCAATTCAAATCTTTTCTCTTATTTGATTTTCTAATCTAATTGCTATTTCAGCAAAAATATTTTCACTTAATGTTCATATATTCTTTATTTTTTGCAACCTATCTCATAAAAGATATTGATATGTTGCTGCCGTATATCATACAATTTGTTGGAGATACAATAAAACATCTTTAGCAGAATCTTGAACTCACTCTTCCAGTTTTTTTATTTCATTAGCTAAAGCGTTAATTATTAATGGGTTTCATGGTTTTGTTATAACGAATGAAAAAAAATTATAAAGTTCTTTTACTTTGGACACGTCAATGGAATCTATATAAATTTTATCAACCATTGGAATAAATCAATGGATGGCACAGAAATCTAAAAAACTATTTAAGTTATCTACTGTTATTCACAATCCATACTTACATTTGAACTTTATTATTTGTTTTTCCTCTCATCATACTTTTTTTGAATAACTTCGTATGTCTCAAACGATTGCTCTTTTTACAAAAAGGTCTGATCTTTCTTTAAGAATATCTCTTATGTTATCACTTTCTTTATTTTGTGTTTGTACTTTATTTTGTGTTTGTACTTCATTTTCCTCTCATCAAGTTTCTTCATCATTGTATCTTTCAAGTGCTCTACCAATTTTTTCAGAAATAGTATAAGCTTGTGTTTTCAAAAATTTTTTACCATCTCTTCTTTCTGATTTATTTATGGTATTTTTCATAATCACGTGATCGAAGGATAAAGTATTAATAACGTATCTTATTAATGTGATATACTATAATAATTATTATCATTAAGTCAATCTTTTGTACCAGGAAAATATTTATCGTCAATTTAACTATAACTTATAATTTGCAATTTTAAAATTTAATGATATTCTAAAGTTAAGTTTTTATTCTTTTACCAATTTGACAATGACGATATCACTAGTTTATATGGTTGCTTGAATGTCTTCACGTTTTGGAGGAAGAATTAAACAATTTGCAAAAGTTTGACCAAACGATTCTACATTGATTGAATACTCGCTCAGCCAGGCTTTACCTGCTGGATTTGATCAAATAGTTTTTATAGTTTGAAATATGACTGAGTGACCGTTCAAAGAAATGTTTTGAGATGAATATAAATGAGTTCCTGTAAAATATGCGAAACAAACCTTTGATCCGGAATTACGTGATAGACCTCGGTGAACTGTAGATGCGGTTTGCAGTGCTTTAGATTGTATAAATTGACCTTTTGTAGTTTGTAACGGAGATGATATTTATGGAAAAATTTCTTTCAAAATATTATATGATCATTTGAAGAATAATCCGAATGAGCTATGTACTTTAGGTTATATTTTGTGAAATGTAATTCCTGAACAGTGAAGCACAAATAGATGAATTTTTACGGTTGAAGATTGATATGTAACAAACATCAATGAAACAATTTGAATTGAAAAAGATAAATTATCGGAATTTTGATTAACTTTGAATGATTTGTGTAGTATGAATATGTTTGGATTGAATAGAGAAACTCTAGAAATACTAAATAAGATTCTGATAGAATTTAAAAAAGAACATGAGTGAGATAGAAGAATTGAATGTTATTTACCAGTAGAATTAACTAATATTATCAAAAATAATTGAGTTAAAATGAAAATTTATTCTACTCCTGATCAGTGGTTTGGAGTGACTAATCCAGATGATGAAGCTATTGTGAAAAAACAGATCGAAGAATATGAAAAAACAAACAATTAATTATTTTTCGTGAATAGTATTTTAGTGGTTAAATGTGAGTTATTGTTTGGTTGACTTTTTGTTAATCAATACATCAATACTTGACAATCTTGATTTTGATAACTAATGGTTTGCACATTTATGAATCGTTATTCTTGAAATAAGAATCTCTTTTTTTATACATTGCTTTGGTGTAGTATATTGCCTATGGAGATAGGATAATGTACGAAAATTGTATGTTTTATATGTTTTGTATTACAACGATGAACAACATTTTTAAAAAGACTTTAGCCTTATTGGCTTGTACAGTTCTCATAGGTCAGACTATGTTGACTGGCGTTGTTAGTGCTTCTGAAATAAATCCATCAGAAGTTTCGAAATCTATATCTGTATCTTCTAGTGCTCATAGCACATCTGCAACAAAAGAAGTAAATAAATCTGTAACCGATGTTAAGATTGTTACAAATTCAGAGAATAAATTATCTAATGATGTTAAAGTTATTGGATGAAGTACTGAAAAAAATGTTATAAATGGTGACATATGTGATAGTGTAACAGAAACGACAGCTATGACTATATTAAGAGATACTGTCAACGAGGAAATTTCAAGTAAAAATATTACTGGAATTAAAGCTACAATCGAATGAAACAAACTTGTATTAATTGTTAATACTAACAATGATCAAGATTTAAAACCTTATGTAAACTCACTAATTAATCTTTTGCTTGGTTATGAGGATGTTTCTATTTGGTCTAAGTTAAACCAAAGAGGATTTAACTTTGATATATCTAGCGTTACTCAATTAATTGATGTTAATTTGGGATTAAAGGAAAAGAAAATTTTTGATTTAAATGTTACGTTTAATAGATGTAAATTAAATTTCCAATTAGAGTTCAGAACTAACAGTTCTAGTAATAAAATCTGTGATAAAGGTACTACGATAACTGCTTTGAATATCATAAAAGATGCCACTAACGAGGAAATTTCAAGTAAAAATATTACTGGAATTAAAGCTACAGTCGAAGGAAATAGGCTTGTTTTAACTCTTAACAAGGGAAAAGATATTCCTGATTTAGCTTCTTATAAAGATTCTTTGTATGATTTTATACTAGGCAATAATAAAGATTCTATCTGGTCCGAATTAGCTGAAAAAGGGTTCTTATTTAATGCATCTAATATTACTCAATTGACGAATATTATATTGGAGCCAAACAAGAAAATCTTCGATGTGAATGTGCTTTACGGTGATTGTCTAGTAGTATTCCAATTAGAAATTAGGACTAATAATAGTTCTATTCAGATTTGTGATGCTAACACAACAAGTGCTGCTTTGAATATTATGAAAGATGCCGCTAACGAGGAAATTTCAAGTAAAAATATTACTGGAATTAGAGCAATTGTTGATGGTGAAAACCTTGTTTTACTTGTCGATAAAGATAAGGAAATATGAGATTTGACATGAGATTTGACTCTTTATGTAAACTCATTAATTGATGTTATATTAGGATATAATAACGATACTATTTGGTATAGATTATATCAACAAGGATTTAAATTTGATGTATCAAATGTTACTCAGTTAATAGACGTTAAGTTAGGTATAAATGACACAAAGTTATTCAATATGAATGTTAGATTTAATAACTGTCTTGTAAAGTTTAAATTAGAATTTAGAACTAATAATTATGGTCAAATCTGTGATAACGATACTGCAAGTAGTGCTATGAACATGGTAAAGAATGCTATCAATGAAGAAATTGTAAATAAAAATGCTACTGGAATTAGAGCTATGGTTGAAGGAAACAAACTCGTTTTACTCCTTAATGAGGGAAAAGATATTCCAGATTTGACTCCATATATTCAGCCTTTGTATGATGTTATGTTAGGCAATGATACTGTTTCTATTTGGTCTAAATTAGCCGAAAAGGGATTCTTATTTACTTCATCTAATGCCACTCAATTATATAATATTATTCTAAGGACAGGTGATCAAAGAATTTTCGATATGAATGTGATTTATAATGATTGTTTATTACAATTCCAATTGGAGTTTAGAACTAATACTTCTGGTCAGATTTGTGATACTGCTACAACAAATGATGCTATGAACATTTTGAAAACTGCTATTGATGAAGAGCTTGCTAATAATCAAGTCTCTGGTATAAAAACTTCCATAGAAAATAATGTTCTTGTTTTAACTTTTGATAAAGGAAAGGAAGTTCATGACTTAACTCCATATATAAACTCTTTGATTGATCAAATTTTGGGTATTGAAAGCAATAGCATTTGGTCTAAATTAGCCAAACAATGATTCTTCTTTGATATCTCTGATGTTAATCAATTAATAAATATAAATCTTGGTCTAGGTAGTAAAAATTCTTTCGACTTAAATGCTACATTAACTAATTGTATCTTGAAATTTAAGTTAGAACTTAGAGTAGATGACTCTAATGGTAATAATTGATCATCTTCTGGATGATGAGGATATTCATGATGATGAGGTTCTTCATCAAGATGATGATCATCAAGTTCAAGCAGATGGAATGATGAAGATTTATCTTTTTGAGGAGAAGTTTCTGATTTGGAAAGGGCTTGTTCAATTGAATGATCTACATATTCTGATGAATTAAATAAAGCATATATGTGGGCTTGTAAAAAATGAATTGTGGCTGCTGATAATATAATGAAAGCTAATTTAAACAATCCTATAACAAGAGCTGAATTGGATAAGATGTTATCAATATATGCAATAAAATTATTAGGAATGAAACATGTTAATGAGAAATCTGTAACATACCCAGATGTAAGTAATAAATTAGGAGATTTAGCTTTCTATATTCAAGAGTGATATAAGTTACAAATCATGTGAATACATGCAGATGGAACTCCTTTAAGTAGATTCTCTCCAAATTCATTAGTAACTAGATGAGAATTCTGAACGGTTTTCTCAAGAATATTATATGGAAATGCATACAATGTTGAAGGTTCTAATTATTATGTAAGACATTTAGATCTTCTTAAGAATGCTGGTATATTGAAGAATACAAATCCTAAAATAACAGAATTAAGAAGTCGAATTTTGTTGATGCTATACAGATCTCAAAATGTAAAACAAAGTAATTGAAGTATTTCTCTTGAGGAAATCGCTGCTATGGTTGCTGAAAGTTAGAATTCATGTGTTCAATTGTAACAATATAAAAAACTATAAAAAGGCTCAATCAAGAAAAGATTGGGCTTTTTTACATTAAAAAAATAGGTTAATATATATTTTTTATTCTATACTTTTCTTTGCATAAGGACAAGTAGCAGAAACTATATATCATTTTGAAGTTAAATATGTTACTGCCTTTTCTACTAATTCATTACCAATCCCCTGTCATCTAAGACTATCATCCACAAATGTACGAAAAATATTATATGTCTTTTTATCTACTTCCTCAAAATTAACCTCTGCTAAAATATTTCAATTTTTATCTAGTAAATAAATTCTGTTTTCTTCTGTGATATAATGTCTATTCATTATGAAAATAGAAAATAAATCTGAATTTAGCTATCAGCTTTCATTCTATTGAAGGTATATCATCCTATAATTATAAAAACAATTAATGATATTGCTGACACTCCAGCTGTCATTCACATTCAGAAAAATGAATTTCATGTAAGAGCCCATCTCATTCCATCTACTCAATATGCGAGTGGATCAAACCTTGCTACTCGTTGTAGCCATGTAGCTGCCGTATCAAGTGGATACATAGCTCAAGACAACATCATTAACGGCATAATTAAAAAGTTATTTATTAATTGGAATCACTGGAAATCTGGAATTAAAGATGCGATAATAATTCATAGTGCTGCGAATAGAATTGATACTCAAATCATAAACAGTATTGCAACGATTAGTCATCATATTCCAGGAAAACTAATTCATCAGAACAATAGCATAATTACAAGCAACATCAGTCATTGCAAAAATCATGTAGTTGCTCATCATAAAGTTCTTCATATCATTATGTAAATTCTCCTATTTGGAGAAACTAAATATTCTTTTATAAATCAGAATTCCTTATCCCGTATAATATCAATTCACGATGAAAGAGAACCCATCATCGTGTTTATTGCAATAATCCCTGCTGCTAAAAATCACATATAATTCTCTTGACCTGCTGCTTCAAAAATTCATGAGAATCAAGCAGATAGAGCAAAAAGCATAATTAAAGGCTGACAAATTGTTCAAATCAATCTAGCCTTTTGTCTAAAAAATCTTTTTATTTGCCTCCATCGCAAAATGTATATTACTCTAAAATTCTTCATGCTTGAAATAAATTTATTGTAAAACTAATGTCCTCTCCTTTTTGCTTGTACTCTAGCCCTGATTCATTCAGTTTCTGAAACTAGTTCTTCACGAATGTCTCTTCACGTAAGTTCCAAGAATACATCATCTAAAGTCTGTTTCTTAGTCTGTTTTTTAAGTTCATCTATTGTTCAAATTGCTTGGATAACTCAATGATCTATTATTGCAATTCTATCTGCAACTTTTTCCACTTCGTCCATATAGTGAGTTGTAATAAATATCGTCAATCACTGTTCTTCATTTAATTTTTTAAGATATTCCCAAATATGGATTCTGCTCTGTGGATCAAGTCAAACCGTTGGTTCATCTAAGAAAAGAATCTTTGGATGATGTAAAAGTCATCTAGCTACTTCAAGCCTTCTTTTCATTCATCATGAATATTGTTTCACAACTTTATCTTTAAACTCTCGCAACTCTACAAATTTCATCAAATGTTCTATTTCTGGCTTAATTTGTTCTTGAGAAACTCAATATAGTGTCGCATGAAAATACATATTTTCCCATCATGTTAATTCATCATCTAAGCTCGATTCTTGAAATACAATTCAGAATGTATTTCTAACTGCATGTTGATTACTTAAATCATTCCCGTCTACTTTTACGCTTCATGATGTTTTATCTATCATTGTCGTAAGAATTTTAATTGTTGTAGACTTCCCCGCTCCATTTGGTCAAAGAAATCAAAAAACTTCTCATTTTTTTACATCAAAAGTGATTCATTTTACAGCTTCAAAATCTCAATATTTTTTGGTCAAATTTTTTATCTCTATTATGTTACCTGGTTTAGTTGTCATAACTCTTTTGAGAAGGAATAAATTCAAACTTGCTTTACGATAAAAAAATTGCCACCTTTTTCAAGTGACAATTCCTATATGTATTAAATGAAATATTACTTATATTTCTCTTTTAATTTAGCGATTTTTTCAGCTTTTTCCTTAGCTTTAGCAGCTTCACGTTCTGCTTTCATTTCTTCTTTAGTTTTTACTACTTCTTTAACTTCCTCTTTCTTTTCTTCTTTTTGGGCTTTCTCATCAATTTCAGCTACAATCTTAACTACAACCTCTCTTTTTAAATCATTGTAAGTAAATACAACAGGATATGTTCCAACTTCGTTTAACTTTTTCTTAAGTTTAAATAAGTGAGATTCGACTTCAATTCCATAAATTTCTTTAATTTTTTCTGCAATGTCGTTTTCATCAACTTTCGCATATAATGTGTTATCTTTGTTAGCTTTTCTAGTAATTACAATTCCTTCGTCTGCTGTAATTTTTGAGAATAAATCTTCAAGTGAAGCCGCTTTTTTTTCTCTGCTAACTTTTGCAGCTTCCATTTTTTGAGCATAATTATTCTTAGCTTCTTTATCTGCAAGAATTGCTATTTTATTTGGGAATAATACGTTTCTAGCGAAAATAGGTTTTACTCTAACAATTTCATACTTTTCTCCTAAATGTTTGTCATTTTGTAGCATAATAACTTCAATGGTTCTGTTTGCTGCTAATCTTTTTGCCATTTCTGAACACTAAAAAATTAAAAATAACTGTCAGTTGTGCAGTATAAGAATTCTTTGAAAAAATGCAAAGGTTTTTTTGCAAAATTAGAAATTTTGGTTATAATTGAAGTGTTGGAAATTTTACTATACTTTGTAAAAACATATGGTAGATGTTAAAGAAAATGAAAATATAAACAAAAAAGAAGATGAAGAACAAGCTATTGTTATGCGCTACCTTTCTCTGTTTAATGAATTAGATAAATATCTTGATACGTTAGTAGAAACCGATAGATTTATGCCATATAACGATAAACTTAAACGAATTAGCGAATGAAAATTTGCTATTTCTTGGTTTGTAAGGTTACATTTAAGTGAATTAAAATATTTTGGTGAATTGAGAAATCATATAGCTCATGGATTGAAGGTTGATGAATATCTTTATGCTATTCCAACTCAACGTGCTATAAATAAACTATCAGAATTTATTGAGAAAATTGTGGAACCTCCTTTATGTATAGATTATTTTAGGAAGGAAGTTTATACTGTTCATTTATGAGATAAAGTTTCAGAAATTTTGAAAAATATAAAATCTGATTGATATACATATATTCCTGTTTATAATAACGAAGAAGAATTTTTATGAGTAATAACTGAAAGTGGAATTCTTCAATGGATTGCAAATGAAATGTTAGATCAAAATTTTATTGACTTATCTAAGGTGAGAGTGGAACATTTGCATATTTCCACTGCAATTAAAGATTATATGTTTGTGAGTAGTAATATAAATATGTATCAAGCCGATGAGATTTTTACGACTAGAAAGAGAAAATGAAAAGGTTTATGAGCTATGTTTATAACTAAAAATTGAACATCAAAAGAAAAAATAATCTGAATGATGTCAGGTAATGATATCGCATTAATTGATGATTTTGTTATGTAAGATAATTATCAGATTATTTTAATTTGCGAAATGTTGACTTTTTTTTGTGTTTAACTATAGTATGAGATAACGTTTATCTTTATCTCTATTTATGGAAAGTTTTCCTAATCTCGAAAATATAGCATATTCTACACGAAAAATAAATCAAATAATTTGAAAATATAATGAACTTTTCAACACTTTTTGATATTTATTGAGAGATAGATTTTGATTGAAAAAAAATGATGTAATCGTGAACATTCAAAGATGATTAGCAAATGATGATAATCAAGTTTTTTGGAATTATTTCTGAGCTACTCATAGCATAATGTGAGAGCTTCAACATATATCATGATGAATTGATTTGGAGTCAGCACGTCGCTGTATCAAGTTCATATTCTCATCTGGAAAATCTATTACAGTATCAACCAACTCACTTACGAATAAAACACTTGATTGAGTAGCCTCGTTAGATACTTTTTATCTTTGATTGGAAGATTTTGAACGTGAAATATTCGATGAGATACTCTTATGAATAAATAAAATAGAATCTGAATATTTTCATTCTAAATCTTATAAGTTAGCTATACAAAAAATAAGGACTCTTTCTAAAGATGAAATATTTACGGCATTGAATGTTATAGAATATCCAATAAATTAATGAATATCTTGTTTTCTTTGAATATTTTTCTATAAAATGTCGTATAAGTTTTTTAGTCAATGAATTTATCCTTAATGGTGGATCGAAATAATTTAATTCATGTATTTTTAGAAAAAAATAAACAAATAAATCTTTCAGCGATTCGCGATGAAAAATGAGTCATGGTAAAACATATCAAAGATAGTTTGGAACTCGAAAAACTTATTGATTGGAAAAAGTGAATGGATGTTGCGGACATTTGAACCGGATGAGGATTTCCATTAATGCCTTTAGCTATCTCTCATCCAGAATGTAATTTTGTATGAATAGATTCTGTTAGGAAGAAAACCGTGGCTGTTTGAGAGATGTTAGAAAATTTAAATGTGAAAAATGTAGAAATGATTCGAACTAGAATTGAAGATATAAAAAATCAAACTTTTGATTTAATAACTGCTCGTGCAGTTGCTTATTCTGACAAGCTGTTAAATCGAGCTACTCCCCTAATGAAGAAATGATGATTAATCGCTTTGATGAAACAGTTTAACGTTGAAGAAAAAAATGTTTTAGCGAAAATCGCACAGAAGAAAAATTTATTTTTGGAGAAGGAGTATCATTATAAATTATTTGATTGAGATATTGAAAGAGTGATTTATATTTTAAGGAAGTAAAAAAGTCCGTTAAAATTTGCATTTTTTATAAAAAGTGAATATACTATAGAGTAGAATTTTTATTCTTTTAGTTATATTCATGGCAACACGTCAACAGAAAACCACGAATTACAAACAAATTTTTTGGTGTGCGCTACTAGTTTTTTTAGTTCTTTTATGACGATGGGCGTATTTAAAGGTTTCTAGTACCTTTATTGGATATGATATTGAAAGGGTTCAGAAACAAATTGTAAAAAAAGAAGCTGAATTAAAAAGCTTTTCTGATAAACCTTGATATGATAAACTACAGTATGTTCAGAATATGGAAAGAAACAACCATATGATGCCCCGATCTGATCATATAAGTGCCATCATGGAAATTTTTTGAGATTTGATAGATGTAGATAATTCTGATACAAGTAATATTAAATTCTCAAATTTTGAAATATCTCTAGATAAAATTAAGTTAGATTGATATGTAGCAGGTTTAAGTGTTCTATATACATGAGCCAACTCTAATAATGGAGTTATTAATAAATTTGAAGAATTAGATTTCTTAGATAATATCTCTATCAAGACTTATGAAAAGTCTGAATGAGAATTATGATACAGATTTACTTTAACTGCTAACGTAATTAACAATGGAAAATAATGAAATCATGGAAAGACTTTTACAGGATGATAAACAGGCACAAGCTACTGTAAAAGGAGAGACTTCAAGGTCTCAATGAAGTGGAGAAATCCAGATATCCAGAATTAGGATTATTTCCGCAAAATATAAAGTATATATTGTTTTAATGCTTATTTTCGTTGCAATTCTTGCTGTATATATTCCAAAAGCTCAGCAAACTCTAAGATGAGAATCTGCTGCTTATGATCAGGTAAAATCTCAGCTAAGAAATGTAGAGCTTGATATTGAACAAGCAAAAAACGATATGGATTATTTATGTAATGATAATCTTGGTATTGTGGCCAACGAGGAAGTTCTAAAAAATTGTTTGAATGAACAAACTAATTGTGCTAATCTGCCTACATCATGGAGAACATGATCTGGTAATGAAATACACTATGACCTTTCAATTCCTCTATCTTATTTACAAACAAGTTCTTTATGGAATGAGAAAATGCCAGTAGATGAAAAAAGAGTTCTTAAAAATTTGAATGAGTATCTTATTAGGCAAGATATTTCATGAAGCAATAGGAGAAGAGTATGAGATATTTTGAAGATTAATATTTGAGATCCTGAACCTGTAGAATGATGAGAAGATCACTTTTTTCAAGTCACTGTAGATGTTCAAATTGAATTCTCTACTGTAAATGATTTAACAGATTTTTTACATAATGTTGAGAAAAAGATAATTGAAAATAGTGAAGATCGTATTTTATATAAAATTCAAGCCGTATCCTATGATATTGTAACCAATGATGAACCTCAAGTTACAGATATTTCAATGGTTGCTTATTATTATCATGATGAAAAATTTGATGATCAAATAGCATGTAGTGACGGTTCTGAAAATACTAAAGTAAGTAATCAACAAGATGATGAAGATGTAGATAATTCTGATTGATTCTTCCAGAAAATTTTTAAGAGTTTTAAGAAATAATATCTTAAAATTTTAAATTCTATCCATTAAATAAAAATGACAGAAAAAACCCAAAAGGCAGAAAAATATGATTTGGATAAGGTAATGACTAAAAAAACTTTTGTTGATAAAATAATTGAGTATTTTTTAAATTCGACTGATAAGACCACTTTTTCATGAAAAGATAAAATTCTTTTCTACAAGGAGTTAGTTTATATGATGAAAGGTTGAGTTCCTTTACTCGAAACAATGAAAACTATCCAAACCACATCCGAAAATGCAGCTGTTAAAAATGTTGCAAGGGTGATTTATGGGTATTTGGATAAAGGTAAAGAATTATCTTATGCTATCGGTAGATTGCCAGAATACTTCGATGAATGAGATGCTGCGATTATTAAGACATGAGAAACTAGTTGAAATTTACCAGATGTATTACAATCTCTAGCTGAAGAATATGCTTACTTAAGTGAAATTAAACAAAAATATATTTGAGCAATGATTTATCCTGTATCTCTAATTGTTATTTCTATCGTTGCTGTAATATATTTGTTCGGTTTTGTATTGCCTGGAATCTTTGATTCTCTTAGTTCGTCAATAGCCGTAGAAGATATGCCTGCAATTACAATGTTATTAAAAAACTTTTCAGATTTTACTGTTAGTTATCGAAAATATATTTTAATTTTTTGATTCTTGGCTATTTTATTAGCAATTACGTATTCTGCTACCGAAAAAGGTAAAAAGCAAATGTATAGAACGTTGATTGGTATGCCGATTGTTGGTAACATGACAAAATCTTATTACTTAATTAAATGGGCTAGGTACATGAAATTAATGATATGAAGTGGTATGGACTATGTAGATACTTTTAGACTTTTACGTGATATATTGAGAATCCCTTTATATCAATCAATGATTGAAAAGGTATTGGCAGATATAACTCTTGGTAAAAGTCTATATGAACCTATTAGTGAGCATCCGGATATTATTCCATCAAATGTTGCTGTTTTGATAAAGGTTTGAGAGGAAACAGCAAATGTAGAAAATGCTATGCAAAATGTAATTGATATTTATCAGGAAGAACTAGATAACTCCATTAAAAACTTCTCAAAAGCAATTGAACCATTTATCTTGATTTTTGTTTGATGAATAGTTTTAATGATTGCTATTGGAGTATTTAGTTTGATTTTTGCAGTAATGGATTCTGCTGGAATTTAGTTTGAATTTTATGCTTATTAATGATAAATTCTCATGATTCAAAAAATAAAAAGTCAAAATATATCACTTAGAGCATTCACTTTAATAGAAATGGTGGTAGTTTTGATTATTATTTGAATCATGCTAATGGCAACTGTGTTTTTATCATGAGAACAAATTCAAAAAGTAAAAAATAAAACCGTAAAAGAATCTATAATTGCTGAAATGCAAACTCGTTATTCTAGAAATTTATGATCCTCTAGCTTTGCTTCTTGAATAATGTATGATACAATGGATGTAACTTTCTCATCATGAACAAATGAAATTAAATTTGAATATAAAGCATGAAATGATAATACTGGAATAACGAATACATTCACTGATAGATTTGAGATAAAATATATCACAACAGATTATGATTATACAGGTGATCCTGGGCAACATTTTGAAGATATTACGTTACACTATTCACCGTATAAAATATCCTGTCAAATATGAAGTGGTGAAGAATACACAAAAATTGTATTTATAGCTCGTGTAAACGAGAATAAGAATTATTGTTTTGAAATCTCTCAACAAAACTGTAGACTTGTTGAGGTATCTGACACAAATTGTGGAATTCTAGAAAAACTTGTACATTTGGACAATTAGATATGATTTTATAATATGAAAACATCATGAAAAAACTTAGAGCATTTACATTAATAGAAACTTTGATTGTTATTGTAGTTTTTTGTATAGGTATTTTAACTGTATTACAATGATTATCTCAAACTTTAAGAAACAAAGATTATGCAAATACTCAAATCAAATCCGCATTTTTGGCTCGTGAATGAATTGAATTGATGTTTAATCTCCGTGATGCCAATTATCATAAAGAATTACCTTGGAATTGTATTTTTACTAAAAAGAATGTTAGTACATATAATGAAAATGAAAATCCTTTCTGTATTGGTTATTTTGGATCTTGAGACAATCAAATATTAAAAATCTGAATATGATCTGGTGATGAATATGTTCATGTAGAAAAGGCTGTTTTGTATGAAAATTTTGATGATAACTTGAGTTGATTCCAAATTTATCTTCATACATGAACTGAATTAAATAATAAAACGTGATTTAGGTATGATTATAAATGATCTGAAGATGAAAAAATATGATTTGCTAGATACTTGTTAATTACTTGAGTGGTTTCAGAAGATTGACATACGATTATTGATAAAGATAAATTACTAAAAATTGAATCTCATGTACTCTACCAAAAATGAGCTATTACGTGAGAAAAAGTGATGGAAACTTTTATCTGAAATTATGAATTTAACCAATAATATTTTATTTTGATTTTGTGACTTGTAATGAAAAGGAAAACAAAGCTAAAATGATTTACACTATTAGAGACTATGATTGTAATGGTTATAATCGGAATTTTAGCTGTTGTTTTAACCGAATCTTATACTACCATTTCAAGAACTGCATTAAGGATTGAACAAGAAAAAAACTTATCAGAAGAATCCCTAATTTTGACTCAAATTTTTCAATCTATTGCTGATGAAGCTACAATTGATTATGAAAGATATTGAACTGGTGAATTAACTGAGTCTAACTGATTTACAGACATTTTATATTTAACATGATGACAATGGTCATGAACTAGCATATATACAACATGATGAGATAATTGCCTTGATTTGGATAACAATTTCCCTGAAGTAAATGGAACTTACCCAGAAGATATTCCTGAAAAAATCCAAAATGCCTTATCATGATGTGAATTGATTTTAGAACAACCAGAAAAAACAACTTCGTTAATACCAAACTGAAAAGTAATTACATCAAAAGTTAAATTCAAAGTTATTCCTTATAATAGCGATGAATATTATTTTAATAATGGAAATGAGTGACTTGTTATTAATGATGTGCATCAGCCTGCATTTTGGATGTTTATTCATCTTTATGCACCATTTTATCAGCCAACTGGAACAAATAAAATAGACCAATCGTTACAATTATTTTTTAATCTAAATCTATAAAATGAAAAAACTTATTGCAAAAATTAGAAACAAAAGATTAAAAGGTAATATATCATTGCTTGTAATTTTGGTATTGTTGGCCAGTAGTGTAATTTCCTTACTTTCTATTAATCAGATACAGCGTTTAATGACTTATGGAAACATGACATTCAATTATTTTAGGGCTTTTTATTTGGCTAAAGCGGGAACAGAGCTTGGATTAACTGAAGTGTATAATAGTGAGGATTGATTTAGTCATTCAGTAAGGAGAGAAAGTGCTATTGTAACGTGAAATTTACTTTCTGAATATTCTGGATTTAATCCATATTTTGATATGACTATCACTTGAAAATTTCTTAATTTAACTGAAGATATTAGTAAATCTGAAATATGTGATTCTTGAAATAAACTCAAGTTAGATCCTTTAGCGTGAATTATGTTATCATTATTTTATGATACAACCTCTTGAACTCATAATATTTTATCGGAATGAACCCATAATATTAAACCTCTTTCACTTGATGATATAAAGTCAATTAAATTGGAAGATGCGACACCTTCGACCAAGCTTACATTTGCATTTTTCAACTACAATAAAATTAATAATGATGGTATTATCGACTATGTTATGGATGATATAGTAGTAGAAACCGAGAAGAGCCCTGGTGATCTTTCTAACTTTTTATCAAATTCTGCATCCAGTCTGGTCAGTAATAGTAGTGATGAAATTAAAAAATACCTTACTATTAAAAATTCTTGAGAACAACCTGTGGAATTCTGTGTTACAATGGATAACAAACTGATTCCTTATTCTGATTTTCTTATCACCGTATTTTGACATTATGGAGATATGGAAGTCTGATTACAATCAATCATTAAAAAGTGAGTTCCTGATTGGACATTAAATGTAATCGACGACTAATTTCGTATATATCTAAGTCTAGAGTCAAAACTTGATTTATTTTCAAATTTTTTTATAATTTTTATTGGGTTTTATTATTGTATTTGAAAAATTATGCAATTCTATGATGAAGTAGAGATAAGTGTAGAATCATGAAAATGAGGAAATGGTTTGAGCAGTGGAAGAAGAGAAAGCTGAATCCCCTACTGATGACCAAATGGATGAGATGGATGAAATTGATGATCTATAATTTTTCAGGCAAGCAAAGATGAAAGTACATTACTAGAATATAAATATAAGAAAATCTTCAAAGCAAAGAATGGAGAAGACTGAAGGACAAAGGACCAATATGGAGCAAACGCACCTGATTTAACATTGATAGTGCCGGTAGAAACTATGGTAAAGCATGCGGAAACCGGGAAAATATTACATCATTTCACAGAAGATTGAGAAACTTGGAAAGCAGCAGCATGATGAGTTGGATGAAAGTGAAATATTCATTTTAAGGATGCTGTAAATCAATATCCAAATTTTTTCTTGTTATGAGAACCTGGACAAAAATTAAATCTGGTTTTGGAATTACAGCTTTTGGGAGATGTTGGATTAATTTGAAACCCAAGTGTTGGGAAATCATCTTTAATCAATTGTGCTGCATCTACTAAAGCTAAAGTCGCAGACTACCCTTTCACAACCTTAGTACCAAATTTATGAAGTGTATCTGTTGGAGATTATAAATTTAACATGGTAGATATTCCTGGATTAATTCAATGAGCAGCTGAATGAAAAGGTTTATGAAATGATTTTCTACGTCACGTTTTGAAAGCTAGAATTTTTGCTATGGTTATGGATATGTCTCGCTATGATGAATGAATAAAAGAAACAAGTTGATTGTTTGATGAAATTCGTTTATATATTGAACAGAAATTTTTGCAAGATGAAGATGATTATAAATTCACTTTTGAAAAACAATGAGATTGAATTAGTTTCAATGTATATGTAGATGGCGACTTATTTATGACTAAAAGAGTTGTATTTGTACTAAATAAATATGATTTGATAAATGATGAAGAATT
>JAEEGL011089994.1_pt1 | contig 16638 bp, 13 predicted proteins | sample 9134231 | NCBI WGS metagenome assembly JAEEGL01 (sample SAMN16246548, study PRJNA631951) | gut metagenome | biome: gut microbiome; feature: rumen; material: fiber-attached | host: Bos | place: Iran: Karaj | collected 2018-10 | reverse complement strand
GCGGGTGTGATCCGCTTCGTTTTCTTCGTTTCCTCATAATACGCGATCCGATCCGTCAGGATCTTATTGTACACGAACCTTCTGCACCCGAACGTCCTTGCAAACAGTTCTTCCTGTTCCCTGTTCGGATAGATCCGGAACTGATACGCCTTGTTCTTCACTGCGCCCATACAACAAATCCGCCTCATATAATATGATAATATCATACCATATAAGGCGGAATAAGACAACCTCTCGGAGCAATTCCTCCCCCGCCTATAGAGGCGGGAGAATCCTTGCTGGCTTTTAGTTGAAATATGTGATAGTGCTTTATCCACGGTGCAGGCGTAAAAGCTTCGTCCAAGGAAAGATTATACTTTGTAGTATTCTTTATACCACTCGGCGAACTTTCTCAAGCCATCCCGAATACCGATAGTTGGTTTAAATCCATAGTCATCTTCCAGCCCCTTGCTATCGGCATAGGTAACGGGAACATCTCCAGACTGCATCCCAACGAGCTCCCTGTGAATTTCAAAGTCATAGTCGGAAGGCAACACTTCAGCCCGAACCAGTTCCTCTTGCAGAGTCGAGATATAATCGAGCAGATTTTCCGGAGTTCCTCCGCCAATGTTATATACAGCATAAGGAGGAAGCGGAAGGCCGTCTTCCCCGGTGAGTTTCTCGGGTGCTCCCTGCATGACACGGGTGATTCCTTCAACAATGTCATCAACATAGGTAAAATCGCGTTTGCAGTTGCCGTAGTTAAAGATTTGAATGCTCTTTCCAGCGACGAGTTTCTGAGTTGCGCTGAAGTAGAACATATCCGGACGACCGGCAGGGCCATAAACCGTGAAGAAACGGAGTCCTGTGGAAGGGATATTGAAGAGTTTCGAATAGGCATGAGTCAGCAGTTCGTCACTCTTCTTTGTTGCGGCATAGAGGCTGACCGGATTGTCTACCTTGTCATCAGTGCAGAACGGCACTTTTTTATTGCCGCCATAAACAGAGGAGGAAGAAGCGTAAACCAGATGCTCTACAGGATTATGACGACAGGCCTCGAGAATGTTGTAGAAACCAATCAGATTACTTTCGATATAGACATCCGGATGATCGATGGAATAACGGACGCCTGCCTGCGCAGCCAGATGAACGACTATAGAAGGCTTGTAATCAGCAAAAACCCGATCTATCAAGGCTTTGTCAGCAATGTTGCCTTTAACGAAGACATGCTTCGCAGGAGATATCTTAGCCGCATCCTCAATCAGGCCAAGTCTGTACTCTTTCAGCGCCGGATCATAATAATCATTCATGTTGTCCAGACTGATAACCGTACCTTCTGCCATGTCTTTCAGCAAGCGAAGAACCAGATTCGCTCCGATGAATCCCGGAGAGCCAGTCACCAGGATGACTTTATTGTTGAGATCGATTTTGACTTTTCCCATGGATTAATCCCTCCTGAACAGATCACGGGTATATACCTTTTCTTGTACATCGTCGAGAACAGGATCGTATCGGTTTGCGATAATGCAACCACACATTTTTTTGAACTTCTTGATATCATTAACAACTTTGCTGCCGAAAAAGGTACTGCCATTTTCCAGTGCCGGCTCATAGATGACGATGGTTGCCCCCTTTGCTTTGATCCGCTTCATAACGCCTTGGATAGAGGATTGGCGAAAGTTGTCACTGTTGCTCTTCATGGTAAGGCGGTATACACCGACAACCGTTTCTTTCTGCTTTCTCTCCTGAACCGCATCGTACCGGGAAGAAGCGGTATATGTTCCGGCGATCTCCATTACCCGGTCGGCAATGAAATCCTTCCTGGTACGGTTGCTTTCCACAATGGCCTGAATCAGATTGTTTGGTACATCCTGGTAATTGGCAAGAAGCTGCTTGGCATCCTTAGGCAGGCAATATCCGCCGTAGCCGAAAGACGGATTGTTGTAGTAATCACCGACACGGGGATCAAGACATACGCCTTTGATGATCGGGGCGGTCTTCAATCCTTTGATCTCTGCGTAGGTATCGAGCTCATTGAAGTAGGAAACACGAAGTGCAAGGTAGGTGTTTACAAAGAGTTTCGTGGCTTCCGCTTCCGTAAATCCCATGAACAGTGTTTCAATGGGATTTTTAATCGCACCCTGCTGAAGAAGTCCAGCGAATATCTCCGCCTGCGGACGGGATGCATCATCACAGCCGACAATGATGCGGCTGGGATACAGGTTGTCGTAGAGCGCCTTAGACTCACGCAGAAACTCCGGACTGAAGAGAATGTTGTCCATGCCCATCTGCTGCCGAATGTGAACGGTATATCCTACGGGGACCGTAGATTTGATAACGACGGTAGGTTTTGTTTCCCTGCTTTCCGTGCTGTCCTTGATCAACTTGAGAACACTTTCTACGGCGGAACAGTCAAAGAAGTTCTGCTGGGGATCGTAGTTGGTCGGAGCCGCGATGATAATGAAGTCCGCTTCGGCATAGGCAGCAGTTCCATCCAAAGTAGCAGTAAGGTCCAGTTTCCGTTTGCTTTTTCTGGCTTCTTCAAGATACTTTTCAATATACTCATCCTGGATCGGAGAGATAAAACTATTGAGTTTTTCCACTTTTTCGGGTACGATATCAACAGCGGTGACTTGGTTGTGCTGGGCAAGAAGTACCGCCAGGGACAATCCGACATAACCGGTTCCTGCAACGGCGATCTTATAGGAACGATCGATGTGGACCGGGTTAGCAGACGTGTCTACAAAAAGGTCCGTGACTTCAAAGTTTAATGCTTCAGCTAGAGCCTGGAGCTGATCGATGGACGGAGTGAAGTCCTGGGATTCCAAACGGGAGAGCAGACCGCGATGGATACCGGTCATCGCTGCAAGCTGAGCCTGAGTGATTTTCAGTGCTTTTCTCCGTGAGACCACAGTATCGGTGAGCAGTTGTGGGGAAAGCTTTTTCATAGTGCTGAACCTCCGAAAGATGATGTCAGTTTAAATGACATAATTAGCAAATTGCACTTTGCTATGTATCATTTTTATCATAACAGGTGTCCGCAGGAAATACAAGGATCAGCACAGGGAACATTATGAGTTTCGGATACTAATTTACGGACTATTATGATAATATATACTATGATGTCATTGTGAATGACATTGCAGAGAACCGGATAATGACTCTGCAAATGACAGGGAAGATTGTCTTCGTTAGAGCATGAACCTATAAGGATCATGGAACGCGCAAACCTTACTCACTGTTTTCGACTGACGGATTCTGAATCGTTCTTTGAGACTTTATGGGAACAAAATGACAGTTATAAAATATGACCCGATGGATTGCATTCGGTTCAGAGTATAGATATACTATGAAAAGATGGTATATTATGGCTGCTATGAAAGAAAATGAACTTTACGAGCTTATATGGCTTTAGAATAAGGTCCTGCAGCTTCATAACATCGCGCATCAGGAAAAGAATATGGTTGCGCTGAGAATAGTTTTTAGTAGTAAAACAGTTTCAATTCTGCTTTGGAGGACCAGAGAGACTGTTAGCGCCAGGCCCGCATAAGGGTGACGAGGGTTGGTAGTTGTCGAAAGACTCGGCGGATGCTGCCACGGCTGAAAGCACGGCCGAAAGGGGAAGAGTAAAAAACGGAATCAAAACCGCAACAGAGACTTTCCCGGTGCCAAACAGTGTAAATACTGTTCCGCATGAAAAACACAATTAAAGGAGAACTCAAATGAGAGTTGTTATTCAGGAAAACTACGAGAATATGTGTAAATGGGCAGCGAATTATATCGCCGCGAAGATCAAGAACCATAAGGAAGACAGGCCTTTCATCCTTGGTCTGCCGACCGGTTCTTCTCCGATTGGGGTATATAAGGAACTGGTACGCAAGAATCAGACAGGGGAACTGTCCTTTTCAAATGTCGTGACTTTTAACATGGATGAATATCTTGGCCTGTCTCACGAACATGATCAGAGCTACTGGTATTTCATGCATGACAACTTTTTCGATCATCTGGTCGATATGAAGCCGGAGAACATCAATATCCTCAACGGAATGACGGATGATCCGGAAGCGGAGTGCGCGGCATATGAAGAAAAGATCAAGTCCTACGGCGGCATCGACCTGTTCATGGGCGGAATCGGAGTGGATGGTCATATCGCGTTCAACGAGCCGTATACTTCGCTTGCTTCCCGTACCGGCGTACGCAATCTGACGACTGACACCCGGATTGTCAACAGCCGCTTCTTCGGAAACGATCCCGAAAAGGTGCCTTCGCAGGCGCTGTCTGTCGGCGTCGGTACCGTTACGGATTCGAAAGAAGTTTTGATCCTGATCAACGGTCATAACAAGGCGCGAGCACTTGCGGCGACTGTTGAGGGAGGCGTAAGCCAGAAGTGGACATGTTCCGCGCTGCAGATGCACAACGGAGCAATCATAGCGTGCGATGAAGCCGCTTGCGGCGAACTGACTGTCGACACATACAAGTATTTCCTGGATATTGAAAAAGGCGAACGTCTGTAAGGAGCAAATTGTATGTATACCATTAAAGATCTGTATGATCTCGATCATACGCTCGCAAAGGATTACCTGTCACAGTTTACCTATCCATGGGAAGCGCTGAAGGGCATCAAGGATTTTATTCTCGCGCTTGGTCCTACGCTGGGTGAGGATTACAAGGAAGTTCAGTCCAATGTATGGGTTCACAAGGCTGCGAAGGTTTTTCCGTCCGCATATCTCGGAGCTCCGTGCATCATCGGACCGGAAACGGAAGTCCGTCACTGTGCGTTCATCCGTGGTTCGGCCCTGGTCGGCGCCAACTGTGTCGTCGGCAACAGCGTTGAACTCAAGAACGTGATCCTGTTCGATCACGTCCAGACGCCGCACTACAACTATGTCGGCGATTCGATTCTCGGCTATTACAGCCATATGGGAGCCGGTTCAATCACATCGAACGTCAAGAGCGACAAGAAGCTTGTTGTCGTTCATAACGGAACGGAACAGCTGGAGACCGGGATCAAAAAGTTCGGCGCGATGCTCGGCGACTACGTTGAAGTCGGCTGCAACGCAGTTTGCAACCCCGGCACTGTGATCGGACGTCACAGCAACGTCTATCCGACGTCATGCGTACGCGGCGTAGTGCCGGAGAATTCGATCTGGAAGAACAGCGGAGAGATCATTCATAAGGAGGAACGGTAAATGGGCAAGTATTTCGGTACCGACGGCTTCCGCGGCGAAGCGAACAAGACGCTGACCTTTGAACACGCGATCCAGATCGGACGTTTTTTAGGCTGGTATTATGGCGCGCGGCTCGATAAAAAGGCAAAGGTCGTCATCGGCAAGGACACGAGACGCAGTTCCTACATGTTCGAGTACGCTCTGTGCACCGGCCTTATGGCATCCGGCGCAGACGCTTATATCATGCATGTCACCACGACGCCTTCCGTTTCGTACATCACCCGCGTTGACGATTTCGACTGCGGTATCATGATCTCCGCCTCGCACAATCCGTATTATGACAATGGCATAAAGCTTTTGAACAGCTTCGGTGAGAAGATGGATGAGGAAACGATCCTGATGATCGAGGACTATATCGACGGCAAAATCACCGTTCCGGTTGCCGGACGTCATGATATCGGCAGAACAGTTGACTACGTCGCTGGCAGAAATCGTTACATCGGTTTTCTGATCTCAATGAGCAAGTACAGCTTCAAGGGCGTCAGAGTCGGTCTCGACTGCGCGAACGGCGCATCATGGATGATCGCGCGCGGCGTATTCGAAGCGCTCGGCGCCAAGGTCTATGTCATGAACGACCAGCCGGACGGCTATAACATCAATACGGACTGCGGCTCGACGCACATTGAGCATCTCCAGAAGTTTGTTTTGGAAAACAGGCTGGATGTCGGATTCGCATACGACGGCGACGCTGACCGCTGTCTTTGCGTGGACGAAAAGGGAAACGTTGTGACCGGCGATCATACGCTCTACATCTACGGCCTGTACATGAAAGAGCGAGGCAAGCTCCTGAACAACAAGGTCGTTACGACGGTCATGTCGAACTTTGGTCTCTACAAGGCACTGGATAAGGTCGGCATTGAATATGACAAGACCAAAGTCGGCGACAAGTATGTGTATGAGAACATGGTGCAGACCGGCAACCGTCTTGGCGGCGAGCAGTCAGGACATACGATCTTCCTCAAGTATGAAACAACAGGCGACGGCATCCTGACAAGTCTCAAGCTGATGGAAGTCATGCTCGCCAAGGGCAAGCCGATGAGCGAACTCGCGGCGCCGGTCGTATTCTATCCGCAGGTACTGAAGAACGTACGCGTAAAGTCCAAACCGGACGCACAGAACGATCCGGATGTTCAGGCGGCAGTCAGAAAGGTTGCGGATGAACTCGGCGATACAGGCAGGATCTTGGTGCGTGAGAGCGGTACGGAACCGGTCATCCGCGTCATGGTCGAGGCGGAAACGAACGAGATCTGCGAGAAATACGTAGATGATGTCATCGCGGTCATCGCACAAAAAGGACATATCGCGTAACATCCGTATATGGATCAGATAAGGAGCAGGGAGCAATTCCGGCTCCTTTTTCCATCCTCCGGAACACAAATGTTTTAAGGAATATCTCCGGATTCCGTCCTGACAGCAGGCAGGATCTCAGAATCTTTCTGTGTTCCTGCAGTGCGCTCTGTAAACGATACGGAAAACCGCCCCGGAGTTTGTTGACACGTTGAAAGGCCGTATTGTATACTATCCGCATATGGAAAACGGCGTGACTGTTTCCGGATCGGTCCGATCGCGGACATTTGCTTATCAGGAGCCGGAAAACGGACACGGAAAAACCGAAGCCCCTGCTTTCGAAAACCTTCTTAAATCACCCGAAAAAAGATTTGACAACAGAACGGCAAAGTGCTAAAATCCATAGTATGTTGTTTATATATTATATATTATTTCGGCGAACACCGAGAAGGGAAACGAAAATTGAGCGTCTGACCAGGCGCGTGACAGATGAACGCGAGGCGTCCATCCGCAGGGGAAACACCCCTCGGAAGGGCGCCCTTCTCTTTTCGGCAATACCGGAAAGGAGAATGGCATGAAACATATTTTTGTGACCGGAGGCGTGGTATCGGGACTCGGAAAGGGCATTACGGCAGCGTCGCTCGGGCGTCTCCTGAAAGCCCGCGGATACAAGGTCGCGTCCCAGAAACTGGATCCGTATATCAATGTGGATCCGGGGACCATGAGTCCCTATCAGCACGGGGAAGTATATGTGACCGAGGACGGCGCGGAAACGGATCTGGACCTCGGGCACTATGAGCGCTTCATCGACGAGGATCTGAACAAATATTCGAATCTTACGACCGGCAAGGTCTACGCAAATGTTCTCCGAAAAGAACGGCAGGGCGGATACCTCGGCAGGACGGTGCAGACGATCCCGCATATCACGGACGAGATCAAGCGGTTCATCTACCGGGTGGGCGAGCGCAGCGATGCGGATATCGTCATCACGGAGATCGGGGGCACGATCGGAGATATCGAGAGCCAGCCGTTTCTGGAAGCGATCCGCCAGGTCGGCCGCGAGGTCGGAAAAGGCAACGCGCTGTATATCCATGTGACGCTGGTGCCGTATCTCAAGGCGAGCGGCGAGCATAAATCGAAACCGACCCAGCATTCCGTGAAGGAACTGCAGGGAATGGGAATCTTCCCGGATATCATTGTGCTGCGGACGGACGAGCCCATTACGGATGAGAGCATCTTCGACAAGATCTCGAACTTCTGCAACGTGGATCGCGATTCGGTCATCGAGAACCTGACGCTTCCCGTTCTGTACGAAGCGCCGCTGTATCTCGAACAGGCGCATTTCTCCGAGATCGTCTGCAGGAAACTGGATCTGGAACCGGGAACACCGGATCTTTCCGCCTGGAAGGAGATGGTGGAGCGCATCCATGCGGCACGGGAAGAGATTACGATCGCGCTCGTCGGGAAATATACCCAGCTGCACGACGCGTATCTTTCTATTGTGGAAGCGCTGCATCACGCGGGATACGCGAAAGGCGTCAAAGTCAGCATCCGCTGGATCGATTCGGAACGTTTTACTCCGTCTGATCTCGACGGCGCGGACGGCGTTCTGGTGCCGGGAGGATTCGGAAGCCGCGGTATCGAGGGCATGATCGAAGCTGCCGGCTTTGCAAGAACGAATAAACTGCCGTATTTCGGGATCTGCCTCGGCATGCAGATCCAGTGTATTGAGTTTGCGAGAAATGTCCTCGGCTGGAAAGACGCGAACTCCGGTGAGTTCGATCCGAATAGTCTGCACAAGGTCATCGACTTTATGCCCGGCCAGAGCGATGAAGTGGACAAGGGCGGAACGCTTCGGCTCGGAAGCTATCCGTGCATGATCCAGCCCGGAACCGTTCTGGAAAGATGCTATGCGGCGTTCTCCGCTTGGGAACGGCACAGACACCGGTACGAACTCAACAACGAGTTCCGACAGCAGCTTATGGAAGCAGGCCTTACTTTTTCCGGTATCTCCCCAGACGAGAAACTGGTGGAAGCCGCCGAGATTACGGATCATCCCTTCTATGTGGGAGTCCAGTACCATCCTGAATTCAAGAGCCGGCCGACCCGGCCGCATCCCCTGTTTCTGGGGCTGGTCGAGGCGGCGATAGAGTATCAACACAACGCGGAAGCGGAAAGGAGCATCCAATGAAATACACGAAAGAAGACATCATCCGCATCGTCAACGAGGAGGACGTCGAGTTCATCCGCCTGCAGTTCACCGACATTTTCGGTCAGCTGAAGAACGTGGCGGTGACCCGGTTCCAGATCGAAAAAGTGGTGAATAACCAGATCATGATCGACGGCAGCTCCATCGAGGGATTTACCCGTATCCATGAGAGCGACCAGTATCTGTATCCGGATCTTTCCACTTTCACGATCCTGCCATGGATGCCCGCGCAGCGCAGGACGGCCAGACTTATCTGCAACGTCTACAATCCGGACGGAACGCCGTTCATCGGAGATCCCCGGTATATCTTAAGACGCGCCCTGAAAAAGGCGGAAGCGATGGGCTATACGTTCAACGCCGGACCCGAAATGGAGTTCTTCCTGTTCGAAACAGATGAAAGAGGTCTTCCGACTGCCAGGACGGCGGACGCGGCAGGCTATTTTGACATGGCGCCGATCGATCACGGCGGAAACGTCCGCAGGGAGATCTGCCTCATGCTTGAGGAAATGGGATTTGAGATCGAAGCCAGCCATCATGAGGTTGCCGAGGGACAGCATGAGATCGACTTTAAATACGCCGACGCACTGACAGCCGCGGACAACATCAGCACCTTCCGCATGGCGGTCAAAACGATCGCGCAGTCGCACGGACTGCATGCCACCTTCATGCCGAAACCGGTATTCGGCATCAACGGAAGCGGTATGCATGTAAACATATCCCTCTTCAAGGACGGAAAGAACATCTTCTTCGATCCAAACGGAGAGAAGCAGCTGTCGAAGGAAGCCCTCAGCTTTATCGCGGGCGTTCTGGCTCATGTCAGGAATTTCGCGGCGATCACGAATCCTTTGGTCAATTCCTACAAGCGTCTCGTTCCCGGATATGAGGCGCCGTGCTATCTCGCGTGGAGCGCGTCCAACCGGTCCGCGCTGATCCGTATCCCTGCCGCGCGCGGCAGCAGCACGCGCGTGGAACTCCGTTCCCCGGACCCCGCGTGCAACCCGTATCTTGCGCTCGCGGTCTGCCTTGCGGCAGGACTCGACGGAATCGAGAAGGGAATGACCCCGCCGGCGGAGATCACCGAGAACATCTACGCGATGAAGGAAAAAGAACGCCGCAAACACGGGATCGCGAGCCTTCCGGGAACGCTTCTCGAAGCGGTGGAGCTGATGGAACAGGATCCGGTGATCACGGAGACCCTCGGCGAGCACGTGCTGGAAAGCTATGTTTCCGGAAAACGGGCCGAGTGGGACGAGTACAGGACCCGTGTCACGGACTGGGAGATCAAGCGCTACATGGTGACCTACTGATCCCGGATAAAGAACCCGGAAAACGCTCCGGGTACCGGACAGTTTCAGAAGGCAGTTATTCAGCCACAGGAATCCCCGCCTGCAGGCGGGGAATTGTTTTAGAAAGGGAGCAGCAACATGTGCGGAATCGTAGGGTTCACCGGCCGCAGAGCGGCCGCGCCGATTCTTTTAGAAGGCCTCAGCATGCTGGAATACCGCGGATATGACTCCGCGGGACTGGCGGTCAGGAATGGGTCGGAGCCGACGCAGATCATCAAGGCGACGGGAAAACTGAAAAACCTGATCGCGAAGACGGAGGAAGGCAGGACGATGCCAGGCTTCTGCGGTATCGGCCATACCCGCTGGGCGACCCACGGGGAACCTACCCAGATCAACGCTCATCCTCATATCAGCGCGAACGATATGGACGAGATGGGATCCGAAACGGTCGGCGTCCACAACGGAATCATTGAGAACTATGCGGAGATAAAGCAGAAGCTGATCAACAACGGCTACCGGTTCTACAGCGATACGGATACGGAAGTCGCGATCAAACTGGTGGACTACTATTATAAGAAGTACAGGATCGGTCCGATCGACGCCATCAACCGTATGATGGTCCGCGTCCGGGGAAGCTACGCGCTTGCCCTGATGTTCAAGGATTATCCGGGCGAGATCTACGCTGCCCGGAAGGACAGTCCGCTCGTCATCGGCGTCGGAGACGGAGAGACGTTTCTCGCGTCCGACGTGCCGGCGCTACTCCAGCACACCCGCGACGTTTTCTACATCGGGAACCTGCAGTCCGCACGGCTTCTGCCGGGGGAGGCGCACTTCTTTGACTTGAACGGCGATGAGATCGAGCTGCCGCTTACGCATGTGACCTGGAGCGCGGAAGCAGCCCAGAAGGGCGGCTACGAGCACTTCATGATCAAGGAGATCCACGAACAGCCGAAGGCTGTCCGGGATACCGTCGGAAGCCTGGTTAAGGACGGGAAGATCGACCTTTCCGCATTCGGCTTCTCCGAAGCGCAGATAGGGAAGATCCAAAGCGTCCACATCGTTGCCTGCGGTTCCGCGTGGCATGTGGGAATGGCGGCCCAGTACGTGATCGAGGATCTCGCCGAGGTGCCGGTCAGGGTAGAGCTTGCAAGCGAGTTCCGCTACCGGAAACGGCTTCTGGGAAACGGAGCGCTTGTCATCGTCATCTCCCAGTCCGGAGAAACGGCGGACAGCCTCGCGGCGCTGAGAGCCGCGAAAGGCATGGGCGTCCCGACGCTTGCCGTTGTCAACGTCCTGGGTTCCTCGATTGCCAGGGAAGCGGATCACGTCGTGTACACCCTGGCGGGACCGGAGATCGCGGTAGCGACCACCAAGGCCTACAGCGCGCAGCTTTCGGCTCTGTACGCTTTCGCGGTGGAGCTTGCCTTTGTACGCGGAAAACTGGATTCGGAAAAATACGAAAAGATGATCGGAGAACTGCTTGCCCTTCCGGATAAGATGGAGCAGGTCCTTCAGCACAAGGAACGCATCCAGTGGTTTGCGTCGAGACACGCCAACGCGAGAGACATCTTCTTTATCGGCAGATGCCTGGACTACGCAATATGTCTTGAGGGAAGCCTTAAGATGAAGGAGATCTCATATATCCACAGCGAAGCCTACGCCGCAGGAGAACTGAAGCACGGCACCATCAGCCTGGTGGAGGAGGGAACGCTGGTCGTCGGGATCATGACGCAGAAGGACGTTCTCGAGAAGACCATGAGCAATATGGCGGAGTGCCGGGCGCGCGGCGCCTACCTGATCGGCCTGGCCGGAGAGGAGAGCAGGGAAGTCAAAAAGTTCGCCGATTTCTCGATCTTCGTTCCGGAGACGGATCCGCACTTTATCGGAAGCCTTGCCATCATCCCATTGCAGTTTCTTGCCTACTACACCAGCGTATCCAAAGGTCTGGACGTGGACAAGCCAAGGAATCTTGCGAAGAGCGTCACGGTGGAATAACTGAACAGGAGCAAACGAAGAAGCCCTGATCCGGGCTTCTTTTTGCGACCTTTCATATGAAAATACAACTCAGAGGATGACCATCTCTTCAGCAGATGAGATCTTGGATAAATTTCCGTCCGCGAGCAGATAAGCTTCCCCATAGATCCTCTCAAGTCCGTTTTCGAGATACAGATAGCTCCCGTCGGGAAGCAGAAAGAATCTGCGTCCAAAGCTGTCCGGCATCGCGATGTCCTCGATCGCGCGAAGTCCGTCCACGACATCATCCTTCAGTATCTGATAGTGCGGAAGGATCATGGCTTGAGTGAGTCCCAGCCCGGGCAGAAACCGTTTGTAAGCCGGATCGACGGCTTCGCCGTCCATCTCCGGATGCGCGTATACTGTTTCGGAGCAGTTCATGGAGCCCGCGCTGATCCCGATCAGAACCCCGTCAAAAGACTGCAGCAGAGATTTCAGCTTCGCTCTTTGGAAGAACCGGTTCTGTGTCGGGACATGCCCGCCCGCGAGGATGACAAGATCCGCGCCACGGATCAGCTGCTCTGCATGGTCCAGCGTCCGGTCATCCAGGATCACGAAATCGGAAAACACAAAATCGGAATCCTCAAAACTCTTTTTCGTCATTCCGGCGAAGAGATCCGTGAGATCGTTCCGGCCGGGATCGGAACAGACAAAAACCGCGCGGCAGTGGGAAGAAAGGCTCGCTCTTAGATTTTTGACAAATCCGTTTTCCGGATTCAGATAACCCGTGTCGGGCAGCATGGGGCTGCTGGTCAGAAAACATTTCATTTTTCCTTCTTCCTTTCCTTCTTTCGGATATGCGTTTCGGTCACCCCGTAGCTTTCGCCGGTCCAGCGGAGGATCTCGGACAGGGGAACGGTCCCGTTCAGAACGATGGAGATCCACTTCTCATGATTCATATGATACGCCCGGTAAAACCCGGGCTGCCGGATGAGAAGATCGACAAGAAGCGGATCACCGATCTTCAGGTTGATCACTTCCACCTGTCCATCCAGATCCGGACCCAGTCTGTTTCCCGCAACTTCCAGGAAGATGGCAAACCACTTTCTGTTATCCGGATGCCTCAGCACCGGAATGGACGGATCGGACGGAAACGGGTAATCCGGTTCGATCCCGTACTGTTCCTTTACATACCGGAAGATTTCTGCTTTCACTGCACTGCGCCCCTTTCTTTCAGCCGTCCCTGTTCTGTTTTTCTGCATAGCGCAGGGACAGCGTCTGCATCCACTATATCATATTTCCGATCATATGCAGTCTCCAAAGCATAAAAAAACGAACAGAAAATAAAATTCATGTAAAAAGCCTTCAAAAACCGGCGTTTTTTTACCTATAGGGTGGAGGGACCTGTTTTCCTCCGAAAAAGAGCCGATTCAGGAGGTACGAAAAACATGGAAAACAGGGAACCGGATTTCGTGATGATCCAGATCCGTGTGACGCAGGATCAGCGGAAAAGGATCGACCGGACTGCCGAAAAGTGCGGGCTGACCCGCAGTGAATTTATCCGGCAGATCGCGCTGGGATATGAGCCGCAGGTACCGCTTCCTCACGCTTTTTACCGGTGCTGCGAAGACCTGGACAAACTGATCAAAAACCCGTATTCCGGAGAAGTCAGTCATAAAGCGCTTGGAATACTATCGAAAATGCAGATGGTCTTAAGCGGCGAGCTGATCGTGCCGGAGCCGGAGGAACATCCGCTTCCGGAGGCGGAATCGGTTCCCGAAAAAAACGCGGCGTCTGTAGAAAAGCAGATTATAGAGGAGCCGGAAAAATCGCGAAAGAAATGGTATCAATTCTGGGAGAGGGGGTGATCGTTATCGCGGTCACGGAATTACGGCCGGCCAAAAGCGGACCGGGCTCCACTCTGGACTATATCATGGATGAGAGCAAGACCCTGCTTTCAGAAAACAGCGGCAGTATGGATCCTTCCGTTTCAGCGTCTGGCGGAGAGATTCCTTTGGCAGCCGGACAGAAGCTGGTCACCGGGATCAACTGTTCCACCCTGTTTGCAAAGCAGGAAATGAAAGCTGTCCCGAAAAGGTTCGGAAGCAGAGGAGAGATTGTCCTCTGGCATGCAGTCCAGTCTTTCGCAGAGGGAGAAGTTGATCCTAAGAAGGCGCATGAGATCGGCGTTGAGCTTGCCAGGAAAATGTGGGGAAACAACTATCAGGTGATCGTGACGACCCATCTGAAAACGAACTGCGTCCACAATCATTTCGCGGTGAACGCGTATTCGTTCCGGAACGGGATCAAAATTCCAAGCAGGAGGAGCGAATATTTAAAGTTCCGGGAACTGTCAGATGAGATCTGTCACCGGGAGCATCTGTCTGTACTGACGAACAGCGGTTTTTTGCAGGGTCAGAGCAACAGAGCATACTGGTACAGCAGAACTCGGAGACCGGATCATCTGGAACCCATTCGGGAAGACATTCTGTACTGTCTTCGCTATTCCGCCAGCCGAGATGAATTCCATGCGCATCTTTCCGCAAAGGGATACGGGGTGCAGGGAATCAATCAGCTTGAGATCACATCGGCCGGCTGGGAGCATTCCATACCGGTGGAAGAGCTCGGTGTCCCGTCGGAAACCGTGCTTCAGATGCTGGAACGGGACGATCCGAAGGTCTGGGAGGAATGCGACGCGCACCCGCCGCTGACAAGGAAGAGGTATCTCCTGCTGCAGATCCTTCTGAACAAGGGACCGGCGGGAAAAGAAAAAAACGTTTTCGAAATAACCGAGCAGAATCAGATGCCGGACCAACGGGACCCGGTCCAGGAACTCATGGACAAAACATACATGAAATTCAAAGGAAGGAAGAAAGAGGAACTGGTGCCTGTCGCCGTATACGGGATCGTGGAAAGACTCTGGGAACAGGCTGAAGGATCCCGCGATGAGATCCTGTTCCCGGATCTGAGGCACGCGCTAACAAGACAGAAGGGATTATTCGAGGATCGGCGTTTTCTGACGGAGAACAGACTGCATACCGATTTCGCTCTGAAAAAGGATATCGGAGAATGTGAGGCGCGGATCAGGGAACTGGAGCGCGAAGGCGACCGGCTGTACAATAGAATACGCAGGGAAATGGATCCGGAGAAAAAGGCGGAGTATCAGAAGGAGCGGAACGAAAGGAAGGAGGAGCTGGCTGAAAAACGGCAGCGGGTCCGGACGGAACGGGGGATCCGGAAAAGGGCGCCGTGGCTCTGTTATCTGCTGGAGACGGAAGTAGTGTACGAGCAGGAATACCTGGACCGCGAGAGAAACAGAGGCCGGCAGAAGAGCAGGGATCCGGAGCGTTAACATCATTTTCGGACAGAAAAGCGGGACCGGCATCAGGTCGGATTCCCGCTTTGTCTCTATGTGGTTTGACACTCTTTAGATGACCGGAAGCAAGACACATCAGAAACTGAACGTTTCCGGCGCTTCGGTAAAGGAGCTGAAGGTCGCTGTGGCATTCTGGAAGTACAGGACCTGCGTGTTGTCATCGTCGGGGCTGTACATGCTTTTCAGGGCAGGCATTTTCTCAAGCATCGCGACCTTCGCGTTCCGGTCGTCGTCATTGATCAGTTCGCCCGCGACGCGGAGCCATTTCCCGCCGTGGAACGCGCAGATCTCCGCTTTCGGATTTGCCGCGAGCTGCTTGGAGACGCTTTTGACCTTTCCGGTCTGGATATACAGTTTTCCGTTGTACACGAGAGCAGTTCCGAACGGACGGACTCTCGGCTGGTCGCCTTCGACGGTCGCGAGATAATAGGTCTGCGCCTCATCGAGAAACCGGCAGACTTTTTCGACGTTTTCCATAGTGATTTCCTCCTGGGTTTTTGATATTGTTCAGGCTGCAGACAGCCGTTTTTTCATTTCGATCACTCGTCTTCCGGGTGTCTTTCCGCTTCGCTCTTTCCCTTGAACTTACGGGCGACGCCGTAATCGGAGCCGACCAGGGTGCCGCGCTGGATCGCGTCGAATCCGAATTTGCTCCGGATCGCGCTGACCGCCTTGTCCAGGCGTTCCTGCTTTTCCCGGCTGATTTGCTTTTCCGGTTCGTCGAACAGGGAGAGCTGCTCCGCGGCGGGATCTTTGGAAACGCCGGTCAGAGCGACGCTCATGAGCCTGAGAGGCCTGTGGTCTTTCCAGAGCTCGGACAGCAGTTTTTTCGCGGCCTCATAGACCGCGGTCGCCGAATCGGTCGCGCTCGGCAGCTTCATCTGATGGGACCGGTTTTTGAAGTCGAGATAGCGGATGGTTACTGAGACGCCGGCTGCGCGTTTGCCGTCGCGCCGCATGTGCTCGGTCACGCTGTCGCACAGGGAAAGCAGGATCATGCGGGCGGACTCGTCGGTCGTGATGTCGTCTTCCGTCGTGATGGAGTTGCTGTATCCCTTGTTCTCGAACGGAACGTTCTGTACCGGGGAATCGTCGATCCCGTTTGCGTAGGCGTGCGCTTGACGGGCGGTCTTTTCGCCGATCAGCGTCTTTAAAAACGACTCGTCCGTTTTCGCGAGGTCCCCGATGGTCATGATCCGCGCGCTGTTCAGTTTCGCGGCGGTGTTTTTGCCGACGAACAGCAGGTCCCCGACCGGAAGCGGCCACATCTTTTCCTGGATCTCTTCCGGAAACAGGGTGTGGACCTTGTCCGGCTTTTCG
>JAEEGL010448649.1_pt1 | contig 16638 bp, 16 predicted proteins | sample 9134231 | NCBI WGS metagenome assembly JAEEGL01 (sample SAMN16246548, study PRJNA631951) | gut metagenome | biome: gut microbiome; feature: rumen; material: fiber-attached | host: Bos | place: Iran: Karaj | collected 2018-10 | reverse complement strand
AGTGTACCAGCCGGAGAGCTTGATGGCCTGCACCCCTTTATGGTTGATAATCTCGCACTCCTCGCCGGCGAGGAAGTCCCAATGTGACGGGAACTCGCCCAGCTTCTCCTTCTCCACTGGGTCGTCGAAGAATATTTCGTCACCCGGGACAAAATCGGTCTTGGCATAGTTGGTTTCCTGAGCCCTCAGGGTCATCCCGGCCAGCAGCAACAGTGCCACCGCAATCAAGGTTTTCTTCATAATAATTAGATTTAAGTCCATTAATTTCGAAATGCAAAGATACGCATTAATTTTCAATGTGCTAAAAAACACATCAAAAAAAAACATTTCCTGCCTTTATCCGACGGGGTACAAGTCGTTTCTGGCTACCTAATCACCACCACCCTGCGGGCGGGTAAGGCTCCGACCTTGACCAAATAGACTCCTATGGGCATCTCTCTACCATCGGCCAGTGCCTGCCCACAGTCAGGGAGGCATAAACCACTACTTTCCCTCTGATATACCCCTTGTCTTCACCTACTCTTCTCTTACAAAAATAAGTGTTGAGTAGGTGATGGGTAGGAGAAGAGTAAGAGGTGAGTAAGAGGTGGTGGCTTGTTATATTTGATTTACAGTAAGTTATACTGGGGCGTTTTTTGAGCCTTTTTGAAGTTTTTTCAAAAAAAGAAACGGGGACACCCGTTGGGCATCCCCGTTATTATAAGACACTGTAAGTCAGCGACTAGAATTCCCACATACCGCTGTCCTTGAGGAATTGGAGCAGGTCGCGGCTGACGCTCTCGTTCATCGCACGAGGATAGCGTTTGGTGGTGAATATCTCGCAGTAGTTTCGGGTGCCATTCTCCTCGACCATCTTCCTGTTGAAGGGGTCGTCGTCGCGTACCCGATGGCTGGCAATCAGCTCGTTGTCGGTGGGCACATGGTAGGTCTCGCGGTGCAGGACGGCATCCGTGCCGAGGCGTTCGCTGAGGCGTGGCTCCTCGTCGGGGTATCCCATGGCGATGGCAATGACGGGCACCACGCCACTGGGGCACTGCAGCAGCTGGGCAATCGGGCGGGTGTTGTAGTTGACGGTACCCAGATAGCAGAAGCCCAGCCCTTTGGCCTCGGCGGCCAGGCAGATGTTCTGTGCACAGAGCGAGGCGTCAACCAAGGCGGAGGTGAACCAGAGGAGGTTGCCGTAGGGCTCGTCGCACCCGTTGACGCGGCAGTACTGATGGTAGCGAGCCACATCGGTGCACACGGTGAGCCACAAAGGGGCAGAGGCGCATTGGCCGAAGTGGAGTTTGCAAAGCTCGGAGCGCAGTGGCTCCTGGGTGGTGGCTATCACACTGTATAGCTGCATGTTGCCGGTGTTTGAAGCCCGCAGACCACAATTTACGATCTCTTCCAGGAGGGTGTCGCCGACATGCTCGGCCTTGAATTTCCTTACGGAGCGATGCTGCAGCATCACATCTATTGCATTGTTGTCCATTGTTTTCGGTGTTTAGTTTCGAGATGCAAAAGTACGAAGAAAAATACAAACCGGGGTGTTTTTTTTTACCCTGCGTCAGATTAGCAAAAAGTATTGAAACGACACGTGGTGCCCGCGCTATTGCGTAGGCACCACGAGATATATGTTTTTCAATAAGTTAGAGTGACACGCCTCCGTCGACACAGATGACCTGTCCGGTGATATACTCACTGAGGTCGCTGGCCAGGAAGAGTGAGGTGCGGGCGATGTCGAGGTCGGTACCGCCACGGCGCAGAGGTATCTCGCTGAGCCACTTGTCGTGAGCTTCCTTGGGCATGGCCTGGGTCATGGCTGACTCGATGAGGCCGGGGGCGATGGCGTTGCAGCGAATGCCACGCGAACCAAGCTCCTTGGCCAGGCTTTTGCTGAAGCCAATGATACCGGCCTTGGAGGCTGAGTAGTTGCATTGGCCGGCATTACCGTTGACACCCACCACCGACGAAGTGTTGATGATGGAACCGGAGCGTTGCTTCAACATCATGGGTGCGAAGGCTTTGCAGTAGTTGAATACCGAGCGGAGGTTGACTTCGAGGACGAGGTCCCAGTCCTTGGGGCCCATGCGGAGCAGGAGTCCGTCGCGGGTGATGCCGGCATTGTTGACGAGGGCATCGAGGCGGCCATACTCCTTTTGGACCTGCTCGGCGACAGCCATGGTCTGATCGTAGTCGGCGGCATTGCTGGCGATGAAGGTGCTGCGAGGGCTAACCTTCTGCAATTCGGCAAGAAGCTCACGGCTGGCGTCGTTCTCCTGCAAGTCGGTGAAAATCACGGTGGCACCATGCTCGGCGAAGAGCTGGGCGGTGCGCTTGCCGATGCCACGCGAGGCACCGGTGATAAGGGTTATTTTGTTCTCTAAAAGTTTCATTATTCTTTGGGGTTATCGATTAGTGCAAAAGTTAGTTCGCCCTGGCAACAGGGTTTGCCTCCGACGGTAGCCTTGGCGTCGACAAAGAAGATCATGCCGCGGCGGTTGGTGATGCGGGCACGTACCTCGATGGTGTCACCGGGGCGGACGGGCTGACGGAAGCGCACATTGTTGATGCCGCTGTAAAGAGGGGTGCGACCAATGAGCTCGTCGCGCACCAGAATGCAGCTCGACTGTGCCATGATCTCACACTGGATGACACCCGGTACCACGGGGTTGCCCGGGAAGTGTCCCTGCAGAAAGAACTCGTCGCCACGCACATGATAGTGGGCAATGGCGGTGTCGCCTTCCATCACGACGTCGTCGATGAGCAGCATCGGCTCGCGATGCGGCAGGAAGGTCTTGATTTCGTCTCTGTTAAGTACGTTCATATCTATTTATTTTTTAGATTCTTCTCAAAGCTACGCTGGCGTTGTTGCCACCGAAACCGAAGGTGTTGCTCAGGGTAATGTCGGCCTGCCACTGGCGTGCGGTGTGGGGCGTATAGTCGAGATCGCACTCGGGGTCGGGCTGGTCGAGGTGGATGGTCGGCGGGATGACACCGTTCTGCAGGGCCAAAGCACTGATGATGAGTTCGACAGCACCCGTAGCACCGAGCATGTGGCCATGCATCGATTTGGTGCTGCTGATGACGGCACGGCGGGCACCTTCTTCACCAAGGGTGGTCTTGATGGCACGAGTCTCGCCCTTATCGTTGAGGGGTGTACCGGTTCCGTGGGCGTTGATATAGAGGTGTTCATCGGCCTTGAAGCCAGCTTCCTCGAGGGCAAGTTTCATGGCCTGTGCGGCACCACGTCCTTCAGGGTGCGGAGCGGTATAGTGGTGGGCATCGCAGGTGTTGCCATAACCGCAGACTTCAGCGTAGAGTTTGGCACCACGACGCTTGGCAAGTGACTCACTTTCAAGAATCAAGATACCACATCCCTCACCCAGGACAAAGCCTTTGCGACGGGCATCGAAGGGCAACGAGGCTGCCATGGGGTCTTCAGCTTGGGTGAGAGCCTTCATATTGTTGAAACCGCCAACGGCCATTTCGCAGATAGCGGCCTCGGTACCACCGGTGATGACGGCATCGGCACGTCCCTCATGGATGAGACGATAGGCCTCTCCAACACTATGGGTACCTGTAGCACAGGCGGTTACCACGGGAATGTTGGGGCCTTGTGCGTTATAGGTGATTGCGACATTGCCACCTGCAATGTTGGAAATCATCTCGGGAATGAAGAGCGGCGAAATGCGACGCAGACCGTACTGCATCTTGTTGGCGTGCTCACGCTCGAAGGTTTTGATGCCTCCGATACCACTTCCGATAGCAGTACCGAAACGGGTGGGATCGACATCCTCACCAACACGTAAGCCACTGTCCTGCATAGCCTGTGCGGCAGCCGCCAAGGCAAAGAGTGCAAAGCGGTCATTGTGGCGAATCATCGTCTTGTCAATGCCAAAGTCTTCTGGATTAAAACCCTTAACTTCAGCGGCGATTTTTACCGGCAAGTTCTCGCGGTCGATCTGCTGAATGAAATCGATTCCGCAGACACCGTTGATGACACTGTTCCACAGCGCCTCGATATTATTTCCGAGCGGGGTTATGCATCCTACTCCTGTGATGAATACTCTATTCATTTTAAATCTGTTTATTTTTCATTATTATTAATAACGCACCACGGCTGCGCTGGTTACGAAGCCTGCTCCGAAACCGTTAAAAACCATGAGGTCACCGCGTTTTACCTTTCCTTCGCGAATAATCTCATCAAGCAGCACAGGAATACTGGCCGAACTGGTATTGCCCCGTCGTTCAATGTTATGATGGAAACGTTCCTTGGGGAGGTCAAAATTCTGCATAATGGCGTCAACAATACGCATATTAGCCTGATGCAGAAGGAAATGATCAATGTCTTCCAGCTGGAGACCTGCCTTGGCCACCACATCCTTAATATCACGTTGGGCTGAAGTGACGGCCATTCGAAACACCTCACGTCCTTTGAGTTGCATGGGCATGTGGGTGTCGATGCCGGTACCGGTCTCGAATGGGGTGGGCTCACAAGGCAGACGATAATAGATGACATCGGGCATCGGCGTCGATGTCAACTTGCTAGCCAAGTAGTTATCACCTCTACTAAGCACCATGGCTCCTGCCGCGTCACCAAACAGCACACATGTCTCACGCTGAGTCCAGTCAACCATACGGGTCACTTCCTCAGCACAGATATAAAGGATGCGATTAGCACGACCTGTTTCCAAAAAAGCGTCACAGATGTCCAAGCCATATACAAATCCTGCGCAGGCCGAGTTGAGGTCCATTGTGGGACAGTTGGGACCCTTGATACCTAACTGGTGTTGTACCATGGCAGCCAGTGAAGGAGTTACATATACATTGCAGACATTGTGACAGATAATAAAGTCAATGTCGTCAGGAACCAACCCTGCAGCATCGATGGCACGTTGTCCTGCCAGGGCGGCTAACTCTTCAAAACGTTCGGTGGTGATAATTTGACGACTTTTAATTCCGGTTCTTGTGGTGATCCATTCATCGCTCGTGTCAACATAGTCGGAAAGCATATCGTTGGTGACAGTAAACTTTGGCACGGCGCTTCCAGTTCCAAGTATTTTCATTTTATCATTTTCTTTATGGGCATTGCGTTTGTGCTTGCAGTAATGTATTTGCCCGAATTATTATCTTAATTTTTATTAATTTTCGGGGTGCAAAGAAACACCAACTTTCTAAATCGAAAAAGTTAAAAGGGGCAATTTGTACAATATTTTGGGTAAATCGATGTTATTTTGGGTGAAATTATGATATTTTTGACAAAATAAACCAAAATGAACATTTACCAACAGAGGGATTTGACGAAAATAAATCGCTTTTTTACCCACCGAACCTCAGTGATGTACTTTTTAGCACTCTCGCTATTCTTTGCCGTACTCATTGTAGTTTTCGGGGAACCGATAGGTTTATTAACCTTCACATCCCAACGTTCAGAAATAATCCCACAACTACAAATCGCCATTATCTCGGTGGCAGGGATACTACTACTCAGCATCAGCAGAGTATTACTTCTCGTCTATTCCCACCATAATGACATTACCCCTATGGGGTGTCTCATTTGGATACTCGCAGAACTAATTATCATTATTGCAGCACTCTGCCTTCTCCTATGGCAAGTGAGTGGCGGCGGACATCTATCATTGGCACCCCTGGCTGGTGATATACTACTGGGTATCATCACCATCGAGGCAATTCCATACACAATTTCCTACCTTGCATTTCGCTTGCGTGACGAACAACGCGAAGTGATACGACTTAGATCCGAGCTGGAACACTATCAATTACAGGAGACAAACACACCAATGTCTGCAGGTGAACGTATCATTAACTTCTACGATAGAGGCAACCGATTAGTCTTCAGCACATCCGGAAGAAATGTACTATATATTGAGTCAGCGGACAACTATGTCAACATTCACTACCTCAATGAAGGCAATGAAGACACCTTTATTCTACACAACACACTGAAAGACATGGAACGACGTTTGATTGACACACCCATGTTGCGATGCCATCGCGGCTACATGGTCAACATTGAAAACGTCAAGTTGTTACGCAAAGAAGGCATTACATTGCTACTTGAGCTTAATGGAAGCAGCAAAACCATTCCCGTCACCAAAACCTATGCAGCGTCAGTCACCGAACGACTGGCTCCAACTATCGAATAACACTAAAAGTAATAACAATGGAACTCAGACTTACATTCCAAGAAATCAGCGACCTGATAGAAAAGAAAGCCGGTCGTTCAATTCCGATCATCTACGGTGGACCTCACACCGTCCGCATCAGCTACGATGTAAACGTGCTCTTTAAAACAGCCAACGTTGGACTTGACCTTACCGTGGAACGCGTCAATGATAGCGACATTTTCCTTGCCTACGATGGAGGTGCCGGTATCGACTTTATGGTACGACAAGCCATCAGCATGGCCAAAAACCGACCTGGTGGTGAACTCATTGAGCCCCTAGACGGCAATCGGATCCTTCTGGCACTTGGCAAAAACCAACAAGCAGGTAGTTTGCTCGACCACATTACCCTGCAAGACATACGTTTTGACGAGCACTATGCCATCATCGAATTCACTCCAAAGAGCTTGTAATCAAATATTATGATACTTTTCGTGCCGAAGGATGGTATGGGCACGGTACAGTTGTTCCAGAAAAAACAGGCGTACCATCTGATGATTGAATGTCATCTGTGAGAGGGAAACCTTGGCATGAGCGGCACCATAGACCTCTGGTGAGAAGCCAAAGGCACCACCAATAACAAATGCCAGAGTGCGAACACCGGCATTCATCTGTCGTTGTAATTGCTCGGCGAATTCCACCGATGTGTATTCCCGTCCGTGCTCATCGAGCAAAACCACCCTGTCAACTTTGTCCAACTGCTTTATAATCAACTGACCTTCTTGTTTTTTTACCTCATCAACAGATAGACGTCCTGCATTTTTCAAAGCAGGAATCGTCACCATCTCAAAGTCGCAATAGTGTTTCAGCCGTCCTATGTAATCATCTAAACCTACCTGAAGGTAGGGCACATCAGTCTTTGAAACAACTATCAATCTGATATTCATAGATGCAATAGTTTCTCTGCAAAAGGCAGACGCGAATGGTAGATACAATGGAAGGGGGTCTGAACAGTACCGAATGAGTGATAGAAGTGACCTATGCCTAGGTCCATACTTCCCTCGAAATCAAAGGCGGAGGTTCGACCATAAAGGTCACTGACCAACTTCCATACCAACAATGTCATACTGTTACGTAAAGCATCGGCATGAAGCGCAGAAAGAAGCGAATAGGCACAACGATTATCGAAAACCACAAAACGCGCCGCCATCAAAACACCATCGTCATTTCGCAAACCATAAAGCAATCCTTGTCCACGTGCAATAGCCGTAGAACACACTCGTTCAATAAAGTCACGATCCAATAAATCATGCCCGCTACGACGTTCCCAGTATGACGTATGAAAGCGGGAAAACTCTGATACGTCAACTTGACAATCCACAGAATAAGCCTCTTCTACAGCCTCTATTCCTTTACGGCGTTCCTTGGCAGCCAGAGACTTGAGCATCGAAGGGGCGGGAATTGGGTCAAATCGGTAGGTATAGCGTGTTGTCTGACGAAAGCCTTTCCAATGAAACGGCAGCCAATCTGTCACCTGGGGCGAGAAACACTGCATCAAGATCATCGACTTTTGGTCACGTAATCCCTCCGCAAGCGCAGTCAAAACCTGCTGACGAGTGGTAAAATCAAGGTCATGTTGCAGCCAAGGTCCACTCCATGGTGTGAGTTGAGGTTGTAATATATACTTCATACCCAGCCTTTTCCCATAAAGAAACGGCATAGCACCGAGCAGTCGATCGTGCCCATGACTCAAAAGTACATCCCATTGCTTGCCTTGGCAGACGGTTTCCATCCACCAATACTGTTGAAACAGAGGGATGTATACACCCTCTGTTTCACACAGTTGTCGGTATATTTCCTTGTTGTCCGGCATAGATGGCTGGACAATCTATTATAGAATTTTGATACTGACACGGTTATTTTTGATACGACCCTCTCGCGTTTCATTGTCGCCGATAGGGTCAGCATCACCTTTTGCCTCAACCTCAATGCGATCCTTGTCAACACCACGCATCAAGAGTGCCTTCTTCACCTCGGTGGCACGCTGACGCGAAAGGCCAATGCAATAGGCTTCAGTACCTTGATTATCAGCATAGCCTGTTATAAGAACACTCTTCCGTTCATTCTCTTTTAGGTAATTGGCAATGGTATCAAGGGCTGGCAACCACGACTCGACAATTGTGGCATCGTTGGGGAAAAACCTGATATCGTCGAAGGTACGGCTGACAGTGTCGGGAGTAAAGATCGGTTTCTTTTTGCTTCCGAAGTACATCAGCATACCCACATGGATGACTGCCTCCTCACGTTGTTCATTATAGTAGTTGGTACCCTTAAAGTACTTATAATCAATCTCTGCTACCTGATACTGCAGTTTATTGCGCATCTCCTGCTTAACTTTCCACTCTTCGAAGGCATTGAGCGATGCCATGGCTTCCTCACGCCCCTTCTCAGCAAGTGCCTCACGCTCTTTAGGATCCTCAATTTCAGGATTTACAGCAAAGACTGCACATAAGGTTGCCGTGGCACGTGATGACTTTTGCAAGTAGTTAACTACAGGCGAAAAACCTCCCCAACTGGGTTTCTTCATCCGCGCAATTCCATTGATGTTGGCATAGTCAAAAGGCAGATAGTAGATCTTGGTATCCTTAGTGTTGAAGTTGGTGAACTTCCAAATGGTGTCGTAGTCATCCTGATGCACTTTCTGACGACCTTCAATAAAAGGAGAGACCTTCTTCTTGCCGCCACGAGGCTTGGTCTGGGCCATCACATCGGCGCTACCTGCCAGTAACACTATTGCCACCATCAAACTGATTATCTTCTTCATAGCTGTCGCTGTTTCTTATTATGTGCCTTTATAACGTATTTTATTGCAAATTATTGTTCGACTATTCAAAATCAACCGTTGCGTTCTGTATCAATCACCGAGCCGTTTTCACACACTACAACACGTGCCGGAAATCGGTCGATCATCATGAAGTCATGGGTAGAAATAAGCATCGTCGTTCCCGTATTATGCCCCACGTCAACAAGCAGTTGCATAATCTCGGCCGATGTAACAGGGTCAAGATTGCCCGTAGGTTCGTCGGCGAGCAACAGAAGCGGATTGTTGATCAACGCCCTTGCTATGCCCACACGCTGCTGTTCGCCCTCCGAAAGACGGCGAGGCATGGCATCGGCCTTGTGGGCAATGCCGACCGCCTGCAGAGTCTTTTCAATCTGAGCTTTGATTTCATTGCGTCGACGCCAGCCGACGGCGCGGAGCACAAACTCGAGGTTGGCATAGACATTGCGGTCGTCGAGCAGACGAAAGTTCTGGAACACAATACCTATCTGACGTCGCAGACGGGGTATCTGACGACGGCGGATGTGCGACACATCGATGCCACAGACGCGTGCCGTGCCGCTTTCGACCGGCTGGTCGGCATAGAGCGTACGTAGCAGCGAGGTTTTACCGGCACCGCTCTTGCCTATCAGGTAGACAAATTCACCTGTATGGATGCTCAGGTTGACACCCCTCAAAAGAGGTTCACCATCGTGTCCAATAGTCACATTCTCAAGCATCACCAGAGGATCCTGGATAGCATTGTTCTCATTGTTTTCCATTCTTCGTGTGCATACAATTCCGATTGCAAAAATACAAAAAAGAATGACAATCCACTGCCTCTGTGACAAAAACAAATCAACAGCCCGTTGTCAACTTATTCGACTCCTTTTTCACACCATCGATGACACTCCATGTTTGGCCATGGGTAAAGAAGATGTAAGGATGGTGTAAGGAAAGTGTAAGGATGGTGTAAGGAGGTTCCGTCAATGACACATATTTGTAGGACATTAGCGGACATTGGTGGACAGATATAATGTTAAAAATGTACTTTTTTTTGCACCGTATGAAAAAAAGTATGTACTTTTGCAATTCTAAAATTAGTTAAAAGAATATTAAAAAAAGTTAAATACCATAATAGTAATGGCAGAAATCACACGCATCTTCGACCTGCTGGACCACCTGGTAGAACGCTACCCCAAGGACGACATGCTGGCTGGCAAGGTGAACGGCGACTGGGTGAAATACTCGTCGCACGATTACTATAAATACGCTCATTATTTGGCATATGGCCTCTGTGAAATGGGGCTAAAGGAAGGCGACCGAGTGGTCACGATGAGTGCCAACTGTCCTGAGTGGAACTTTATCGACATGGCACTTTCCATGAGCGGCATCATCCACGTGCCGGTCTATCCCACCCTCTCGGCCGACAACTATGCCTACATCCTGCGTCATAGCGAGGCTCAGGCTATCTTTGTCAGCACCAAGGTGTTGCTCGGACGCTTGCGTCCAGCCATCGAGCAGCTTGAACAGCGGCCACAAGTATTCACCCTGGCCAACATCGAAGGCGAACGCCGCATGTTGGAAATCCTGAAAGCCGGCATCGCCAACCGCGACAAATGGATGCCCGAAATCGAACGCCGGAAGCGTGAGATAAAGCCTGACGACTGGACCACCATGATCTATACCAGCGGCACCACAGGTACCCCCAAGGGTGTGATGCTCAGCCATCGTAACCTCTGCTCCAACTTCCTGGCTCACGCACAGGTACAGATAATGGATTCCAGCTGCCGCGTGTTGTCGTTCCTGCCGTTAAATCACATTTACGAACGTTCGCTGAACTACCACTACCAGTACCTGGGCATCAGCATCTACTATGCCGAAAGCCTTGGCACCATACAGCAGAACATGCTTGAAATCAAGGGCGACGGTTTCTGTGCCGTACCACGTGTGCTGGAAATGGTGTACGACAAGCTGTACGCCGCCGGCAAAGACTTCCGCGGTGTACGCAAACGCATCTACGACTGGGCTTTCCGCCATGGCAAGCGCTACGACTACACGCTGGTCAAAAAAGTGAGTATTTTTTACCAACTGGCACAGTGGTTCCTCGACAAGGCCGTTTATAGCAAATGGCGCGAGAAGTTCGGAGGTAAGCGACTGACCCTCATTACCGGAGGCAGTTCGATCCAACCCAAGATGGTAAGACTCTTTGCCGCTGCAGGAATCAACATCTACGAAGGCTATGGCCTCTCGGAAACCAGCCCCGTCATTGCTGTCAATGACCCCGCCCACCATATGGTGAAGATCGGTACCGTGGGTCCTGTGCTCGACGGCGTGGAACTTAAGTTCGACGACGATGGTGAAATCCTCACCCGTGGCCCGCATGTCATGCTCGGCTACTTCAAGGATCCCGAGTACACTGCCCAGGTTATCGACAGCGACGGTTGGTTCCATACCGGCGACATCGGCGAGCTGGTCAGTGGCCGATACCTGAAAATCACCGACCGTAAGAAGGACATTTTTAAACTTTCGGCTGGCAAATATGTTGCTCCGCAGTTGATTGAAAACATGTTACGTGGCTCGGAATACATCGAGCAGGTGATGGTCATCGGCGAGAACGAGAAGCAGGTAGCCGCCCTCATCAGCCCCAATTTCAACACGCTCCACTACTGGGCCCTGAAACACAAGCTGCACTACCGCGACAATGTCGAACTCATCTCCCTGCCGCAGGTTCACGAACGGGTGCGCAAAGAGATTGACGAATACAACAAAAATCTGGCCCCGCACGAGCAGATCAAGCAGTTCCGCCTAGTGTCCGACGAGTGGACGCCCGCCAACGGACTGCTTTCTCCCACCCTCAAGCTGCGCCGTGCCCCCATCATGGAGAAGTACAAAAACCTCATTGCCGAAATCTACGGCCGCGAGAAACCCTCCTCGGGAGGCCTCTTCTCCGCATTCCGCAGCATCGAACTGCCCACGATGCCGTGGGGCAAAAAGAACCAGTAAAGTCTATACAACAAGCAGTTCGGCATCAAGCGACTGAGCATGATGACGATCCGGTCGGAAAGCGTAGGGGTCATAGTGCTCCTACGCTTAAACATTGCCCTCAAGGCAAGCCGTGTAGCCCGCTCGGGTGAAATCATAACACCCAAACGTAAAAGCAACTTACGGTAACGCATAAACGGCAGATTGCCCAGTAGAGGAGTGTCCACTGCTCCGAATATAGCCGTGGTGACACTGACTTTTGTCCCCATACATTCAATACGAAGTGCACGCGAATAGCCTTTCACAAAGCGTTTTGTGCAGCCATACATGCCGATGACGGGCCAGTCCATCCACGCCGTGATGGATGAGATATTGAGGATGTAGCCCCTGCCCCGCTCTTTCAACATGGGTATCAACTGTCGGCAAAGCAGCAACGGGGTGGTACAATGCAGCGCCATGATGCGCTGAAGACGCTCGGTTTCAGTCTCCACAAGAGGTGTTGCAACGAGCATTCCGGCATTATTGATGAGTATTTCTACACACCAGTTGTTCTCTTTACAATGATTTACAATCTGTTCAGCTGCATCAGGCAGCGTGAGGTCGATGCACAGCACAGGGGCCGGAACACCATATTGTTGTGTCAACAGTACCGATAGTTCCTGTGCCGCCTCGCCGTTGATGTCCACCAACAACACTCCATAGCCCCTCTCTGCCAGCTGGAGGGCGTAGCAACGACCCATTCCCGAGGCCGCTCCAGTGACAATAGCGTATGTCTGATTGAAATCCATTGTTCTTTTTATTACTAAAAAACGCCCCGATTGGGGGGCGTTTTGGTTGTCCTACCAGGACTCGAACCTAGACAAACAGAACCAAAATCTGGTGTGCTACCATTACACCATAGGACAATCCTCTCTAAAAAGAGGGTGCAAAAGTACTAACTTTTTCCCATTTGCACAAATTTATTTTCTTCCACACTCATTATCAAAACCATAATACCATATAGGTAGCCGATGAAAAGGAGTCCCATCTGACGCTCGAACATCGATTCGAAGAGTAGATTGAACATCACGATGACGGTCAGCAACGCTATGGTAAAGAGCTTTTTTCTCTGCCACACGGCTGCCCCAAAAGGCATCGTCAGGAAGAACAGCAGTGCCAATAATCCGGGGATGCCTGCAGCCAAAAGGCTCTCCATGTACTGGTTATGGGCATTGAACTTTGCCTTTTCCCCTGTCGAGAATTCGTCTTCAGCGTATTGTGCCACCTGGCGTTCATGATAGTCGCCGGCACCATAGCCGATAACAGGGCTCTTGACGTAGGCGTGCCAGTTGCACCGATTGATTTTTGTACGGGCATCATCCTCAACATTTTCGACGGTCGACTTAATGCGGTCGACGTAGCCGGGGAGCAGTTTCATGGCCCCCACTGCACTTCCTGCCAGCAGCAGAGCCACTCCAAGGCCCAGTATCCAACTGCGACGAGTGACGGCAAGATGCACCACACATGCCAGACATGTCATACCCATGGCCAGCATACCGGCACGTGAATTGACCAGCACCACATAGCATACCAGCATAGGCAGCGTGACTATCAGCAGGCATCGACGCCACAGCCGCATCTCATGCCAGTGGCACGACAGCTCATGATAGACAAACACCATGGCTGTCAGCGCATAGATAGCGATATATGCGTGGTGCAAGTCTTTGTTTTCGTTGGTATAAAAGCTGTTTTTAAAGTCAAGAAACTTAGTCCCCTGGAGCATACTTATCCCTGCTTTGACGGCAAAATAGAGGAAGGCGGCACAGACGGCCACCAGCAATGCATAACCAAGTGCACGGAGATGATTACGAGTGAGATAGGAGGTATCGGAGATCAAGAAGCTCACAGGGAAGATGAGCAGCACCGCTTTGAGACACAGCAGTGTCCACCCTGTAGCCAGGTCAGAGGTCCACAACATACTGATCAACAGCATCAACCAGTATACTATCGGTGCCATCAACGCCCAACGCAGCCGCGATGTCAGGGCGGGATTGCCCACCTTACGGGTGACAACCACCTTGAGGATCGACACCATGCCTAGCGAAATGGCAGTCCAAAGGCCCAAACGCCAATACAACGGCACGGCGGCAGCCATGAGGAGCATGGCCAGAAATTGCAGATTGTCGTACCAGGGGTATCGTTTCGTCATAGGGCGTTTCTTTCGTTTATCGGGCACTTTCCAACAGAGTCTGGAGTTCTTTGATCTCGTCACGGAACGTAGCGGCCGCCATAAAGTCCAACTCTTTGGCCGCCATCTGCATCTTACGCTGCCGTTCACGGATCTCCTTGCGCAGCTGTTCCTTACTCATTGCGAGGAACTTCTGGTCGATAACCTTCCCGTAAGGTTCCGAGTCTTCGGCCGCCTTCGCCGTTGTACCCGGGGTTTCCTTGTAGGGTCGTGCCGGTGCTTTGGCGCCTCCCAGCTCACGCTCCTCGGCAGCACGCTCGATGACACTGGTGGTTCCCAGGATGGCTTCGGTGGTCTTCACAATCTGCCGCGGCACTATGCCGTGCTCCATATTGTACTTTATCTGCTTGTCTCGGTGGCGATTGGTAAGGTCTATGGCACGTTGCATGGAGCCTGTAATGGAGTCGCCGTAGAGGATGGCCTTGCTGTGAACGTTGCGCGCGGCGCGGCCGATGGTCTGGATGAGGGCACGGTCGGAGCGGAGAAAGCCCTCCTTGTCGGCATCGAGGATGGCCACCAACGAGACTTCCGGCAGGTCAAGACCCTCACGCAGCAGGTTGACACCCACCAACACATCGAAGACACCCATGCGAAGGTCGCGCATAATCTCGACACGCTCGATGGTATCGACATCGCTATGGATGTATTTACTCCTGATACCCAGATTGATAAGGTAGGTGGTCAGCTCCTCGGCCATACGCTTGGTGAGGGTGGTCACCAGCACACGCTCCCCCTTGTCGACAGTGTTTTCTATCTCATCCAGCAGGTCATCGACCTGACTGACGGCAGGTCGCACCTCGACCACGGGGTCCAACAAGCCGGTGGGCCGGATGACCTGCTCAACCACCACACCCTCAGCCTCGCCGAGTTCATAGTCGGCCGGTGTGGCACTGATGTAAATCGTCTGACCTGTAAGGGCATAGAACTCCTGGTAGGTCAACGGGCGGTTGTCGAGGGCCGAGGGCAGTCGGAAGCCATATTCGACCAGCGAGGTCTTGCGCGAACGGTCACCGCCGTACATGGCGCCGATCTGCGGCACGGTGACATGGCTCTCATCGACCACCAGCAGGAAGTCATCCGGGAAGTAGTCGATCAAGCAGAATGGGCGCGAACCGGGGGCGCGTCCGTCGAAATAACGGCTATAGTTCTCGATGCCAGAGCAGTAACCCAACTCCTGAATCATCTCCACATCGTAGTTGACACGCTCCTCCAGCCGCTTGGCTTCCAGGTTTTTGCCTATCGAATAGAGGTAGTCGCGCCGCTCATACATGTCACGCTGTATCTGCAGCAGGGCATCACCCATGTGCTCCTTCGAGGTGAGGAAGTTGGAGGCGGGATAGATGACCACCTCGTCGAACCGCTCGAGCCGCTGCCCGCTGATGGGGTCGAAGCTCTCGAGGCGCTCTATCTCGTCGTCCCAGAAGGAGATACGATAGCAGAAATCGGCGAAAGAGGGGAAGACGTCGACCGTATCGCCCTTGACACGGAAGCGGCCATTGGTGAACTCAATCTCGTTTCGCACATACTGCCCTTCGAGGAGGGCCATCAACAGCTGGTCGCGATGCAGCCGGTCGCCCACACGCAGCGTGACGGTGCCGCGCTTGAACTCCTCGGGATTGCCGATACCGTAGATGCAGCTGACGCTCGACACCACGATAACGTCCCGCCGACCGCTCAGCAGGGCGCTGGAAGCCCTGAGTCTCAGCTTGTCAAGCTCGTCGTTGATCTGCAGGTCTTTCTCGATGTATGTGTTGGTGGCGGGGATGTAGGCCTCGGGCTGATAGTAGTCGTAGTAGGAGACAAAATACTCGACTGCGTTGTGGGGAAAGAACTGTTTGAACTCGCCGTAGAGCTGGGCCGCCAGCGTCTTGTTGTGGCTCATCACCAGCGTCGGGCGGTTCAACTCCTGGATGACGTTGGCCACGGTGAAGGTCTTGCCCGAGCCCGTGACGCCCTGCAACACCTGCGCCCGCTGGCCCGCACGCACGCCCTCCACCAGTTGGCGGATGGCTTCCGGCTGGTCGCCCATGGGAGCAAAATCCGATACAAGTTCAAAGTTCATCGTAGTGAATAACTTAAAAAAGGTGTTTTTATTATTTTTCCATATAAATAAAAAACGGATCCCCACCTTTGCCTTCGCCACCCCGATGTAGAGATGCGACGTGACGTGCCACCAGGTAGCCTCAACAAAGGGATGAAAACGCGGTGCGACGCATCTCTTCAGCAGGGAAACGGTGTATGAAAATCAGCGTCTTGTAACTACCATGTCTTACTCATCGCTTACTCTTCTCCTTATCTTCTCCTTGTCAAAATTTACTTGAGTAGGCAATAATAAGGCGATGGTAACGTTATGGTCAGTAGATAATAACTTTAAAACTGTAGGTTATGGCAAAGCAATCGGCTGGTTATCTGGGCGGTTTCAGCGGCAGGCTGGGACCCGCGGTGGGCTATATGTGGAACGGGAAGTGGTGCCTGCGGTCGCATCAGCCCCTGGT
>JAEEGL017155894.1_pt1 | contig 16639 bp, 13 predicted proteins | sample 9134231 | NCBI WGS metagenome assembly JAEEGL01 (sample SAMN16246548, study PRJNA631951) | gut metagenome | biome: gut microbiome; feature: rumen; material: fiber-attached | host: Bos | place: Iran: Karaj | collected 2018-10 | reverse complement strand
GATGCCGTGTCGGCTTGCGCGGACACGTTCCGCGGCTATCCCTCGCAGCATAGCTGCTTCGGCACTTTGACGCTCCGTGCGGCGCGGCGCGCTGACCCGCTGCGGCTCGCACAGCTCGCGCCGAGTTGGTTTCAAATCGAGCATTCGTCACTAAAACCGCCTTTCGACTATCCGGAATACGCCGGAGCGCGTTTTAACCTTCCGGCAGCGGCGGCGATGTTCGTCAAAATATTTATCGGATCCGTATTGCAAAATACTCCGCTTTGTTGTACAATTCCATTGATTCTGATGAAAGGAGATCAACACAATGGACGAAGAAAGAGATTACGTCGTTTTCACCGATGAGGACGGCGAAGAATTTGAGCTTGACGTTATCAAGTATTTCTTCTATAAGGATAACGAGTACGCTATCCTTGCCGACTGCAGCTGCGGCTGTGACTGCGAAAGCTGTGAGGAAGAGTGCGACGATGAGGAGGGCGGCCTCTACATCATGCGCATAATCGTCAGCGAAGACGGTCAGACCGAAGAGTTCGTTCCCCCCGAGGATGAGGATATGGATGAGCTCATCGCCATGGCCGAGGAAGTTCTCGGCGAGGACGATTGCTGCTGCGGCGAAGACTGCGATTGCGGCGAAGACGATTGCGGCTGCGGCGAGCACGAGCACGACTGCCATTGCGGCTGCCAGGATAAATAATTGCCGCGAACCGCGCCTTAAAAGGTGCGGACTCCCGCAAGCAAACGGCAATACCGCTTACAAGAAAGCATGGTATCGGAGAAAACTCCGTACCATGCTTGTTTTTTGCTTCCGGCCGTTATCCCGGCCCAAGCGGGAACGTATGCGGACTTGCGTCTGCGCGATATGCAGGGGCCTGCGCCCCGGGCACGATATGTTCGCTTCGCGAACGTGATATGCGCCGATGGCGCAGGAAGGCTCATCCACCACCTGTGGGGTTGACAAAGCGGCTCAATGCCAATATAATGTATTTGTAGGATGATGTGCCTATGAGTTCAGCAAGGGATATTAACGCGATGAATCACGAATACACAGTCAGCGATATAAAGGTAATGGAAGGGCTCGAGGCGGTCAGGGTGCGCCCGGGCATGTATATAGGTTCCACCGGGAGCAGGGGTCTGCACCACCTTCTGTGGGAGATAGTCGACAACTCCGTCGACGAGGCGGCAAACGGCTTTGCCGATACCGTTTCGGTCACTCTGGAGCGGGACGGCTCCGTGACGGTCGAGGACAACGGCCGCGGCATCCCCGTCGGGATACATGAAAAGCTCGGCGTTTCCGGCGTCGAGGTCGTATTCACCCAGCTCCACGCGGGCGGTAAATTCGGCAACGAGAGCTATTCCTACTCCGGCGGTCTTCACGGGGTGGGCGCTTCGGTGGTCAACGCGCTCTCCGAATGGGTCAAGGTCGAGGTCGCGACGGGCGGCAGGCTCTATGAGATGAGCTTCAGGAGCTACGAGGATAAGGACGGTATGCATTCCGGCATACCGAACGGGCCGCTGACCGAGGTCGGCCGCACGCGCCGCCAGGGCACGAAGGTCAATTTCATGCCGGACGCGAAGGTCTTCGAGACCGTTGAAATGAATTTCGAGATCATTTCGCGCAGGCTTCGCGAGCTTGCCTATCTCAACCGTTCCGTGCGGTTTAAGCTCTTTGATCTTCGCGAGCGCGGCAACGCCAAGGAGCGCGAATACTTCTTTGAGGGCGGCATATGCGATTTTGTAAAATACCTCAACGGCGATAAGATTCCCCTTTACGAGGAGCCGATCTACATCTCCGGAAAGAAGGACAACATCGTCGTCGAGATCGCCATGCAGCATTCGGACGGCTATTCGGAGAACGTATTTTCCTACGTCAACAACATCCCCACCACCGAGGGCGGCACGCATGAGACCGGCTTCAGATCCGCTCTCACGAAGGTCATGAACGATTACTGCCGCAGGATCGGCCTTTTAAAGGATAAGGACGCCTCGCTTTCCGGAGAGGATTTCCGCGAGGGGCTGACCGCGGTCATTTCGTTGCGCATGCAGAACATCCAGTTCGAGGGCCAGACCAAGACCAAGCTCGGCAATACCGAGGCGAGGCCCGCGGTGGAATCCGTGATGCAGGATAAGCTCCCCCCCATTCTGGAGGATCTGAAAAACGCGCAGCTTTCCGCGATGATTGCGGACAAGGCCGTGAAGGCCGCCAAAGCGCGCGAGGCGGCGCGCAGGGCCAAGACCATGGCGCGTGAAAAATCCAAGCTCGAAAACGCGCCCCTCGTAGGCAAACTTTCAAGCTGCACGGGGCGCGATCCCAAGCAGAACGAGCTCTTCATAGTCGAGGGCGATTCCGCGGGCGGCTCCGCAAAGCAGGGCCGCGACAGGAGATTCCAGGCGATACTCCCCTTGCGCGGGAAGGTGCTCAACGTTGAGAAAAAGCGTATAGAGCACGTGCTCGAAAACGAGGAATTGAGGAGCCTCATCACCGCTCTCGGCACGGGCATAGGCGAGGATTTCAATATCGACAACCTTAAGTACGACAAGGTCGTCATCCTTTCCGACGCGGATCAGGACGGCGGGCACATAAGGGCGCTGCTTTTGACCTTCTTCTACCGCTACACGAAGGAGCTCATAACCGACGGGCACGTTTATATCGGTCAGCCGCCTCTTTATAAGGTTCAGAAGGGCGATACCGCCATCTACTGCCAGGATGACCGCGAGCTCGAGCAGGTCACCAAGGGCATGCGCGGCTACACGCTGCAGCGCTATAAGGGGCTTGGCGAGATGAACCCGGAGCAGCTTTGGGAAACGACTATGGATCCGCAAAACCGCACCATGGTTCGGGTCAATATCGAGGACGCGGCGACGGTCGAGCATCTTGTTACGCTGCTCATGGGCGATAAGGTCGCCCCCCGCAAGGAGTACATCTCCGAGTTTGCGGATTTCAACAAGGACGATTCCTTTAAGGATAAAGCAAAGCTGGACGCTTAAGGACGAGTAATGATCTTTGGGGCTTTTTATAGAATGCGAGCGGGACAGCCAAGCATAATCAGCTTTTGAGTATTTATTGGGACTTTTTGTTTTATTTTGTTATTGGCATTGAAATAAAAAGTTATTTATGTTATATTTATTGAAAAGAAAAAAGGAGGTTCGTTATGTTAAAGAAAGGATTGGCTTACTTATTGTTGCTTTTGCTTTTATTTGCTTCTTTTTATTACGAATCAATAAAAGTAATTGCCGAAACCACCTCAAATAATGATCAAGAATCGGGCACCTTTTTTGATTCGCATGATTTTCCCGATGCGCTTAGTTCCGATTACAATGCTGTAACTATTACTGTTCCGGACAATACTACTGTGCATGCATATAAGTACACCGGGAACAGCACTCCTGTATCTGGACATCCAGATGCCGCTTCTTTTGGTGCAACAGTTGTCACCGGTTCTGCATCATCGTATTACTACAATTGTCATGGCTTTGCATGGTACTTTTGCGGAAAAACAACAGGAATAACAAACAGCAAAGCATTTTGGGTGAATTCTCCAGGAGTAGATGATATCAAAAGTACAGATTGTTATAGTTATGTAAATGGCGTTACTTGTGTAAAATGTAATGAACTGACACAATACAAATACCGTTCAAAACTTGCAGTTGGTGATATCGTCGTTTATCTGAATGATATTGATGATCGTGATTCTAATTCAAAGTATAAACATAGCGCAGTGATTGTTTCTATATCATCTACAGAAATCCTCGTGCATTCAAAATGGGATGAATATCCAGTTTATGAGCATAGTGTACCAAATTGTCCGTATTCGCTTTCTATGAATCCAAACAGTCTTGGCGAGTACTGCAAGGTTACAGTTTATCGTGCAACGCACTTTACATCTGGTACTGTATATGTAAATAACTCTTTAGTTCCGACTCTTGTTAGCGCATCACATTATTCGTTCCCAAAGTATATTTCTTATAATGATAGCAAACATAAGACCTTATGCGATTGCGGACGAGCTTATAAACTTCAAAGCCATAATTATGTTCATCTGTCCGGAACAAGGTACAAATGCAGCAATTGCGGTCACTTATATGATTCCGGTGTAAGTCCTGACAATGGATAACAACTCATAGGAGGTGCAATTATGAAAAGGGTCGTCATTGTCTTGATCGCGGCGCTTGCGGCGGGCTGCCTGCTCCAAGGCTGCGCGAAAACCGTGACCACTCCGGATGACGCCGGGACGGGCCACTCGCCGGCGCAGACTGCCGCGGCTCCCGACGACGCGGTTTATGCCTATTCTTTGGGCGTTTGCATTGAGGCCGAACAGGGCGCGGAGCTTTCTGCGCTTCACAACGAATACATGCAGGGTACAGGCGTTAAGCAGATAGTATGCCGTACTGAGTTTTCCGCAGGCATGGAGCGCGAGGTGATCCCCGAGTATATCTATACCTATGATGATTTTATCAGCCTTGCCGCAGCTCCCGGGGAGCAAAAGACGTTCCGCGATGGGTACGAACTTCAGATCAACGTGGGCGGGACCGACGCGGCGAGCTTCCCCGAATACGTTCCCATATACCACGATCCCGTTTTCGGCGCGGTCGAAGCTCTGCTCATGAGCAGGAACTACGACGCCGCTGTGAGTGAGGAGCTTTACGAATGCCCGCGCATCACGTTCGTTTCCACAGACCCCGAAGGAGCTGAGACCGAGTACACCGTGTTCCGCGACGGCACCGCCGCGTGCGGCGAAAAGGCGAGCTCCGAGAAGCTCACCCGTGATGAGACTGCGTATTTCTTTGCGGTATATGCGGCATACGAAAGGAATTCGATAACCGAGCGTTCCTATGATGTTTCGGATAAGGAACTCGAAGGCAAAGCCGTTCTTATCACGACCGAAGACGGGGAGCGCATACTTAAGGGGGACGAGCTTAAAAGCTTTATCAAGCTCGTTTCGGACTCCGATGGAGGCGACTACGGATTCTCCTGTGTCTGCCGCGTTAACTGCGGTGCGGGCGAGCACGGCAAAGAGCTGTTAGGCTTCTCCATCGGCACGCTCGACGAGGCTTCGGGCAAGCTCGAAAGCCGCAGGGATTATTACCTTATGGAGGACGGGCACGTGGTCTCGGGCAAGCTTTACGGTCTGATCTATGCCTCGGCTTACTCCTATTTGTACGATTGCGTCTATTTCGATTCGTACTGCGTTTCGAACTCCGCATTCGATACCGAGGCGGTTGCCGCGCTCCTTATCGGAGATTGATCCGCGTCGTTTCTATACTTCACGCCGCTCTATCGAAGAACAGCTGATCTCATATGCCATGCGCTGCTCGGTCTCGCCTCCGGGCAGCGCTTTTGTGTACTGTCTTGATTGGAGCCTGCCCTTGATCGTTATCGTATCTCCCGCCGAAAGGGACCCCGCGAATCTTGCGTTCCTCCCCCATGCGATACAGGGGAGATAATCGCTCCTGCCGTATCTGCGGTTGACGGCGAGAAGCATATCCGCTATCTCCCTTGAAAAAGGAGTCAGCCTGTAAACCACGGGCTTGCAGATATGCCCCGTAAGCTCCGCCTCGTTCAGATCCTGTTCCGCTTCGCGCCGATCGACCGGCGTCAGCTCTTTGGCGAACACGGTCACGGCCAGGCGGCTCTGCCCGTCCTGCCTGTGATTGTACGAACGGATCTGTCCGTTCACGCTTACGACCGAGCCGACCGCCGGAAATTCCCCGAGGCAGGTCATAAGCCTTCCCGGGACGGTGATCGGTATGACGTCCTCGTTGCCGGAAAGCCTTCCGGCGGAAAGCTCCATCCGGTAAAAGGCTTCGCCCAGCACGGTATGATCGTATTCGGGAGCGGCGGTCACCCTTCCCAAAAGTCTGATCGAATTCAGCAGCTCGTTCATTCATTACCCTCTTTTTAGATCGTTCCAAGGTAATAAATAGTATTCGCATTGAACGGAAATAGAATCAAAAAAATCCGCCGGATCAATGCGCGGCGCGTCGGGGATGCTTTCAGATCCGCTTTACGGATAAATATGAAAAAGCACGGCAAAGGGTGCATTCGCAAAAAGGGCGAAACCCGTTACCATGCTTTATTCTTATTAACACCGCGCGGGCGGCGCGGGCTTTGCCCGCTTAACGCTCCTCTTCCCCGTCGTCGCGGGAGGCCATGAACATGGCGGCGAGTACGGGATTTTCCTTCAATTCCTTCAGTTCCTCGCGGCTCATGACGGAATCCGTGCCGAGGCAGTCACGGCAGCGGTTGAAGCACTCGGGGCAAACGCACCCGAGCTTGCCGTCCTCCGCCTGCACCATATAGGCGCCGCATTCTCTGCACATACAGCGCATACGATCACTCCTTGAAAATCTTTTTTACGAGCTCCGGCAGTTCATAAAAGGAGCTCACCGAGTATTCGGGGTCGAAGCCGTGCCCGAAGCCGTACGCGGCGTGGATGAACGGGAATCCGGCGGCGTGCGCGGCGTGCATATCCCTCTCGGTATCGCCGACGTAAACGGCTTTTTCAAGGCCGTTGCGCTCCGCTATAAGGCGGATATTGCCGTCCTTATGCAGGCCCGTTCTGCCTATGCACTCGAAATCCTTGATATAGGGCGCGGTTTTATGGTAGTTCATGAAGGACTGGATATAGCCGTCCTCGCAGTTCGAAACGATGAAAAGCGGGTACTTTTCACAGAGCTCGGGCAGCAGCTCCTCCACTCCGGGAAAGAGCTCTCCGCCGAAGCGGTTCAGCCTTCTGCACTCCTCCTCGCAGCAGTCGAGCAGTATCTTCCTGCGCTCCCCGGGAGCTATGTGAGCAAGCAGCGCCTCGCCTATCTCCGGTACTGTGCGGCCCATCATGACCGCCATGCGCTCGCGGGTGAGTTCAAGCTCCACCCCGTGCTTAATGAACATTTCCTGCCATGCGATACCGACCTGATAGGATGAATCCCACAGGGTGCCGTCAAGATCGAATATCAATCCGGTTTTGGGTGTTTCCGCCATTACTGCTCCATGAATTTTATCAGCGCCTCGTTCTGGAAATCAAGGCCGCGGGAAGACAGATACATGCGCTCCTCTGTCACTATCAGCCAGCCCTCCGTTTCGAGCTCCGCGACGGCGGGCGCGTATTGTATAACGGGATCGCAGCCGAAGCGCTGCTCGAATCCGGCGCGGGAAATGCCGGAAGTCTTTCTGAGGCCGAGCATTATCGATTCAAACATCTCCTCGTCCCGCTCGATCCTCCTCGTATCGCGCACGGGAAGCTTCCCTTCGCCCAGCTCCTCTATGTATTCCTTCAATACCGCGGTGTTGTTAAAGCGCGTCCAGTCGCCCTTTAAGCGCAGCGCGGAGTGCGAATTGAGGCCGAGGCCCAGGTATTCGCCGTTATCCCAATAGTTGAGGTTATGGCGGCACATAAAGCCCTCTTTGGCGAAATTGGATATCTCATACCGCTCATAGCCGTTTTCCTTGAGGAACTCAAAGCCCGCGTCCTCCATATCGGCGGTCTCGTCGGGATCGGGCAGCGTGACGCGGCCGTTTTCAACATCGTCGTAAAGCGGCGTGCCCTCCTCCAGGATGAGGGCGTAGGACGAAATATGCTCAAGACCGAGCGAAACGGCAAAGCGGAGTGTTTCCAAATAGCTCTCCGTCGTCTGCCCCGGAAGGCCGTGCATTATATCGGCGTTGATATTGGTGAAGCCGGCCTTTTTCGCGGCGTTGAAAGCGCGAATAAAATCAGCCCTCGTATGTATGCGGCCTATGCGGTGAAGCTCGATATCGCTCGCGCTCTGAAGGCCGATCGAAAGGCGGTTCACGCCCGCTTCAAAAAGCTCCGCGAGCTTTTCCTCCGAGGCGGATTCGGGGTTCGCCTCGCATGAGATCTCCGCGTTTCCGGCGATATCGAAGCATTTTTTCGCCTCCGCAAGGAGCGCCTTTATCCTCCCCGGCTTCAAGCAGGTGGGCGTGCCGCCGCCAATAAAGACGGTATCGAAAGCCCGCCCCTGCATGAGCGGAGCGTATTTGCGCATTTCCGCTATGAGCGCGACGAAGTAAAGATCCTCGGAGGAAAGATCCGGGAAGCTGACAAAATCGCAGTATCGGCACTTCCTTTTGCAGAAGGGTATGTGGATGTAGACGCCTGCCATCAGTTGATGCGAAGCACGCTCATGAACGCGTCGGAGGGAACGGATACCGTTCCTACCTGCCTCATGCGCTTCTTGCCCTCCTTCTGCTTTTCAAGGAGCTTCTTCTTCCTCGTGATATCGCCGCCGTAGCACTTGGCAAGCACGTCCTTGCGGACTGCCCTGACCGTCTCGCGGGCGATTATCTTGCCGCCGATAGCGGCCTGTATGGGTATCTCGAACTGCTGGCGCGGTATGACCTCCTGCAGCTTTTCGGCGACGGCGCGGCCCTTTGCATAGGCCTTGTCGCGGTGAACGATCGTCGAAAGCGCGTCGCACATATCGCCGTTCAGGAGGAAATCGAGCTTTACAAGATCGCTCTCTTCATACTCGCCGAGCTCGTAATCGAACGAGGCGTAGCCGCGGCTCCTCGACTTGAGCCCGTCGAAGAAATCGAATATGATCTCGTTCAGGGGCATACGGTAGGTGAGCTTGACGCGGTTCTCCTCAAGATAGGTCATGTCTATGAATATGCCGCGCTTCTCCTGGCAGAGCTCCATGATGGAGCCAACGTATTCGGGCGGCGTCATTATATGGGCGCTGACCATCGGCTCCTCCATGCGCTGTATCTCCATGGGCGAGGGCAGATTCGAGGGGTTGTCGATCAACCTGACCGAGCCGTCGAGCATTATGACGCGGTAGATGACCGAAGGCGCGGTCGTCACAAGATCGAGATCGAATTCGCGTTCGAGCCTCTCCTCCGCTATCTCCATGTGCAAGAGCCCCAAAAAGCCGCAGCGGAAGCCGTAGCCCAGAGCCTGCGAGGTCTCCGGCTCATACGAGATGGAGGCGTCGTTCAGAACGAGCTTATCGAGCGCTTCCTTGAGCGCCTCGTAATCCGCGCCGTCCGCGGGGTATATGCCGCAGAACACCATGGGATTGGCCTGCTTATAGCCGTGGAGCGGCTCCTTGGCCGGGTTCGAGGCAAGGGTTATCGTATCGCCGACCTTCGTTTCCGCGACGGATTTGATCGAGGCCGAGATATAGCCGACTTCGCCGGCGGTGAGCTCCTTGACGGGGAGCCTGCCGGGGTTGAATACGCCGACCTCCGTCACGTCGAACTCGTTCCCGGAGTGCATGAAGCGGATGCGGTCGCCGGGGCGCACCGTGCCGTCCATCACGCGGACGTACGAGAGCGCGCCCATGTAGTTATCGTAGAGGCTGTCGAAAATGAGCGCCTTCAAGGGGGCTTCCGCGTCGCCCTTCGGGGCGGGGATATCGGTGACTATCCTTTCAAGCACCTCCTCGACGTTGAGGCCCGTCTTCGCGGAAACGCGCGGCGCATCCTCGGCGGGAAGGCCGATTATATCCTCTATCTCATGGATGGCATTCTCGGGATCCGCGGAAACGAGATCGATCTTGTTGATGACGGGGATTATCTCAAGATCGTTGTCGAGCGCAAGATAGACGTTTGCAAGCGTCTGCGCCTCGATGCCCTGAGTCGCGTCGACGACGAGCACCGCCCCCTCGCACGCGGCGAGAGCGCGGCTGACCTCGTAAGTGAAGTCGACGTGGCCCGGAGTATCGATCAGGTTGAGCATGTATTCCCTGCCGTTCTTCGCCGTGTAGAACATCCTGACGGCGGTGGATTTGATGGTGATGCCGCGCTCGCGCTCGATATCCATCGAATCGAGAAGCTGCTCCTCCATGTCGCGCTCCGCGACGGTCTGGGTGAGCTGCATGAGCCTGTCGGCAAGGGTGCTCTTACCGTGATCGATATGCGCTATTATGCTGAAATTGCGTATGAGTTCCTTTGGGAATGCCATTTGGTGTGTTTCTCCGAAAATAAGATTTAAGCTTTGTGACCGCCCGATCACTCGATCATGAGCCTTGCGGCGGATTCGACCGCCTCAGCCGTGATACCGAAGTGCTCGAAGAGCTTACCGCCGGGAGCGGAAGCGCCGAAGCTCTTCATGGAAACGATCTTTCCGTCAAGGCCGACGTACTTATACCAGCTCATTCCGCCGAGCGCCTCGACGGCTACCCTGCGGCGGATATAGTGCGGGAGCACGCTCTCGCGGTATTCCTCGGGCTGCTCGTCGAAGAGCTCCATACAGGGCATGGAAACCACGCGCACGCGGATGCGGTCGCGGGCCATGTTCTCCGCCGCCTTCAATGCAAGCTCCGTTTCGGAGCCGGAGGCCATGAGTATAACGAGGGGCTCGCCCTCGCAGTCCTTCAGGATATAGCCGCCCTTCATAGCCTCCCTGCCGGTGCCGGGGAGCTGAGGCAGGTTCTGCCTGGAGCAGGCGATCACCGCGGGCGCGTTCTTTTTGAGCGCAGCGAGATAGCAGGCGGCGGTCTCGCGCCCGTCCGCGGGACGGTAAACGTAGGTGTTGGGGGTGGCCCTCAACATATCGAGCTGCTCGATGGGCTGATGCGTGGGGCCGTCCTCTCCGACGCCGATGGAATCGTGAGTCATGATATAGAGCACGTTGAGCCCCATGAGGGATGAAAGCCTCAGAGCGGGCTTAAGGTAATCGACGAACACGAGGAAAGTGGCGCAGTAGGGCCTTATGCCGCCGTAGAGCGCCATGCCGTTGCATATGGCGGCCATCGCGAACTCGCGGATGCCGAAGCGGAAATTGCGTCCGGCGTAATTCTCCTTCGAGAAATCGGAGAACGCCTTCATGTAGGTCAGGTTCGAGGGGCCGAGGTCGGCCGAGCCGCCTATGAGATCGGGCATCCTTTCGGTAAGCCTCGAAAGCATCATCTCGGAGCATTTCCTCGTTGCGAGCTTGGCGGAGTCGTCGAACTCCCACAGGGCGGGATCCTCCGTATCGAAGCCGAGCGCGCCGTTTTCACGATCCGTAAGCTCCTTATAGAGCTCGGGATACTGCGCTTTATAGCCTTCCATCATGGCTTCGTACCGCTCGTACTGCGCAGCAAAGCCTTTTTGCAGCTCCGCCATATGAGCGTAGACCTCATCGGGAACGGTGAAATCGGGGTATTCCCAGCCGAGGCTCTTCTTATAAACGGCGATATTCTCTTCGCCGAGCGGCGAACCGTGCGAGGAGGCCGAGCCCTGCTTGGGGGTGCCCTCCGCGATATTGGTGTGAACGATTATGAGGCTGGGCCTGTTCTCATCCGCCTTCGCCTCTTCAAGCGCCTTTTCAACGGCCTCCATATCCTCGCCGGAGGATACCTCCAATACCTGCCAGCCGTAGCTTTCAAAGCGCTTTTTTACGTCCTCGGTAAAGGCGAGATCGGTCGAGCCCTCTATGGTGATGCGGTTGGAATCGTAAAGCGCGATGAGGCGGCCGAGGCCGAGCGTGCCGGCTAAAGAGGCGGCCTCCGAAGCCACGCCCTCCATCATGCAGCCGTCGCCCATGAGGGTGTAGGTATGGTTATCGATCACGTTAAAGCCCTCGCGGTTGAAGCGGGCGGCCATATGCCTTTCGGCCATCGCCATGCCGACGGCCATCGCAAAGCCCTGCCCGAGGGGGCCGGTGGTCGCCTCGATGCCGGGGATGTTGCCGTATTCGGGATGCCCCGCCGTCTTTGCGCCGAGCTGACGGAAATCCCTGATATCATCCATCGATACGGGATATCCGAAGAGGTGCATGAGCGAATAGAGCAGCATAGAAGCATGCCCCGCGGAGAGCACGAAACGGTCGCGGCCGAGCCAATCGGGATGCTTCGGATCGTGACGCATATTCTTCCAGAGGGTGTAGGCCATGGGCGCAGAGCCTATCGCAAGACCGGGATGCCCGCTCTTTGCCTTCTGGATGGCGTCAACGGAGAGCATCCTCATAGAAGTTACAGCAAGACGATCGATTCTTTCCATTTCAAAAATACCTCCAAACAACGTTGATAAGGCAGCCCAGCCGCCACATTTAACTCCATTTTAATTATACAATACCCGCGCCCGGTTTTCAAGGCTTGGCAAACTTATATTAGGGCAAATAAAAAAGGCCGGGAGTATTCTCCGGCGGCAGTAAGGCGGGTCAGAAGCTGAACGCTCGTTTTGAAACCGGCCCGGCTCGGGCCCTGCCGCCCGTTCTTCGCCTTCACGACCGTCTGTGAACCGCCCGTATCCCGGTTATTACAACAAAAAACTCCTTGCGGTGATCAAAGCCACATGCAAGAAGTTTTTGTTTTGCGGTAAAGCTGTTCAATACAGCCTTATGACGGTCAGGTATGATACCTTGCGCCAAAGCTTATTCTCTGCGATCGCGGGGATAACGAGCTTACTGCCCTATCTGTTCATCCTCGGAGCGCTCCTGGAGCGAGCTTGCGGAAACGTGATGCTCGATGGGCTTCCACTGAGGCTTGGTGAATATCGCCTGCACCGCGATGGGGATGTAGGTGACCATAAAGAACGGGAAGGTGAACACGTAGAATATCTTTTTGAAGCTCGTCGTCCTGATCTTCTTCCATTCGGTTATTACCGTGATCATACCCACTATCCAAAGCAGCAGATAGACGCATCCCAGCGCGAAGCCAACAAGGATAAGCTCGTCCACCACGTTGACGCCCTGTATGAGTATCGCTATGCCGAGCACCAGATTGATCAGTATCGAGAGCGTGGATATCACGAACGCGGGCATGATGTTCATGGACATATCGAGGCAGGCAAAGCTGCCCTTGAAGACGCCCTTCGCAAGCTGCGCGCCGTAGCCCTTGAACACCTGCAGGAAGCCCTTCGACCAGCGCAGACGCTGCCTCCAGCTCTGACCGAACTTGACGGGCTGCTCATCGAAGAGCTCCGCATCGTAGGCGATGCCGATCTTCTTGCCCTTGGAGATCTGATCGATGGAGAATTCGATATCCTCGGTCATCGTATGATAGGGCCAGCCGTTGATCTCTTCGGCGATCTTCCTGGAGAACATGAAGCCCGTGCCGGAGACCGCGCAGCTGAAATCGAGCAGATCGCGGGAATGGTTAAGATAGCGGCTCTCGCGGAGGAACCAGAGCGCGTAACCGGCGCTGATCCAGTTGTCGCCGTAGTTCTTGCTGTTGCGGTAGCTGGTAAGTATCTCATACCCTTCGGAGAACTTCTCATCCATCTTTTCGATGTAGTTCTTCGAAAGAATGTTGTCGGCGTCGAATACGAAATAGGCGTCGAACCCATCGGGATAATCCTCCTGTATGTGCTTGATGAGCGTATCGAGAGCGTAGCCCTTGCCGACAAGCTCCTTGTTCTGCCTTTCATAGACGACGGCGCCGAGACTGCGGCAGAGGCCCGCGGTATCATCGGTGCAGTTATCGGCAAGCACGAACACGGTCAGCTTGTCCTGATCGTAGGTCTGGGAATGAAGGCTGTTTATAAGGTCGCCGATTACGTTCTGCTCGTTGCGCGCGCAGATGAGCACCGCATAGCTGTTGCCGGAAGGCCCGGCCTTGACCTTGTTTTTTCTCTCCTTCGCGCCGAGTATCCACTCGATGGGGATATAGACGAACTGATACGAATAGCATACGGCAAAGATTATCGCGATTATTATGTTGATAAGCTTCAGTGTTTCCATTAGGATAATCCCTTCTGTGGCTGAAGGCGGAACAGGCAAAGATCACATCCCGCCATTGATTTTGTATGGACATACCATACCAAATAATTATAATAATACTTTCGTCGAATAAAGTCAATCCGTTTTTTGATGCGCGCGCAAATATACGGGAAAGAGAGTGAAACAAACACCCTTGTCCAAGAAAAATGCGGATGGCGGCACGATCGCGTGACTTTTTCCCGCTCGGAAAGCATGGATTGCCCGGAAGCTCCCCTCATCACCGCCTGCGGCGGAGCCTCTCCACCGGGGAGAGGCCTTTTGGTCTTCCGCTTCACCATCAGCCTTCCCCCTCCGTGGGGAAGGTGGCAGCAAGACTGCAGGCGCAGCTGACGGATGAGGGGATATTCAAAAGCTTTTCCTTCCTCCGGTTCGGGAAAACGCACTTGCCCGGAAGCTCCCCTCACCACCGCCTGCGGCGGAGCCTCTCCACCGGGGAGAGGCCTTTTGGTCTTCCGCTTCACCATCAGCCTTCCCCCTCCGTGGGGAAGGTGGCAGCAAGCCCGTTAGGCGCAGCTGACGGATGAGGGGATATTCAAAAGCTTTTCCTTTTTCCGGTTCGGGAAAGCGCACTTGCCCGGAAGCTCCCCTCACCACCGCCTGCGGCGGAGCCTCTCCACCGGGGAGAGGCCTTTTGGTCTGCCGCTTCACCATCAGCCTTCCTTGAGGGGAAGGCTTTTGGTTGGCTGCAGCAGCCGCTCACGGTTCGGTTCCGTCCATAAGTTCTTTACACTGCAAAAAGACCTCCGCGAAAAGCCGCGAAGGTCAAAATGCGTTCAATAGATTCAGATGCGTGCGACTCCGCTCTTTATCGCGGCTTCGGCGACGGCTTTTGCGACCGTCTTGCCGACTCTGGGATCGAACGCCTTGGGGATAATGTAATCGGCGCAGAGCTCCTCGTCGGAGATGAGCCCCGCAAGCGCGTTCGCCGCGGCGATCTTCATCTCGTCGTTGATATCGGAAGCCCTGACGTCGAAAGTGCCGCGGAAAATGCCCGGGAACGCGAGCACGTTATTGATCTGGTTGGGGAAATCGCTCCTGCCGGTGGCGATGACTTTAGCTCCGCCCTCCTTCGCTTCGTCGGGGAATATCTCCGGAGTGGGGTTCGCGCAGGCGAATACGATCGCGTCCTTCGCCATTGACCTTACCATATCGACCGTGACGGTTTTGGGCGCGGATACGCCGATGAAAACGTCTGCGCCGACGAGCGCGTCCGCAAGGGAGCCCTGCTTCTTATCAAGGTTCGTCACCTTCGCCATCTCCTCCTTGACGGGGTTCATGCCCTTTTCGCGGCCCTCATAGATAATGCCGGTGCGGTCGCAGAGGGTGATATCCTTTATGCCGGAGGAGAGCAGCAGGCGGCAGATCGCGATGGAGGCCGCGCCTGCGCCGTTTCTGACGACCTTGAGGGCATCGAAGCTCTCCCCCACCACCTTGGCGGCGTTCATGAGGCCGGCAAGGGTGATGACCGCGGTGCCGTGCTGATCGTCGTGGAAGATGGGGATATCGCATTTTTCCTTGAGCTTCTTCTCGATCTCGAAGCACCTGGGGGCGGCGATATCTTCAAGATTGACGCCGCCGAACGAGCCGGAGATGAGGTATATGGTGTTGACGATCTCGTCGACGTCCTTGCTCTTGATGCAAAGAGGGAACGCGTCCACTCCGCCGAAGGTCTTGAAGAGCACGCATTTGCCCTCCATAACGGGCATACCGGCCTCCGGGCCGATATCGCCGAGGCCCAATACCGCGGTGCCGTCCGTCACTACGAGGCAGAGGTTGTGGCGGCGGGTGAGCTCATAGCTCTTCGAGATATCCTTCTGGATCTCGAGGCAGGGCTGAGCCACGCCGGGAGTGTAGGCAAGGGAAAGATCTTCCTTGGTCTCGACGGGCACGGTCGCAACGACTTCGATCTTGCCCTTCCATTCGCCGTGCAGGCGGAGAGATTCTTTTGCGTAATCCATATATATTGATCCTTTCATTTATTGCTGTGTTTCACTTAAAGAGTTCGGATCCTTTAAGGAAGCGGCGCGGTTTATACCGCTGTAATGCCGACGTTTCATACTGCGGGGATCATGATCCGCTTCGCGGATAACCCCCCTCTTGTTGTTAACGTCCGCTCCAAAGGGCGAGCGGCCGTTAAAACACTCCCCCCTCGATGGGGAAGCGCGCTGACCGCTGCGGCTCGCGCTGCTCGCTTAATGAGCGCTCTGTTCGGCGCTTATTTCTCAAAATCAAACTTGAAGGGCAGATCGTACCAGTCGCGGACGGTGGTGAGATCCTTCTGCACGCCCTCGTTTACGGGAACGCCCTTATCCTTGCGGTCGAGCCAGCAGAGGTATTCCTTCTCGCCGGCGGTGTAGATGCGGTCGCGTCCGGGCGCCTTCTCGGAGGCGCGCAGCTCGCGCAGGATATTGCCGCAGATCTCCCTGAACGTCTTCTGACCCATGAACGCGTCGGGATCGACAACGAGGAACCAGTGGCCGAGGTGATACGGCCTGCGGTTTCCGTTCTCGTCAAAGCCGGTGAGCATCTTTAAGTAGCTGCCGGCCTGGAGCGCCGCGGAGAGCACCTCCACGACTGTCGCGTAGCCGTAGCCCTTATAGCCGGCGAGATCGTCGTTTATGCCGCCGAGGGGCGCGAGCGCCGCCGTGCCCTTGGTAAGGTCGACGAGTATCTGCTCGCTGTCAGTCAAAGCTTCGCCGTTCTTGCCAATTACCATGCCGGCTGGAGTATCCTTGCCGTTCCTGGCAAAATACTCGATCTTGCCGCGCTGGGTGATGGAGGTAGCGCAGTCGATGACGAAGGGGAACTCCTCGTCGGTGGGAAGACCGATGGTGAGCGGGTTCGTGCCGAGCATGTTTTCAACGCCGAAGGTGGGAGCGATCGAGGGGCGCGCGTTGGTGCCCGTCATGCCGATCATGCCCTCCTTGGTCGCCATGGTCGCCCAGTAGCCGGCGATGCCGTAATGGGAGGAGTTG
>JAEEGL016364346.1_pt1 | contig 16639 bp, 9 predicted proteins | sample 9134231 | NCBI WGS metagenome assembly JAEEGL01 (sample SAMN16246548, study PRJNA631951) | gut metagenome | biome: gut microbiome; feature: rumen; material: fiber-attached | host: Bos | place: Iran: Karaj | collected 2018-10 | reverse complement strand
GAAAAGCGACGTTGCCGAAGTGTACGCCTCCTCCACCGGTATCTGGTCTCGGGGTTCCTCCTGCAGGCTGCATGCCTGCATCACCACAAGGCCTATCAATAAAAAAACATCATACTTTCGCATATCTTTCATTATCAATTTTCTAAACTCAAATTTCAAGATTTCAACTTATCAACGTTTCAACATTTCAACTTTTCAACATTTCAACTTTTCAACTTTTCAACTTTTCAAAACACCACGCTCAACCCAAAGGTGTAGCTTCGATACACCGGCCTCACATTCTTATCGTCGATACCGAGCGTTCCGTTGACCACGCTCGAGTTAATCATCGGGGTGAGTCCGCTGTAAGCCGTAATGGTGGCCAGATTGTTGACCGACACCGACATCCGCAGCCCGGATACATACTTCGAGCGCAGCGGCACGTTCCATCCCACCGTCAGGTAGTCGATGTTCACATAATTGCCATTCTCCAGGTAGTAGTCACTGATCGACTGGTCCTGGATATTCTGTTCCGGAGCACCCGGCATGACGTTGTAGTTCGGCATCGAGAGCATATTCATGTAGGTCAGCTTCGTACCGTTGTAAATCTTGTGCCCGAAGGCACCGTTGATCTGCATCGTCACATCCCACTGGCGATAGCGGAAGGCGATGTTCGAACCCATCATGAACTTCGGCACCGCCTGCCCGCAGATTTGTTTCTCGTCCGAAATATCATAGTATTTCGACCCGTCATCCAAGGTCTTCAGTCCATTGCAGTGGGGCAGATAAAACACCCCTATCGGTTGCCCCACGACCTGCATCACCACATCAGAGTTCCCGTGGAATCCCGCCCCCCAAAGGGACGAAATCCCCTTCATCGTTGGTGCCGTCAGCTGCTGGCCGTTGTAGCTTCCGTCCAGCGAGAGCAGCTTGTTCCGCTCCAGGCTCCAGTTCATATTGATGGTCAATTCCATATCCTTCTCCCTCAGCGGCGTGATGCCGAATCCCAACTCCAGTCCGCTGTTCTGCATCGATCCCATATTCGCTAACAACTTATTGTAGGTGAACGGGGGCACGGGCACGTCATAGACATACAGCATATCTGTCGTCTTCGACTTATAGTAGTCCAGCGTCAGCGCTATGCGCCGGTCCCACAGCAGCAAGTCCAGACCCAGATTGAAAGCCCTCTTCGTCTCCCACTTCAAGTCCGGGTTCGCGTTACGGATGATGCCCAACGTAGTCACCGGCGAGCCGTTCATCGGCACCAGTCCGTTCGGCTGAATCAGCAGCATCGAGTTATACGGGTCGATTCCCCCCAGGTTACCCGAACGACCATAGCCGATGCGCAACTTCGCATTGTTCACGAACTGCAGGTCCTGCATCCAAGCCTCCTTGCTGATGATCCATGCTGCGCTGACCGAAGGGAAGAAACCCCACTTATGATTCCGCCCCACCTTCGACGACGCGTCCATACGCGCATTCGCCGTCAACGTGTATTTATTTAATAAGGAATATTGCGCATGCAGCAGCAGCGACTCCATGTTCGATTTCTTGTAATACGAGTCCGTGCCGTCCCACGGCCGGGCAGCTCCTGCCGACATCTTGTCATACCCGAACGCATCTGTCGAGAAGTTCGTCGTCGTCGCGTTGAAACCCTTGTCCGTATCGCTCTGCACCTCCGTCAGGAACATCACATTCAGTATCGAGCTTTTCATATTCAGCGTGTAGTCCAGTGAAATATTCCCGAACCACTCCTCACTCCTGTTGTCGCTTCTGTAAGCCTCACCATGACTCCATACCGCCGTCGGATAATAGTGCGCATTGTTCACCATGTTGAAGCTGTAGGAGCCGAAAGCCCTCAGCACCAGTCCCTCCAGCAGCGTGGCACGGGCACTCAGGTGCACATTGAAGTGGCCGTTGTCCTCGTCGTCCTTCATCTTCAGCAGCGACAGCGGGTTGTTGATCCACAGCGCCTCCGTCACCTGCTCATAGCTCCCGTCGGCTTTCGGTTCCGCCGGAAAAGTCGGATTGAAAGTCTGCGCCGAGTACAGCAGCTTCTGCTGGTCTGGCAAGTAGTTGTTCCGCTGGAAAGCACCCAGCAACCCCAAGTCCACCTTCAAACGATTGTCGAACGCCAGCTGCGAGACATCTAACTTCGCGATGTAGTTCCGATAGTTGTTCGTCTGCATCACCGTCTTGTGCTCCATGATACCCACCGATGCTCTATAGTTTGCCGTCTCCGAGCCACCCCCGAAAGCGATATGATGGTTCTGCACAAATCCCGTCCGCTCTATGCTCTTCCCAAAGTCCGTGTCCTGCCCCCGATCCATGTAGTCCAGTCCCAGTGCCGATGCCGCCTGCCGGAACTGGCTCGCATTCAGCATCCCCACCCGTTTATACACACGCTCAAAGCCGATAGCCCCATCATACGAGATATGGAACTTCGACTGCTTGCCCTTCTTCGTGGCCACCTCAATGACACCCGCAGCACCGCGCGAACCATACTGCGCCGTTTGGGAGGGATCCTTCAGAATCGTGAAGCTCTCGATGTCAGCAGGATAAATCGTCGACAGCGTGGCAAGGTCAGCCGCCACACCATCGATGATCACCAGCGGGTCGTTGGCACCCGTCAGCGACGTCGTACCCCTCACACGCACGGCACTCACCATCGCCTCCTGATTACCTCCCGTCGTCACCTGCACCCCCGCAGCCTGACCGCTCAGCGCGTCCAGCGACGAAGTAATCAGTCCCTTGTTCATCCGTTCCTCCGTCACCTTGTCCACAGCGCCGGCCACCGTATTTTGGTTTCCACGATAATATCCCACCCGCACCGTCTGTGTCGGCTGCACCATCTGTGTTGCATCTGTTAGTTGCGTCGTATCAGTCAACTCCACAGGCACCGTCTGTGCCGACAGTTCAGCCGCCAGTACCGTAAGACAAAACAAGAATACGTATTTTTTCATACCTCCACTTGTAGGATATTAGGTTTTTCGGCCACAAAGATAAGCCCCAATCACATTCCCTCCAAATAATTACAGCAAAAATCCACGTCTGGAGTGCGAAATAAATACGATTATCCCTCTGCACAGCCCAATTATACCTTATACATGATCAAATAGAAAGACGCATGGGCTTCCACGAGAAGACGTCACGGCTTACATGAAAAGACGTCACGGCTTACACGAAAAGACGTCACGGCTTACACGAAAAGACGTCACGGCTTACACGAAAAGACGTAAGAACTATTATGTATTTACGTATTTGGCGTTACGTATAAATGTCTTGCGCTTTACGTTACTTAATTGTAATTATGATGGATGGAAGAGGGATGAGGGGAGAGGGATGAGTGTGAGGGCTGATAGAATTCTTGTCTTTAATTCAGTTGCCGTCGGGCTTGGTGGTGTCGACGCGACTGGCGGCAGGCAGACGGAGGGTGGCGGGGTCGTCGGGTGTTGCGGGGTCGAAGGGAGGGAAGGAGGGTTCGAGGGCCTGCTGAAGGGGGAGGAAGGGGGCGGCTGAAGCGGACGGGGCGGTATCGAGAGCACGAATGCCGAGCACAATCATCTTGGCGACCTCGTAGGCGCCGTAGGGGTTGAAATGTGTGTTGTCGGCGAGGGGCTTGTCTTGATGGGGATATGTGCCGGCGGGATAATGGACGAGGGCGCGCTTGCTGCCTTCGACGCCGAGTGCCTCGAAAAAGGTGCGAGTCATGTCGTGAAGCTCGATGAGGGGGACTTGTTCGCGTGCGGCTACGGCCCTCATGGCGTCGGGGTAGTCGCCGTGGGTTTCCTTAATATGGCCCTGATCATCGAAGTTTCGGCGCTGGGTGGGGGTGACGAAAAGAATCTGTGCACCCTTTGCTCGCACGCGGTCAATGAAGATCTTGAGGTTGTGGCTGAAGTTATACCAGGCTCCGTCGCCCACGCCGTGTTCCTTCTGGTCGTTATGTCCGAATTCGACGAAGACGTAGTCCTGGGGACGTAGGGTGGAGAGGATTTTGTCGAGGCGGTGCTGTCCGAGGAAGGAGGAGCAGGCGAGGCCGCTCTCTGCGTGGTTGCTGACAGCGAGACGGTCGCCGAACCAACGGGGTATCATCTGTCCCCAGGAGGCGTAAGGCTCGCTCTCTTGGTCGACGACGGTGCTGTTTCCGATGAGATAGAGGGTGGCTGCCGTGGTGTCGGGTTCGATGGTGATTTTGCTGACGGCAGGTGCTTGACCGGCGAACTCGAGGGTGAGCCTGTCGTCCCAGTTGAGGTATGACAGCTCGCGGGGTTTGAGGCTGACGGAGAGGTTGTCGTCAATGCGGGGCGAGCGTTTGTTGACAAGGAAGCTGACGGTTCGGAATTCTCCCTTGCGGGTGGCAGTCTCTTCGATGAAGAGACGGCGGGACTCGGCACGGACGGCGGTGCTGGCTGCCTGGCGACGATGCCCGAGGGTGACGGTGACGCGGTAGTTGCCGTCGGGCACTCGGAGGGAGAAATAGAATGGCTGCAGGGGAGCCTTCGCGGTAGCGGGACGGGTGCCGAGGTCGTAGCCGTAGCCGGTGACATCGGAGTAGTCGGGCTGTGGAGCAGTGAAGTCAAAGCTGCGGAGCTGGGCAGCGAGGAGCAGGGGGAAGGTCAGCGACCACAGAGCTGAGCAAATTCGCAGGTGGAGCATGATTCTTTCTTCTGGGTTTGGGTGAAGGGTACTTTGGGATTAAATATCTCTGTAACGACATCAGTGAACTGCTGCATGAAGTCGTCCTGCAGAGGCCGAACGTCGTGCACCAGCTGTCGCTCGATACGGATTTTGGGGCTGTAGTCGGGACTGCCGGACTTCTGTACGAAGAAGAGGCATGGCGTGACAGGCAGCTGATGTTGGGAAGCGATGATGGAGGAATAGAGCAGGGTCTGGAGGGCGTAGTGCTCGCGCTGACCGGCTTCTTTGAAGAGGCGCGAGAGACTAGGAACGGGCACGGGCCGACCGCCGGTCTTGTAGTCCACGACGCGCAGTGCTACCCCACCCTCGACCTCGGGGTCGCGCACTTGATCGAGGCGGTCGATGACCCCACCTGTGCGGATGCGGAGATTTCCGATGGAGAGAATCTGTTCGCACCTTTTCTCGACTCCGATGACGGTGAAGGGTGTGAGGCGGAGGTCATGGCGCAGGAGCTGTACGAGGTAAGCCTGTATGACGCGCTCAGCAATAATGAGAATGCCGCTGTATTCCTCGGGGCGGTCCTGGAAGAACACTGTGCGGAAGGCCTGGCGGATAATGGGTTGCAGCTGCTGGCCGTCGTGCTCCACCAGCGGTTCAATGTCCTGCTGGCGGACGAGGTCGCCAGCGGATGTGAGCTGGCGGTATACGAGTTCTGCTGCCTTGTGGAAGATGTCGCCGAAGAAGCGGGCATCGAGTTCTTCCTGCGGATCGTGGGGTGGCTTCAGGTTGCAGACGTTGGAGTAGTAGAACTTGAGTGGACAGGTGGTGTAGGTGTTGACGGCGGTGGGGGAGAGAGTAAAGGTCTTTGTTCCCTCCACGGCACTGTTGAGGTCGTAGGTTCGTCGGAGTTTGCTCATAACGCCGAAGGACTTCTCCACGATAATCGGGTCTGCCTCGATGACCTTGGTGGGTGCTTCGAGGCGGAAGGCACTGATGGGGAAGTCGGTCTCGGCGAGCAACTGGCGCAGGAAGCGCGACAGCTCGTTCTGGCGCACGCCGACGTTGCTCTCGTTATATACAAAGGTGACGTGCGAGGCCCGCTGGATGAGACGATAGAAGTAGTAGGCGTAGACGGCAATCTTGTGTCGGATGGTAGTGAGTCCGAAAGCCTCGCGCAAGTTGTAGGGAATGAAGCTGGTGTCGGCGACTTTCTTGGGTAGGTAGCCTTCGCCGACACTTAGCAAAAGAAGGTGTTCGAAATCCAGCGCACGGGTCTCGAGTACACCCATAACCTGCAAGCCGGTAGCGGGTTCGCCGTGGAAGGGGACGTTCTGCACTTGGAGGATTGAACGTAGAATTCTGCGTAGTGTGTGGGCGCTGACATCGAGAACAGCATCGTCGCCGCTCATCAGGTCGCGCAGTCGTGAAATGGTGGTGAAGGTCTTGAAAAGAGCTTCGGCATAGAGTTGCCGATAGATGGGCGGGAAGTCGGGGGAGGGAGAGGGATTCGACGGCGAAACCGTCGAACACACTACGGGGGAGGGAGAGGGATTCGACGGCGAAACCGTCGAACACACTACGGGGGAGGGAGTCGTGGAAGTGTCGTTCTCGGCGAAGGAGGCAGAGAGGGCTGAGAGGTTCTCGAGGAGATAAGCGAGGAGATCTGCTCCCTCATCGGTGGTGCGCCGCCACAGTTCCTCAGGCACGAGGCGAATGAAAGGATGCTGCTCTACGGCGCTGAGCTGCGAGCGGCGGAATCGGGAGCGTGAGGTGTCGTAGCCCTCGGTCTGCAATTCTACGAGCACCTTGACAAAGCTGTAGACGGGCGTCTCGGTGAGCGGGAATCCCATAGTGATATTGACGGCCTTGGGCGTGCCGGCGGGCACTGGAGATTCGCTGTCGGCAGGAAGTGTGGGAAGGCTGTGGAGTACGGGCTGCAGGAGTTGCTCGTTGCAGAGGACGACGGCAGTGCGGTTCTCGCGCTTTGTCAGCTGTGCCTGCAGCCACTGGGGAATGTAGCGTGCCTGGGCGTTCTCGCTGGTAGCGGTGATGAAGGTGATGTTTTTGGACTGGCGGAAGTTGTCGAAATAATCGGCAGGCAGCTCGTTGCCGTAGCGCTGGAGGTTTTGGCGAAGGAAATGACCGGCCTCGTGGTCACAATCGGTGTAGAATCGGTCGTAGTCCCAGTAGAAGAGTGCCTGACCGCGGGCTTGCAGTTCGTCGAAGAGTGCCTGCTCAACATCATTGAGGACGTTGAAGCCGACGAAGGCATAGATCTCCTTTCCGAAGGTAGAAGAATCCTCGGCACCGGAAGCACCGAGGCGCTGCCGGCGCAAGCGTTCGATGAGCTCGCGCTGGAGGGCACCTTCATAGAGGACACCTCGGCTGCGGAGGTCTTCGAGGAAGTCGGAGTAGATGTCTCCCATGTGGTTCCAAAGGCGCAGGAACTGCTCCTTGAGCTGGCTGTTCTCCTCCACGGAGAAGTTACGGAAGAACGTACGCAGGGCTTCTTCCTGTTCGGGGGTGATATAGCTGTTGTCGTCGAGTTCCCTGAGCTGTGCGATGTTGCAGAAGAGCTGGCGGGCATCAACGAGATGCTTGTCAACATCATCGAAGTCGGAAAGCAGGATCTCGCCCCACGACCAGAATCGGTCGAGGGGCTGTGGGTCTTCGAGATGACGGGCATAGGCGGCATAGAGGCGGCAGACGCTCTCGATGGGGTCTGCCAGGGCAAAGGATGAGGCGCGCTGGAAGAGTTCGCTGATCGTTTGGTAGCGAGGTGCCCAGACGGGCGAGGAAGACTGTTCGGCCAGCGCCTGATTGAGGAAGAGACTGGCACGCTTGCCCGGGAAGACCACCGTCACATGGCTGAGGTTGGAACCGTATTTTTGAAGCAGCGACTGGGCTACGTGTTCAAGAAAAGTATTCATGGAGGCAGAGAACTAAAAGTCAAGGGTGAGTTGGGATGGATCAGCGAAACGGGGAGTCTTGGATGAGGAGCCCGGGGCACCGACGCGATGCACCTTGCCTGAATAGACGAACCATAAATAGCCCTCGACTTCTGCCAATGGCGACATCTGGCGGAGGAGGTTCATGTATTCCAATACCTGCTGTTCGTACTCGGCGTGCATGGAGCCGAACTTGAAGTCCACAACGATGATATGACGACCGTCGGCACTGATCATGACGCGGTCGGGGCGGTGCACCACGGGCTGCAGGCTGTCATTGAGGCTGACGATGGAACATTCGTTGAAGAGCTGCCACTCGGGCCGGAACCAGTCGGCAACCTTTGGGTTGCGCAGTCCCTGCTGCACCCATCGTTCCATGTGGGCGCGGGGCACGGCAACCTCTGTGCCGTCGGAGGCGATACGGGAGATGAGCCCCTGGCGCTCGAAGTCGTTGAGGACGTTGTCGACATCTGATGCAACACGAATGCTCTGCAGCACTCGGTGCAACAGGCGTCCGGTTTCGAGATAACGGCGCTGGGTGCGTTCCTCTTGGGTGGGTTCTTCCCCACCCGACTGGCGGCTGATGAACTCTGCCGACTGGTTGCTCTGGCGGAACTGCACGGAGAGGTCGTAGCTGCGCATGCTCACCGGCAAGGCGCTGGTAGCCAGTTCCATGCGGTTCTCTTGGCTGGAGGATTCTTGCTTGAAAGTGTGAACAGGCTCGCCGATGACGAAAAGTCCCGTCTCGGTCTCGTTCGCCACTTCGGGCACCGCACAGGCAATGAGGTCGCCCACGGTGCGACCATCGCGCTCAAGGTCAGAACCGACACACCATATAAACAGATTTGCACGCGCACGTGTAAAGGCGACATAGAGGGCATTCAGCTCATCCATGCGGGAAAGGAGGTGGGCCTCGGAATAATCGCGGGCAAAGACGGAATGGGGTGCGGTCTTGGCGGAGGGAGTGACGGGCAACAGTTGCAGGTCGGAATAGGGTTCCTCGGTGGGCGTACACCACATGAGGGACGATTTCCTGTCGCGCTCGAAGTCCCAGGAACAGAAGGGTAGCAGCACGGTGTGGAACTCCAGTCCCTTGGACTTATGGATAGAGAGGATGCGGATTCCGTCGACCTCGCTGGCTGGTACGGACTGCCTGGAGAGTGTCTCGTCCCAAAAGACGAGGAAGGAGGTGAGGTCTGCGGCCTCGTTCCTAAGGAACTCGCCCACAGCATCATAGAAACCGAAAAGGTAAGCATCCTGCCCCGTGAAGCGCTGCAGTCCGAGCTGCCGATAGAGTTGTTCGAGCAGTTCGTAAAGGGGTGTCAGCAGCAATGATTCGCGCTGGTCGGCAAGCAGTTGTGCATCGACATCATGTTCTTCGAGATAGAAGCGGGCCAGAGGGTTCTCCTCGACGAGATATCGCACACTCTCGACCAGCAGACAGACGGGCAGGCAGGAAGAGAGCAGGAAGGCTTCATCGCTGACGATAGGAGGCATATCGGGCACTTCGGCGAAGGCCTGAACAATGGGCTCGCAGTCGCTGTTATGTCGCACGAGAATCGCCATCTCATTGAATGGCAGCCCTCCGGCGTGGAGCTCGCGTACCTGGTTGCAGAGGTCTTCGAGTACCATGGGTTCCCAATCCTCGCGCAGCGGCAACTCCTTGCCGTCGAAGATGCGAGCGCGGATAAAGCCCTCGTCGCGCCGCTCTTCTGGCACCTGCTGAACAACGTCGGCGTAAGCGCGGGCGAAGAAATCAGGCAGTTGCAGTTCCTGCTCTTCGGACTGCGACACGCGGTCCAGCAACTTGCGGGCTTCGTCGAAGAACGTGCTGTTGAAGTTCACGATACGACGGAAGCTGCGGCGATTGATGTCCAAGGTTTTGACCTTCGGCGTGGGCAGCAGATTTTCCTTGATATCTCCGAGAATGCGCCAGTCGCCGCCGCGCCAACGGTAGATGCTCTGCTTGACGTCGCCCACGATGAGATTACGACCACCTCGCGAGTAGCTCTCGAGGAGCAGTGCGCGGAAGTTCTCCCACTGCAGGCGCGAGGTGTCCTGGAACTCATCGATCATCACATGATGCAGCAGCGCCCCAATCTTCTCGAAGACGAAGGGGGCGTCGGATTCGCCAATCATCCGCGAAAGCAGTATGGGTGTCTTCGCAAGGTTGAAACGTGATGTCTCGGCATTAATCTCGGCAACCTCGCGGTTGATGAAGTCCAGCAGGAACAGGGGCTTGATATGTGCCAGCGCCAATCTGGAACTGTTGATGATATGCTTCAGCTTATCGAGGTTCGACAGCAGCTCAGAGAGCACGCCGCTGATGATGTCGGCAGCCTCGATGACCTCACTCCGGTTCGCGTCGGCGACCTTCACCATTTTCATCGGGTCGTCGGCCCACTTCTCGATATTAGTGGTGTTCTCAATTTCTGTCACAGCCCCCGACTTCAACTTGTTGACGAGGGCAGTGAGGACGCGGGTGCCGTAAGAAAAGTCGCTGTAATCCAGGTTATAATGATGAATGGTTTCGTCTATCTGATTGCCGTAGCTGACGGCTATTGAAATAGCGTCGGACTCTTGCTGGCGAAGGTCGCTGATAAACTTGCGGACAAGAGGTCCATTACTGAGCACACTCCGCAACTGGTCGCCGCGGCGCAGATAATCCTCATTGAAAATGGCGCGCCCGAATTCCTTCACGCGGCGGGTGACGTCCCAACGCTGGTTGTTGTCGATCTGATCTCGGACGAGGCTCAGCAGCCAGTCGAGGACAACGGGTTCTTCCTGCAGGCGGTCGATGATGCGGTCCACGGCCTGGGAGAGCACCTCGGCATCGTTGATCTCGACTTGAAGGTTCGCCGTGAGGCCCAGCTCGTGGGCCAAACCGCGAAGAATGGTCTGGAAGAAAGAGTCGATAGTCTCTACACGAAAGCGGCTGTAGTTATGGAGGATCTGGTGCAGGGCCTGGTTGCAGCGGCGTTGCAGCTCGTCGTCATTGGCGGGAGCGTTAGGCTCATCCTTCATCGCCTTCCACAGCTCATCGCGGTAGGAACGGCTGGAATCGAGGCCGTGGGCAATACCGTAAAGTTGGCTGATGATGCGGTCTTTCATCTCCGCGGTGGCTTTGTTGGTGAAGGTCACGGCAAGGATATGCGCGAACTCTCCGCCTTCGGGAGCCAGCACCAAAAGTTTGATATACTCCAAAGCCAGCCGAAACGTCTTTCCGGAGCCGGCCGAGGCTTTGTAAACGGTTAAGGGATTAGTCATGGACCTTCGGGTGTTAAGGGCTTAATGGTTCAGTATTCAAGAAGTTCCAACGAGTGGTGACCGGCATAATCAACGGTGATGCTGACAACGTAGCAGCTGGCACCGTCGGGATGACAGAGGGTCGCATGGAAATGACAGCCTGCCGCATCAGGGGAACTGAAATCCATGTTCGAAAGGATGGCATTTTCAAGGAACTGAGAGGGAATCATATCCTTGAAGTCGTACTTGGCAAAGTCGCGCGCAAAAATACAGCGGCGGCCTTCGTAGACGCCAATATGAATGATGTTGTCGAAGTACACATTGTCAATGGCCAAGCCCTCGTCGGAATAAGTGGTGTAGTGCACCCGATAACGGGTTGGATTCACATTGATATACAGGTGATAGCGGCTGCCAGAAGGAGTAAAGACAACCGTGTCGCGGTGAACCTCTTCGTTCATCAGCATTGGGGTGTAGCTATGAGGCTGGAAGTAAAGCGAGTCTTCAGGGTCGTCGGAAAGGTGCAGACGCACACTTTCGCCATTGAGTGACTCGTACTCAAAGGAGTGCTCCGTCCGGCTGAGGATTGGATAGCGCACAGAATCGCCCGTGTAAACCACAAGGGTATCTTCGAAGATGGCGAAGCGCACGGGTCTGTTGGTGCTGTCGGGATAATAAATACTGTCGGCCTTGATCCGGAAAGCAACGGACTGTGTCTCGGTATCAATCCAAATACCTTTCATAGCCTCCATTGCTGCCGTATCTGCTACAGGTTCAACGAATACGGGGGGACTTCCAGACTTACCCGCACAAGAAGTGATGAATAGAAGTAGAAAGATAGGAAAGGTGAATGAAAATGTATATTTCATAAAGAATTTTTGAGTTTTATGCTGCAAAAATAGCTCTTTTTTGTGATATTTCAAAGCTAAAAGGCAATTATCTTGCATTTTTTCTTCGAAATATTCTTTTTTAATTGAGAAAATGACTACCTTTGCACCGATGAATGAACTCTCAAGACATATCGAACGCCTACTTCTGGCACACGATTGCGTAGTGGTGCCGCAGTTTGGAGGTTTCGTCACGATGGCGACCTATGCCACACGTGAAGAGACCGAAGGTCTCTTCTTCCCGCCCATTCGCGTGGTTCGCTTCAATCCCGACCTCATGGAGGACGACGGTTGGTTGCTGGCAGATGTTCGCGAGCAGCGCCGCTGCTCTGAATCAGAAGCCAAGCGCCACATCCAGCACTTAGTGCTGAACCTGCGCCAACAGCTGCTGGCCGACGGGCAAGCGGACTTCGGCAGTATCGGCCTCTTCACTCAGGACGAGGACGGACGTGTGAGCTTCTCACCCTGTCAGGCTGGAGTCATTACTCCCGCATATTTCGGCCTCGACGCCTTCGCAATGCCAAAACTCACGGCCGCACAACGCAGCGGCAAGCACCGCACAGCACAGCAGCAAGCGTTGGAAGAAGAGCAGAGAAATAGTTCATCGCACATCACTATTCGCATCAGCCGCCGAGGACTGAAGAATGCACTCACTGCAGCAGCCATCATTGTCCTCTGCGCCCTCTTCTCATCGCCCGTCGATGATGCCCGCCAGAGCAATCAGGCCACCCTCCTGCCCTCTACACCCGCTGTTGAGGTTGCGCATCCCGATCCCTCCGCTGAAGCGCGTTCGACGGTTTCGCCGTCGAATTCCTCCCCCGCCGCGCAACCCGCTCCCGTCGCCTCCGAGCAGCCCGCAGCTCCCGCTCCCGTTCCCTCCGCAGAAGAGCGTTCGACGGTTTCGCCGTCGAATTCCTCCCCCGCCGTGCAACCCGCTCCCGCTGCCAAGTACTGCATTGTCCTCGCCAGCGATGTCAGCCTGAAGAATGCCAACAACTATGTCAAGGTCCTTCAGGAACGAGGCTTCACAGACGCACGTGTATATAATAATGGAAAGATGAATCGCGTCGTTCTCGGCAATTTCCAGACTGAGAATGAAGCTTACAATATGAATGCCAAACTCCACCGCACCAGCACGGAGTACGCTTCAACTTGGGTTTTGGCGCTATGAAACGAGTACGCTGTCCCAAATGCAATAAGCACATCACTTTCGACGAAACACGCTACAACGCCGGACAGACACTCGTCTTCGAGTGTCCGGATTGTCATAAACAATTCGGAATACGTATCGGAGTATCGAAACTGCTCTCCACCCGCAAGGAAGAGCAACACCGCAGCCGAATGAACGAGGCGCCAATACCCGAAGAACAGGAAGCAGAGGCTACCGACTACGGGCGCGTCGTCGTCGTAGAGAACGTCTTCCACTACCGCCAGGAGCTGCCACTGCAGCTGGGCGACAACATCCTCGGTCGCTACGTGCAGGGTTCCGGTATCAATGTTCCCATCGAGACCAACGACCCCAGCGTAGATACCACCCACTGCATCATCAACGTCAGCCAAGGACGACACGGCGAGTTTATCTACACCCTCCGCGACGCTTCCACTGACGGCACTGGTACCTTCGTAGGACTCCAGATGCTGGCTGACAACGAACGCCGACGCATAGACGACGGCACCATCATCACCATCGGAGCCACCACCATCATCCTTCACGCCGCAGGTGCCGAGGACGAGGAGACAACGGCTGAGAGCAGATGACGGCCAACTTCTTTACAATATTAGCAAACCACTTTAAACATCATATCCTAAATATGTACAGAACACATACTTGCGGCGAGTTACGTCTCGCCAATGCAGGCCAGGAAGTGACGCTGGCTGGATGGGTGCAACGCACTCGCAAGATGGGCGGCATGACCTTTGTTGACATTCGCGACCGCTACGGCATCACCCAGATTGTCTTCGAGGAAGCCACAAATCAAGAACTCTGTGAACAGGCCAACAAACTCGGCCGCGAATTCGTCATTCAGGTCACGGGCACCGTCAACGAGCGCTCGAACAAAAACCCCAACATGCCGACAGGCGATATCGAGATTATTGCATCTCAGCTCCATGTGCTGAATGCCGCACAGACGCCTCCCTTCACCATCGAAGACCAGAGCGACGGCGGCGATGACCTCCGTATGAAATACCGCTACCTCGACCTGCGCCGCACACCCGTGCGCCGCAACCTTGAGCTGCGCCATAAGATGACGATGGAAGTGCGCCGCTACCTCGACAGTCTCGGATTCCTCGAGATCGAGACCCCTATGCTAATTGGTTCCACACCCGAGGGCGCACGCGACTTCGTTGTCCCTTCACGCATGAATCCCGGTCAGTTCTACGCCCTGCCACAGTCGCCGCAGACCCTGAAGCAGCTGCTGATGGTATCAGGCATGGACCGTTACTTCCAGATTGTCAAATGCTTCCGCGACGAAGACCTGCGCGCCGACCGCCAGCCGGAATTTACCCAGATTGACTGCGAGATGTCGTTCGTCACTCAGGAAGACATTCTCCAGACCTTCGAGGGAATGGCAAAACACCTCTTCCGCGAACTACGAGGCATCGAACTCCAGGGCGCCTTCCCGCGCATGACCTGGGCCGACGCCATGAAGTACTATGGCAGCGACAAACCCGACACCCGCTTCGAGATGAAGTTCGTGGAGCTGATGGATGTCTTCCAGGGCAAAGCCGACTTCGCCGTCTTCAACGATGCCAAATACATCGGCGGCATCTGCGCCACAGGACAGGCTGTCTACACCCGCAAGCAGATCGACCAGCTCACCGACTTCGTGCGCCGTCCGCAAATTGGTGCCAAAGGCCTCGTCTACGCACGCGTGCAGGAGGACGGCAGCGTCAAGTCCAGCGTTGATAAATTCTACGGTCCCGAAGTCCTCAACGACCTGAAAGCCAAGATGAACGCCCAACCCGGCGACCTCATCCTCATCCTTTGCGGTGATGACGCCATGAAGACCCGCAAGCAACTCTGCGAACTCCGCCTGGAAATGGGCGCTCGTATGGGACTGCGCGACAAGAACAAGTTCTCACTCCTCTGGGTCATCGACTTTCCCATGTTCGAGTGGAGCGAGGAAGAAGGACGACTCATGGCAACACACCACCCCTTCACCCACCCCAAGGACGAAGATATACCTCTGCTCGACACCGACCCAGCAGCCGTGCGCGCCGACGCTTACGACATGGTATGCAATGGCGTAGAAGTCGGCGGCGGCAGTATCCGTATCCACGATCCCGAACTGCAGGACAAGATGTTCCGTATCCTCGGCTTCACCGAAGAACGCGCACAGGAGCAGTTCGGTTTCCTCATGAACGCCTTCAAGTACGGTGCCCCCCCTCACGGAGGACTCGCCTACGGCCTCGACCGCTGGGTCAGCCTCTTCGCAGGTCTCGACAGCATCCGCGACTGCATCGCTTTCCCAAAGAACAACAGCGGACGCGACGTCATGCTCGATGCCCCCGCCTGCCTCGAACAGAAGCAGCTCGACGAGCTCTGCCTCAAAGTCAACCTTCCGGAATAAGGCCCAATTGAAAATTGAGAATTGATAATTAGGCTGCGCATTGTGCACATAGGCCCCATTAGCCCCATTAGCCCCATGACCTCCCTTCGCCCCAGAGGACGCATTAGTCTCCTCGCTGCCCTTCTCCTCGTCCTCCTCGCCTCATGCACCGAGTCCTTCTCCGACAGATGCCGACGAGAGGCCAAGGAGTACACCGAGCGCGAATGTCCGAGACTGGAGCACCAGTATGTCATCATGGACAGCATGACCTACAGCGACGACCCGCAGGGCTTCACCTACCACTACCGCTTCACCGAGGCCCTGCTCGACTCCGGCACCACCATCGACCCCGAACTTCTCGAACAGCTCGGCGAACACATCCGTCAGGGGCTACGCCAAAACATCACCCTCAAGGCCTACAAAGAGCGCGACTTCACCTTCACCTACCGCTATCTCTCTGCCCGCTCCGACTCCCTTCTCTTCCAAGTCAGCTTTGGGCCCGAGGACTATAAGTAGCATGTCGATGTTCCCCCTGCTTAGGCTGAGACCCATCATAACATTCGAGCATTTTGTCCGCATGAGCAACGGCAGCGTGCGAAAGATTGCCCAATAAAGTCATAAACGATACCACAACCACCATATTTAACGCCCCGCCGCGTCATCACGACGTAGCGGGGCATTCTATTACTCTATCTTCTCACAAGTGCTGCAGCGCCTCTACAGGTCGCTTGCGGCAGGCTCGCCAGCCAGGGACGAGGATGCCGAGGGTGACGACGGCGAGGAGGATGAGGTACTGGATGACACAGATGACGAGGTAGTGGAGCCAGAATATCTCTACCCAGTTGCGCTCCCGCCCCGTGCCGCTCATGCTCAGTCCATCGGAGAGGTCTATGTTGATGGCGAACTGGAACCAGATGAGTTGTCCCACGATACAAGCTGCGAGGGTGAGCAGGGCTGCTTCCGACCATATCATCCAGAAGATGTCGCGCCGCTTGGCGCCGAAACTGCGCATGATGCCAATGTCCTCAGTGCGCTTGCGCAGCTGCAGCCAGAAAGTGCCCAGGGTGCCCAACACGACGTTCAGCAGGAACAGGGAAAGGAGGATGCCAAGGAGGGTGGCTATCATGCCAGAGTTCTCAGTGGGAGCTTTCTGTTCGATAAAGTCGTTGTAGGTGATGAGGCTGGCAAGGATGTGGTTGCCGGCACGTAGCAGAGACCCGCTGCTTCGACCGTCGGGGAAACCGACGGGAACATTGACGGTCTGGTAGTGATTGACAAAGGCTTCGGCATCGGCCTCGGGCTTCAGGCGAATGAGGACTTTCGGCGTGAGATTCATGAGTCTGGTACGCGGCGTGAGGATGGAATAGGCATAACGCTCGTAGGGATTGAG
>JAEEGL015921877.1_pt1 | contig 16639 bp, 15 predicted proteins | sample 9134231 | NCBI WGS metagenome assembly JAEEGL01 (sample SAMN16246548, study PRJNA631951) | gut metagenome | biome: gut microbiome; feature: rumen; material: fiber-attached | host: Bos | place: Iran: Karaj | collected 2018-10 | reverse complement strand
CTCTGAGATCTATAGCGGCTATGCCTTCGGTATGGGTGTAGAGCGCATCACCAACCTGAAATATCAAGTAAGCGACTTGCGCATGTTCTCTGAGAACGACGTGCGCTTCTTAAAGGAATTTGAATCAGCCAACTGATGAAACTTGCATTGATGACACAACCCACATTCTTTGTGGAAGAAGACAAGATTCTCTCGTCGCTGTTCGAGGAGGGACTTGACGATTTGCATCTTTATAAGCCTGGCTCGTCACCCATGTATTCTGAGAGACTCCTTTCACTATTGTCTGAGGAGTATCGGAAACGCATTACGGTTCACGATCATTTCTATCTCAAGGAAGAGTACCATCTGAGGGGCATCCATCTCAATGATGAGACAATGCCTGCTCCCAAAGGCTATAAAGGGCATATCTGTCGCACTTGTACGCATCTCGACCAACTGAAGGAGGCCAAGCGCCATGCTGACTATGTATTGCTCAAATACATCTTCGACAGTCAGACGGAACCCGACCAGAAGGCCTCATTCACGTTAGACGAGTTGCAGGAGGCTTCGCGCAAAGGGCTGATCGACCGTCATGTCTATGCCCTCGGGGGCATGAATCTTGACACCATCAAGGCTGTCAAGGATCTGGGCTTTGGCGGAATCGTCATCAGCGGTGACCTCTGGAATCGCTTCAACATTCATCAAGAGCTTGAATACCAAGCGCTTATCGACCACTTTTGTAAAATCAAGAAAGCAATCGGATAAAAACATATCATAACAACAAGATGAGCTCAAACAATAACTACATGGTGTTTTCAGGTACTGCTACCAAGTACCTGGCTGAGAAAATCTGTCAAAGTCTAGGTTGTCCATTAGGAAAGCTTCAAATCACGAAGTTTTCTGATGGCGAGTTTGCCGTATCTTATGAGGAGAGTATTCGTGGTCGCGATATTTTCCTGGTACAGAGTACATTCCCCAACTCGGATAATCTGATGGAGTTGCTGCTGATGATCGATGCAGCCAAGCGTGCTTCCGCACGAACCATCAATGCCGTTATTCCGTATTTTGGTTGGGCTCGTCAAGACAGAAAAGACAAACCACGTGTGTCTATCGGTGCCAAGTTGGTTGCCGACTTGCTCAGTGCTGCAGGTATCAATCGTGTCATCACGATGGACCTCCATGCTGACCAGATTCAGGGATTCTTCGATGTACCCGTCGACCATCTCTATGCCTCGGGGGTCATCCTGCCCTATCTGCAGAGCCTGCATCTCGATGAACTCGTGATAGCATCACCCGATGTCGGTGGTTCAAAGCGTGCCAACACCTATGCCAAGTACCTCGGTTGCCCGCTGGTGTTGTGCAACAAGACGCGTGCTCGTGCCAATGTGGTGGCATCGATGCAGATTGTCGGTGATGTAGAAGGCAAGAATGTAGTCATCATCGACGATATGGTTGATACAGCAGGTACCATCACCAAGGCTGCCGACATCATGAAGGAGGCTGGTGCCAAGACGGTGCGTGCCTGTGCTTCACACTGTGTGATGAGCGGACCAGCCAGCGACCGTGTGCAGAACTCTGCCCTCGAGGAGATTGTCTTCACCGACTCCATCCCCTATTCTCAGCGTTGCGCTAAGGTCAAGCAGCTCAGTGTTGCTGACATGTTTGCAGAAACCATCCGTAGAGTTGTCAACAATGAAAGTATCTCTGACCAGTATCTTGTATAGTGCGCTGGCCATTGTATTGGTCAGTTGCCAGTCGAGGAGCTACAAGATTAGCGGTGTCGCTGAAGGCTTAGCCGATGGTGATACCCTTTTCATCACTTCTGATATGCTCAATGGTACCCCCAGTGATACCATCGTTATCCAAAACGGCAAGTTCTCATACGAGGGAACGGCAGACTCTACCTGTCTCAGCATGGTCTATAGTGCTGAGAAGAACGAGATCAATGCTGCCTTCATCAAAGAGCCCGGGCAGATCACCATCTCTCTGTCGGAGGTGCCTGGTGGTAGCCGTGTGGGTGGAACGCCCTGCAACGATGAGTGGCAGCGTCTGAACGACTCGGTGATGACTATTGGCAAGGAGATCAATCGCATCGCTGAGCATATCTATGGCAAGACTATCTCACAGGAGGAACAGAATAAGGGTATGGCTCAGATTGACAAGCTCAACGCCCGTTTTGCCAATGTGGTTATCACCACTGCTGAGAAGAACATCAAGAACGAGTTTGGTTACTTCCTGCTGACCTACTATCCTGAGGAGCTCATCGACAATGCTACGCGCAAACGTCTGATTGAGCAGTTGCCCGATGAGATGCGCCAGCGTCCTGCTGTCAAGCAACTGGAGGCTACCATCAGCCGTAGTGAGAAGACGGCCAAGGGTGCCAAGATTGCCGACTTTGCCCAGGCAGCTCCCGATGGTAGTGAGCTCAGCATCATGAGCGAGGTGGCGAAGAACCGCATCACCATCATCGACTTCTGGGCATCATGGTGTGGTCCCTGTCGCCAGGAGATGCCCTTCATGATAGCCCTTTATAATGAGTATAAAGACAGTGGCTTGGGTATCGTTGGTGTCTCTCTTGATCAGGATAAGGACTCATGGCTGACAGCCATCAAGACGCTGCAGCTCCCCTGGGCACAGATGAGCGACCTCAAGGGTTGGGACAATGCTGCTGCACAGCAGTTTAATATCACAAGTATTCCTCACACCATCGTAGTCGACCAGAAGGGTGTTATCCTGGAGCGTGGCTTGCGTGGTGAGGTACTCAAAGAATTTGTTGCTGAGCAACTGAAATAACTATAGCTGCGAGAAGTACTTCTTGCCTTTGAAATAATACTTCCAAAGGATTGAGAACGTATAATGCTCTGGTATATCGGCACTGACACGTGTGGCCTGAATGGTCTGGCGGTCGGTGTCGAATTCTTTTCGCCAACGCTTGAAGGCTCTGCGAGCACGGTAGATAGCTCGGAAGTCACCTACGTTACGGTTGACGATGAGCGTCTGCCAGGCTGCCACATAGTCCAACAGCCAGCGCCAGCGCATCACGTGATGCAGCTCATCGTCCGACAGACATTTGTAGAGCATCGTGAGATTGTTACGGAAGTTAAGGAAGGTCTTCATTGGATTCGACTTGGGCAACGTGCCCCCACCGACATGATAGACATAGCTCTCGGGCAGACAATACAGCTGACGACCACGCAGGCGTAGGCGCCAGCAGAGGTCAATCTCCTCACAATGGGCAAAGAAACGACCATCGAGTCCGCCCACCTCCCAATAGTCCTTCGCACGTATCATCAGCGCAGCTCCCGTTGCCCACAGAATGGGCAATGCATAGTCGTATTGCCCGTTGTCGCGCTCTACCGTCTGGAAGATGCGTCCTCTGCAAAACGGGTAACCGTAGCGATCGAGAAATCCCCCACTCGCTCCCGCATATTCAAAGCTGTCGCGGTCGAAGATAGAGAGCAGCTTAGGCTGACAGGCAGCCACCTCGGGATGCACATCCATAAACTCGATCATCGGTGTCAGCCAGTGGTGCGTCACCTCGATGTCGGAGTTGAGCAACAGGTAGTATTCGGCATCCACCTCCTTGAGGGCTTTGTTATAGCCCTCAGCGAATCCCCAGTTTTTCTCCAGCACGATGATGCGGCACTCGGGAAACTGTGTGCGCAGCAACTCGAGCGAGTTGTCTGTCGAAGCATTATCCGCCATATAGACGGTGGCTTCGTCGCGCGAGTAGTTGAGCACGGTGGGCAGATACTGTGCCAGCATCTTAGCACCGTTCCAGTTCAATATGACGATGGCTACTTTATCCATTTCAATGCTGTTTTATCATGATTGAAGTTCCCCAGACGAACATTGATCAACTGGTTGTCATACGCTTCGCTGGCTTGAGAGCCTGGCACTTCCACACGGATATAGTTCTTCGTGAAGCCGTGCATCGCCTTACCACGAGTGGCTTTCTCGAACAGTACCTCAGCCTCCTGTCCGATATGTCGTTCATAGAAGGCATGCGTCTTCTGGTCAGAGAGCTCCAGCAGTCGCTGACTGCGTATCTTCTTGTCGGCATCGCTCACCACATAGGGGATGCTGAGTGCCGAAGTACCTGGGCGTTCAGAATAAGGGAATACATGCAACTGGGTCACGTCGAGGCCAGCCAGGAACTCATAGGTCTCTTCGAAACACTCGGGCGTCTCACCCCTGCATCCCACCATCACGTCAACACCGATAAAGGCATCAGGCATCACCTCCTTGATACGCTGTATCTTGTCAGCAAACAGCTGGCGGTCGTAGTGGCGATGCATCAGTTTCAGCACGGTATCGCTACCGCTCTGTAATGGGATATGATAGTGAGGCATAAAGGCACGGCTCTGGGCACAATAGTCGATAAGCTCGTCGCTCAACAGGTCGGGTTCCAGACTGCTGATACGATAGCGCTGGATACCTTCTACTGCGTCGAGGGCCTTCACGAGGTCGATGAAGCGTTCACCCGTCGTCTTGCCGAAGTCACCGATGTTCACGCCCGTCAGCACAATCTCCTTGCCTCCCTCCCTGGCAGTCTCTTCAGCCTGAGCCACCAGCGAGGCAATACTGGGATTACGGCTGAAGCCGCGCGCATACGGAATGGTGCAATAGGTACAGAAGTAGTCACAACCATCCTGCACCTTCAGGAAGTAGCGCGTACGGTTGCCTCGCGAACAGCTGGGCGCAAAGCTCTTGATATCCTTTGTCTTCTCCGTATGGTAGGCCGCTATGCTGTTACGATTCACGAAACCATCCGAGAGATACTGGATGAGTTCAGCCTTCTCGTTAGAACCCAGCACAAGGTCTACACCCGATATCTTGCTCACGCGCTCAGGCGACAGCTGGGCGTAGCAGCCCGTCACCACCACAAAGGCTCCCGGATGCTGGCGCACCATGCGGTGAATGGCCTGACGACACTTATGATCGGCTACTTCAGTCACCGAACAGGTATTGATGAGGCAGATGTCTGCCACCTCACCCTTCTGGGCTGTCTGCACACCAAGTTCGCTGAGCATCTTGCCAAAAGTGGATGTCTCAGAGAAGTTCAGCTTACAACCCAACGTATAATAAGCAGCTTTTTTACCTTGAAAAGCAGAGCTGTCAATCATCTCTATATAATATATATAATAAGGTGTGTTGTTTACGGGCACAAAGGTACGAATAAGCAAGAACAATACAAAACAAAAAGTGATTTTTTTTGTTTTTGTATTGTCGAGCGGAAGTACCTTCGAGACGTAGTCTCAAACTAACTTCATTTTTATTTGAAAATCATGCATTTTGGGCAAATAATCAAAAGAGTGTCATTTTTGCACGAAATTTAACATTTCGTAATTCGTTGATTTACAGTGTTTTGCGAAAAAGTTACAAAAAAGGCTTAAAAAAAAACAAAAAAAATGATACGAGATATCAAAAAAATGCCTAACTTTGCAGCGTTTTAATAAACAAATGATTGTTTTACAGATTTAAAAAGCTTAGAAAAATGAAGAAATTAGTATTTATGTTCGTAGCTGTTGCAGCTATCTCTTTCGCTTCTTGCGGTAACAAGACTGCTCAGGCTGAGGCTGTTGATTCAGATTCAATCGCAGTAGTTGATAGCGCCGAGGTTGACACCGTAGCTGCTGATACTGTCGCTGCTGACAGCGTTAAGTAATTAACGAACAAAAATTGAGAGAAAAACACCGTCGGATGTGAATCCGGCGGTTGTTTTTTTATGTAGGAAATTATACGTAATATCGTATAGCGGCAATAGCGCACAGCATGCCTTAAAATACTCCTCCTTATCCAATTCATAAAAATCTTCGCCATTCACATTGACGCCTGATTGTACGAACTTGCAGAAGCGTTTCCACGTTTCAACAATATGACCCATCGGGGTACGAGTTTCTACTATCTGATTCTGGGATTCTGACGCTGGCGGACGGCCTCGAACATAAGGATGGCAGCAGAGACGCTGACGTTCAGGGAGTCGCCGATACCCAGCATGGGAATCTTGATATGCGCATCTGCTGCCTCACGCCACTTGTCAGTAAGACCTGTAGCCTCGGTACCCATCACGATGGCAGTGGGACTGACCATATCCGTCTCGTAGTAATAATGCGAATCCTGCAGTTGGGCGGTGAGAATACGGATGCCTTTGGACTTGAGCCATTGGATGCATTGCTCTGACGTGCAGGCTACTGTCGGGACGCTGAAGAAGGCTCCCACCGAGGCACGGATGAGGTTGGGGTTATAGAGGTCGGTCAAAGGATCGCAGACGATGACGGCATCCACGTTGGCAGCATCAGCAGAACGCAGGATAGCACCAACATTGCCGGGTTTCTCAACGCTCTCTAGCACAACGACCAGTGGCTTCTTCTGCAACTTCAGATCTTCCAGTCGTTGCTGTTGCATCTGTACCTCAGCAATGACGCCCTCAGTACCACCGCGATAGGCCACCTTATTATAAATATCGGCTGAGACGGCATATACGCTGGCACCATCAGCATGCGGTTCTTCCTCACCAAAGATTTCAGGACACCAGAATAGCGTATCGACCTGATAACCTTTGTTGATACAACGTTCTATCTCGCGACGGCCTTCCACCACGAATAGTCCGCTATTGCGGCGCTCCTGCGACTTCTGCTGTAGCTCTAACAGTCGCTTGATTTTCGGATTCTGTGCACTTGTAAGCCGTTCCATAATTATGAATTACGAATTACGAATTATAATTCTTCGCACTCTTTGAGCCATAATGAGCTGCAGGCATCGCTGGGCATACGCCAGTCGCCACGTGGCGAGAGCGAGATGCTACCCACCTTAGGACCGTCTGGCAGACACGAGCGCTTGAATTGCTGCGAGAAGAAACGACGGCAGAAGGTGATCAGCCATTTCTTGAGGGTTTCCTTGTCGTAAGCCTTACCGAAGGCACGCTGTGCCATCACGAAAATCTTGGCAGGACGGAAACCGAAGCGTAGCATATAGTAGAGGAAGAAGTCGTGGAGTTCGTAAGGACCCACAAGGTCTTCGGTCTTCTGCTTGATATTGCCCTGCTCGTCAGCAGGTGTCAGCTCTGGTGATATGGGGGTATCAACGATATCGATGAGTGTGTCGTGCTCAGCAGCAAATGCGGGTAACCCAGCCATATAGCGCACTACATACTGGATAAGTGTCTTGGGGATGCCTGCATTGACGCCATACATCGACATGTGGTCGCCGTTATAGGTAGCCCATCCAAGTGCCAACTCTGAGAGATCGCCAGTACCTACCACGAGGGCTTCGAGCTTATTGGCAAGGTCCATCAGGATTTGCGTGCGCTCGCGAGCCTGAGAGTTCTCGTAAGTGGCATCGTGCTTGGAGGCATCATGTCCGATATCCTTAAAATGCTGGTTGACAGCATCGGCAATGGAAATCTCCATTTGCGAGATGCCCAACAACTGCATGAGTGACGTCGCATTGTCGTGCGTACGATCACTGGTTCCGAAACCTGGCATCGTGACACCCACAATACCCTTACGGTCCAAACCGAGCTTATCGAAAGTGCGCACGCAAACCAACAGGGCCAATGTAGAGTCCAAACCACCGCTGATGCCAACAACGACGTGTTGGCAGTTGGTATGCAACAGGCGCTTAGCCAGTCCTGCAACCTGAATATTGAGGATTTCCTCACAGGTGTCGGCCATCTGAGCATCAGCCGGTATAAAGGGATGCGGATCAATATCGCGAGTCAGTTCGAAGGGATGTATCTCTGTAGTCTTAGCGTGTATGACCTGTGCATGGGCATGACGCTGGGCATTGATGAATGTCGAATTACAATGGCGATCGGTACGCAGGCGCTCTACATCAATCTGAGCGGTTTGCAACTGAGGTTGGAACGAGAAGCGGTCACCCTCGACGAGCAACTGTCCGTTCTCGAAAATCATGGCGTTGCCACCATAGACGACATCCTGAGTCGATTCGCCAAAGCCACTGGAGGCATAGACATAGCCACTCATCGTGCGGGCACTCTGCTGAGCCACCAACGAACGCAGGTAGGCATGTTTACCCACCAATTCGTCGCTGGCAGAGAGGTTGAGGATGATTTCTGCACCAGCCATCGTCAGATTGTTGCTGGGAGGAATCGGCGCCCAAACGTCTTCGCAGATTTCCACGCCAAACTTCACGCCACCGCTGGTCTGGAACACCTTGGGTTCGGCAGACAGCGTCACTGGCGTTCCTGCCAGATATAGTTCCGTAGGATTCAGGTCCTGTGACGAAGCAAACCAGCGCTTCTCATAGAACTCGTTATAGTTAGGCAGATAAGTCTTGGGAATCACGCCGAGCAGTGAACCGCTCTGGATAACAGCTGCACAGTTGAGCAGCAATCCACCGGCCTGGACAGGCAAACCAACCACACAGATGATGTCAAGTTGGCGAGTGAAGTCCAGCAACATGAGGAGTCCCTCTTCGGCCTTGTTCAGCAGCAGTTGTTCCTTGAACAAATCCTGACAAGTATAGCCCGTCAGCGATAGCTCAGGGAAGCACAGCAGTTCTACGCCCTCACTGGCAGCTACTGCTATCAGTTTCTCCATCTCTTCGATGTTGTACTTTACGTCTGCTACCTTCACCGCAGGTACTGCGGCACCAACTTTTACAAATCCGTATTTCATAGTTCTATTTTTAAGCGTTAGTTTTATATGATTAAGGGATTATTAAAGACGAGTCTCCATAGCTCAGGAAGCGGAAATCGTGAGCCAGGGCATAATCGTAGATGCGTCGCCAGTCGCCCTTGACAAAGGCACTCACCAGCAAGAGCAATGTGGACTGAGGCTGATGGAAGTTGGTGACCAACATCTTCACGATTTTATATTCATAGCCAGGAGCGATGATAATCTGCGTAGAGGAATGCAGCACGGTGAGCTCCTTGCGAATCATCCAGTCAAGCAGGGCCTGAAGGGATTCCTCACTCGTCACTCCACTCTCCACACTCCTCACTCCACACTCCTCATATGGCTCCCACTGGTTGACGTGCAACTGTTCCTCAGAGATATCAGGATTCTGCATCACCTTCAGTCCCATATAGTAGAGACTCTCCAGCGTGCGAACACTGGTAGTACCGACAGCTATGGCATGACCTTCGTGGGCTATCAAGCGCTCGATGGTATGACGGCGCACAGCGATATACTCCGTATGCATGTCGTGCTCACCGATAGTGGCACTCTTCACGGGTTTGAAGGTACCGGCACCAACGTGGAGTGTCACCTCCTCACGCTCGACACCACTCTCATCAATGTCGTGCAACACACGATCGGTGAAGTGCAAGCCAGCGGTAGGAGCCGCCACGCTACCCTTAATCTTCGAATACACCGTCTGGTAGGTGGTCAGGTCACTCTCCTGCGTCTCGCGGTTCAGATAAGGCGGAATGGGTAACTCGCCCATGACGTCGATGACCTCAGCAAACGATACTCCCCCATCCCATTTCAAATCAATCCATTGACTGGTCCCATGTTCCCCACGACGCTCGGCAACCACCGTTACCTCCTGGTCTTTCACTCGGATGGTACGACGCAGTTCACCCTCCTTCCACTTCTTCAGATTGCCCACCAGACAGAGCCACGCACATTGCTGGCGTGTCTGGAACATCTGTTCGTAGTCAGCAGGACTGGCAGGTTCCAACAGGAAAATCTCAATCAGCGCTCCCGTTTCTTTACGGAAGTGCAGACGAGCCTGAATCACACGGGTATTGTTGAACACCATCAATGCCCCCTTGGGCAGGTAATGAGGCAGGTTGTAGAAGATATCCTCACTGACCTCTCCCTTATTGTACACGAGCAGTTTGGAGTGGTCGCGCTCAGCCATCGGAAACTTGGCAATACGCTCATCGGGCAGCTCGTAAGAATAGTCACTAATATGTATTTCTCTTGTATTCACGCTGCAAAGGTAGAAAATAATTATGAATTATGCATTATGAATTATAAATTTTTAGTACCTTTGCAGCCCGTATGAATAAGGTATTAGTTTTTATTAGTCTATTTTGGATAGCACTGGGGCTCCAAGCACAGGAGCACGAGACACCGAATGCGCAACAGGCTCGACGTCTCTTCAACGAGACATTCCAGATGATTTATGGCGAACAGGGATCACAGCTGCATTACAAAGTAAATATCATTGGTATCTACAAGACCGAAGGCACCATATGGACCAAAGGTAAGAAGAGTAAGTTTATGGATGAGAAGTACATCGCGTGGAACGATGATGTGACCTACTATCGCTATGAGCGCAAGAAAAACCGTGTGGTAGTCTACGATGCCCACTCTGACGAACGTGACAAGTATGCCACGAAATTCAAGTTCAATCCCGACAACTACACCTACAGCATCAAGGACTCGAAGGAGGGCTATTACATCACGCTGAAGGCGAAGAAAGGTGTCTCTGGCATCAAAGAGGCGCGTTGCCTGCTGGATAAGAAGAACCGCTATCCTGTGAGTGTGCGCATCAAGCTGGGCATCTTCCACACCACCATCAAGATCAGCGACGTCAAGATTGGCGGCATCACTGATGATCTGTTTGAGTTCCCCAAGGAACAGTACAGAAACTGCAAATTCGTTTACAAAAATTAGAACAATTCTTCGTGGTCGTAGCGAGGCATGCGGCGTATCAGCTTATGGATAGCCGCCTGTGCCATTGCTTCGTAGGCACGCTCGCTGGGATGCAGATGATCTCCGCTATCGAAGCCCTCGGCAAAGGCTTTCGGATTCGTGATACTGCGTACGGCAGCATCAAAGTCGATGCATCCGTCAAAGATGGGTGACGTGCGCAACCACTCATTAAACTGCTGTCGCATTTTTTCGCGGTCTTCATTATAGGTACGCCATCCGAAGATGGGCAACAACGTGCCGCTCCATACTTTCAATCCCATCTCTTTAGCGGGCTTGACGTAGATGTTTTCTACCCCACTCTCCATCTCCTCTACCGTAGGCAGGTCGCTCCAAGGGCGGAAGGGGTTGACATCGGTACCTACAGGGTGAATGATGTCATTGATGCCATGCTGGATGATGACATCCGTAGCGCCTGCCACGTTCATCTCAATGGGAAAGCGCGTGGCACCTTTCAGACCATAGGCTTGATAGGTGATGCAGTCGTACTGACGCAGGATGCGCGTACCACTGACAGCCCGTCGGATGATGGCAGCATTGGTGCCGAAGGCTTGCTGAGCCATATAATCAGGCCACGACTGAGCCGTGATAGAATCGCCATAGCACACGATAGCATGATTTTCAGCCGATGTCAGCACGTCGATGGTATTCAGGAAGTAGAACCAATTGGTATGGCGCGACAGGTCGAGAGGCAACTCGTCGGCCTCGGCATAGTCGCCATAGGCATAATAGCCCTTCGATAGAGGACCTGTAACGAGCGTACCGCTATTCATCTGCGTATAACCCTCGAGATAGAAGCTCACCTCTATCGTATCACCCCGATTGACACTATAGCTGACAGCATCGCTCTCACACTCTGTGCCAGGCATGAGACAGGCTGAGCGCTCGCCACCAAACGTGATGACGGTATGACCTACGAAGGCTTTGGCGATGGTCACTGGTTCGGTGCCTGTCAGATTTGAGAAGCGAAAGCGCAGCATCGTTCCACTAAAGCACATTCTGATGGGATAACACAACGTGAGATCCTTGGCGTAGATTGCCTCGCGACGATTGGTAATCGATGTGGCATTGCCCCAGCAGGCCACCCATTTTATATTGTCTGTCATCATCATTCAGGGTTGGTTTTGATTAGTGTAGTGGTGTCAACGGATAGATGATATTCACAATGAAGATATTGGCCGCAAGGATGATGAAATTCATCAACAATCCGATGCGCATAAAGTCGCTGAAACGGTAGCCGCCAGGTCCATAGACCAACATGTGGGTCGGAGAACCGATAGGTGTGGCAAAGCTACTGCTGACGCTAACCATCAGCGCTATGAGGAAAGGATAAGGCTCGTAGCCCAGTTTCTCTGCAGCCTCGTACATGATGGGGAAAAACATCGCTCCTGCTGCTGTATTGGAGATAAACTCCGTAATAAAGGTTCCTACCAGACAGATAGCCGTCATCACCACAATAGGATTGGTACCACAGACATCGAGGATGCCGAAGGCAAGACGTTCAGCGATACCCGTCTTCTGAATGGCAATTCCCAAGACTACCGAACCAGCAAATACCATCAGGATTTCCCAATTGATAGCCTTCATGGCCTGGTCCACATTACAGCATCTGCAAAGAAGCATCGCTATGGCTGCCAGGAAGGCACACTGCAGGAGCGGAATGATATTGAGTGCCGAAAGCACTACCATCGTAATCATGATGGCAGTAGATACAGCGGTCTTCTTGCCGATGTTAGGCACCTGGTCGGAGTCAAAGAACTGCAATTGTGAAGAGAGATTACCCGTGTGGATATTGACACGTGGCGGACACTCGAAGAGCAGCGTATCACCAGCCTGCAGTTTAACCTCACGAGGCGACATCTCGATACGTTTTCCGCTACGGGCTACAGCCACCAGAATCATGTTATTGTCCTTTTCAAACGTGCTGCCACCAATCTTTTTGTTGATCAAGCTACTGCCAAAAGTGACATAGGCGGTGCGCAACTGGCGGTCTCTGTCCACCTCACTCATCGTGAACACATAGTGATCGGCATTCACCAATCCGTGTGTTTTCTTCAGATCGAGAATCTCATCAATCTGTCCAGCAAATACCAGACGATCGCCACCAAGAATAGGCTCATCATCGATAGCTGGCGACACCATCTCGTCGAAATGGATGATTTCTATCAACCTACCGCCTCGCACTTCACTCAGGCCGGCTTCTTTGATGGTCTTACCGATATGCGGATTATCCGAAGGCACCAACAGTTCTACGGTATAGTCGCTAGTTGACTCGAATGCACTCTCAGGAGCCTTGCGATCAGGCAACAGCTTGCGCATAGCAATGATACTCAGCACACCGATGAACAAGCAGAACAGGCCAGGAAGCGTGGTTGTCAGTACATTCATAGCAGTACCCGTATGTTCGGCATACAGACCAGAAATAATCAGGTTGGGAGGTGTACCAATCAGCGTACACACACCACCCATACCCGAAGCGTAACTCAGAGGAATCAGCAGTTTCGAGGGTGAGACATTCAGCTTCTTGGCCCATATCTTGACGATACCAACAAACAATGCAACGACGGTGGTGTTACTAAGGAATGAACTCAACGCAGCTACTGGCAGCATCAGTCGGACCACAGCATTTGAATAGCTTTGGGGCTGTCCCAACAGGTGTTTCACAATCCATTGCAACACGCCCGTATGCGTGAGACCTGAAACGACTACAAAGAGTACACCGATAATGACTACCGACGTCGAGGCGAAGCCGGAAAAAGCCTCTTTGGCATCAAGCACACCCGTGACAAAAAGAATGGCGATGGCACCAAGAAATACGATGTCTGCACGGAGCTTTGTGAACAGGAGCACCGTGAACATAGTAAGTACCGTAGCGATAGTAATCCAGGCATAGAGGTTAAAACCCAGAAATATAATTGAATCCATAATATCTATCAATGATTTTTAGCATTGTTATTCATTAATCGAGTGCAAATATAATAAATAATGTGTCAAAACGTGTCAATTTATCTCAAATATTTGGAAAATTATGTAGTAATTTGTACTTTTGCTGCGTCTAACTGACGAATTCTTTATTACAACAAATATGAAAACAACAATGAAAATCCTCAGCCTCTCATTGATGCTGATGTGTGGAACGACCGCTTCTGCACAACTAAAGGGTTACGACAAGGCCAACATGAACCTTGACGTAAAACCAGGTGACGACTTTGTGGAATATGCCTGTGGCAACTGGCTCAAGACGCATCCATTGCGCGACGACCAGATGACCAACGGTGCCTTCCTCGACCTCTACGAACAGAATCAGAAGCAGATTCAGGAGATGATTCTGGAGTTTGCTACCAAGCCACAGGAGAAGGGCTCGCTAGGTTATAAGATTGGTACGCTCTACAACCAAATGATGGACACGCTGAAGCGCAACGAGCAGGGTTTGGCTCCCATCATGCCGTATATCGACAAGATTCGTGCCATCAAGGACCGCAAGGAATACCAGCGCGTCACCGCTGAGATCGATCGTCGAGGCGAGAGCACAATGATGTATGCCTGGGGTGCTGGTGCCGACATGCGCGATGCTGACAACAATATCGTGAGCATTTCACAATCAGGACTCGGACTGGGCAATCGCGACTACTACTTCAACGAAGACCCGCAGACACAGGCCGTTCGCGAAGCCTACAAGGCTTACGGAAAGCGTCTGTTCGTTGCACTTGGCTATGACGAGGCCAAGGCCAGCGAACTGGTGGAGAAGGTATATGCCATCGAGAAGCGCATCGCCTCAGTCAGCTACGATATGGTGAAACTGCGCGACATCGACGCCAACTACCACAAGATGACCTACGACGAACTGGTGCGCGACTTCCCAGGCATCGACTGGCCCACCGTATTCTGGGTGACGGGATTCCCTGTTTTCCAGCAACTCGTGGTAGAACAGCCCGAACCGCTTCATGAGGTCGAGAAGATACTGGCCGATACCCCACTCGAAGATTTGAAGGCCTATGCCGAAGTACGTATCATCTCTGGTGCTGCCTCTAGTCTGACTCAGGACCTGCGTCGTTCTTTCTTCACCTTCTCACAGGCGTTGACAGGTAAGCCTCAGGATGACCCACTGTGGAAGCAGGCTACCGCTCTCGTCAATGGTGTCTTAGGCGATGCTATTGGTAAGATGTACTGCGAGAAGTATTTCCCAGAGTCCAGCAAGCAGCGTGTACTCACGATGGTTCACAACCTGCAGACTGCTCTCGGACAGCGTATCGATGCACTCGACTGGATGAGCGATGCTACCAAGGCAGAAGCTAAGAAGAAACTGGCTGATTTCCATATCAAGATCGGCTATCCCGACAAGTGGAAGGACTATAGCAAGATGGATATCGACGACCAGCTCTCACTCTATGAGAACCTGGGCAATGTGAGCGAATGGAAATGGATTGACGCACTCAACCGCAAGGTTAACAAGCCTGTTGACAAAACCGAGTGGCACATGACACCACAGACCATCAATGCCTACTACAATCCCACTACCAACGAGATATGCTTCCCTGCCGGTATCCTCCAGCCTCCCTTCTTCGATGTCGAGGCCGACGATGCACAGAACTATGGCGCCATCGGTGGTGTGATTGGTCACGAGATGAGTCACGGCTTCGACGACCAAGGTAGCCAGTTTGATGTTACGGGCAACCAGCGTAACTGGTGGACAGCTGCTGACAAGGCTGCATTCGACAAGCGTGCTGCCCGTCTGGCCGACTACTTCTCTACCATCGAAGTCATCAATGGCAAGAAGGTTAACGGTAAGCAGACACTAGGTGAGAACATTGGCGACAATGGTGGTTTGCACATCGCCCTGCAGGCATTCCATAATACGGGTAGCAACCAAGTCATCGACGGTCTCACTGCCGATCAGCGTTTCTTCCTCGGATGGGCTCGTGTATGGGCCAGCAACAACCGCGAACAGTATATGGACCTGCTGCTGAATCGTGATGTTCACTCTCCCAATGCCGTTCGCGTCAATGGTGCCCTGCCCCAGATTGACGAGTGGTACGATGCCTTCAACATCAAGAAGGGCAAGCTGTTCATCCCCAAGAAGAAGCGTATCAGAATCTGGTAATTCGCCCATTTTCTTTGACAGGTAAAAATAAGGAATCCCGAGCACTTGATGGTACTCGGGATTCTTGCAGTTTAAATTAACTGATGATATGCTTTACAGCAGATTAATCTTCAGTTGCAGGAGCTTCAACGTCTACGTCGGCTTCGTCCTCAGCAATCTCAGCCTTAGCGGCCTCAGCCTTGGCAGCAGCGGCAGCAGCCTCGGCCTTAGCGGCATCAGCAGCAGCCTTGAGCTCAGCAGCGTTCTCGGCAACAACCTTAACGGGAACCTCAACGGTTACCTCCTTGTGGAAGTGTACGAGAGCTACGAAGTCACCGACAGTCTTAGCTTCCTTCATGGTGATGAGCTTGCGATCAACCTCCTTGCCCAGCTTCTGGAGCTCCTCGGCAACCTGGTTGGCACCTACTGAACCGTAGAGTTGACCAGTTGTGCTGACCTTAGCGGCAATCTCAAGAGCTACGTCCTTCAGTGTCTCAGCTTTCTTCTCAGCCTCGGCCTTAATAGCGGCGAGCTTGTGAGCCTGCTGCTTCAGATTCTCAGCGAGAATCTTCTTGGCCATAGGAGAAGCGATAACGCCCTTACCCTGAGGGATGAGGTAGTTACGGCCATAACCTGACTTGACGTTTACGATATCGTTCTTATATCCCAGTCCGATAATATCTTCTTTCAGTATAATTTCCATAATGCGTCTCCTTCCTTATTATTTCATCATGTCAGTTACGTAAGGCAGCAGGGCAATCTGGCGTGCACGCTTTACAGCCTGAGCCACGCGGCGCTGATACTTCAGAGAGGTACCGGTGATACGACGGGGCAGAATCTTAAACTGCTCGTTCAGGAATTTCTTAAGGAACTCGGGATCCTTGTAGTCGATGTACTTGATACCGCTCTTCTTGAAACGGCAGTACTTCTTCCTCTTCGTGTCGATAGAGGG
>JAEEGL012687293.1_pt1 | contig 16639 bp, 12 predicted proteins | sample 9134231 | NCBI WGS metagenome assembly JAEEGL01 (sample SAMN16246548, study PRJNA631951) | gut metagenome | biome: gut microbiome; feature: rumen; material: fiber-attached | host: Bos | place: Iran: Karaj | collected 2018-10 | reverse complement strand
GTAAAATGGGGCGGCAGCTACGCCATCCTCTCGTCTACCAATACCAACATCACCGAGTTGAAAGGTACGTATGCCGGCACTTACACCTTAATCTGTGACGTTGTTAATGGTACGTATAGCTTTTTAGCGAATAAATAGAAACGTATATATACATAGAAACTTTATCTCATGTTGAGCACAGCGAAGGGTCTCGCTAAGCATAGAGATTCTTCGCAATGCTCATAATGATAACTACTTACGAATTTGCAGTAGAATACAAATGAAGAATAAATTTTTTACCTACGCAGCAGTTGCTATGGCACTCTTCTGTGCTTGCGATGACGAGTATAGCGACACCGACATAATTATAGCCAACCAGCCAGAGCCAACCGTATACGATATGAGTGGCAATGTGCGCGGCGCCGACATCAGCTGGGTGACAGAGATGGAATCTGCCGGAACTAAATTTCGCAATGTAGCTGGCACCGAAACAGATTGCTTCGAGCTGATGCGCGAAATTGGTTGCAATGCCATTCGTCTGCGTGTGTGGGTGGATCCGTCTAACGGTTATTGCAATGCTATGGATGTGGCACACAAGGCCATACGCGCCAATGCTCTCGGCTTGCGCTTGATGATTGATTTTCATTATAGCGACACTTGGGCCGACCCTGGCAAACAGTTCATGCCAGCTGCGTGGAAAAATCTCACCAAAGACGAGATTATTGCAGCTATGAAGGAGCATACCACCAAGACTCTCACCATGCTCAAGAACCTTGGCATCACGCCCGAATGGGTGCAGATAGGCAACGAAGTAGGCAGTGGTATGATGTGGACTTGGGAATACAACGCAGATGGCGATATGCAACGCACCGATGGCGCTACTTCGGGCTATACCGACACCAATTTCGCCGCATACATGGCTGCTGGTTGCGAGGCTGCTAAGGCTGTTTTCCCAAACATCAAAACTATTGTACATATACAAAACGCATTCTACATAGCTAATGCTCAGCATGTTTGTAATATTATGAAGGCCAACAACGTCAGCTACGATATGATTGGCTTGTCGCATTATCCGAGCGAAGTTCCAGGTTCGTCGCGAGGTGCGGCTATGGGCATAACTAATTGGAAAGGTGCTAACGATGCCGCAATAGACAACATAAAATCGCTCGCCTCTACCTATGGCAAAGAGGTGATGCTCGTGGAGTATGGCTACAACGTCAACGAACCCGAGGAGGCTAAAAAATGCCTGCAAGACCTTATAGATCGCACGGCATCAATATCCGCATATAAAGGCATAATGTATTGGGAACCAGAATGCAACGGATGGAATGGATATTCGCTCGGTGCTTTCGATTCTGACAACAAACCCACTGCCGCGCTTGACCCGTTTTCAAATAAATAGACAACATAATGAAAATCATTTCACAAACCCTTTTGCTTGCAATTGCCCTATTTACAGCAGCTTGCAGTTTGACGGAGCGCCCAAATTCGGGCTCCGAGAACCTCAATGCCGATTGGCAGTTCGTTCGCATCGATTCGTCTGCCCACATCGATTCGATGGCGTTTGCCGAAGGTCGTTTCAGCTCGGCAGAGAATGTCAATTTGCCTCACACGCCGCGCTTCGAGCCCGAGGTTGTCAACGACCAATGGCAGGGCATCTGCTACTATCGTCGAGAACTTACGCTCACTGCCGACGACCTGCGCCGCAACCTCTTCTTGCGCTTCGACGCTGCTATGAATGAGGCTGTTGTGTATGTGAACGGACAAGAAGCCACGCGCCATCTTGGTGGCTATCTGCCTTTTTCGGTGAAGCTAAATACGTATGTAAAAGAGGGCACGAACATCATTGTGGTGCGCCTCGACAATCGCGATAATGCTATCACCGGTCCGAAGCCGCTCAAAATTCTCGATTTCAATACTTACGGCGGTCTTTATCGCTCCGTTTGGCTCGAAAAACGCAACGACGTCTACATAACCGATGCTAATTATGTAGCAAGTGGCGATGCTGGCATCTATTTCCGCACTGTGGGCATCGACGAAAAGTCGGCTGCAACGGAAGTTCAAACGAATGTGGCTAACGAAAGCGCTGATGATGTGGAAGTTATGGTGCTCAATTCGCTTGTGTCGGCCGAAGGAACTGTTGTGGCTCGCCAATCGTCGAAGCAAATCGTGAAAGGTGCGTCAGCTGCAACATTTGCTCATAATCTCGACTTCCGCAATCCGAAACTTTGGAGCCCCCATTGCCCATATTTATACTCGCTTCAGACGAGCGTATTCGTCGATGGTCGCTTGACCGATTTTCGTGAGTTGAATGTCGGCGTACGTACTATTGAAGTGTCGGCTAAAGGCTTGCGTATCAATGGTAAAGAGAGATTTTTGCGCGGTGTCAATCGTCATCAAGAGTATCCATACATAGGTTATGCGCTTAGCGACGAAGCTCAATGGCGCGATGCTCGCTTGATAAAAGAGGCTGGTTTCGACTATGTACGCTGCTCGCACTATCCACCTTCGCCGGCCTTCCTCGATGCCTGCGACAAGATTGGCATATTGGTGCTCGACGCCATTCTGGGTTGGCAATATTTTGGCGATGAGGCTTTCGAGCAACATTCGCTCGACGACTGCCACCAACTTCTCCGCCGCGACCGCAATCACGCTTGCATCTTGGCTTGGGAACTCTCGATAAACGAGACGAGGATGCCTTCGTCGTTCACATCTAAGATTGCAGGCATTCGCGACACCGAAGCGCCGTTTACCTACACTGCCGGCTGGCAAAAAGACGGCTACGACATCTTTCTTCAGGCACGTCAACATCGTCATTCAGTCGATTCGTTGCGCCCGCTAATCGTCAGTGAATATGGCGATTGGGAATATTATGCGCAGAATGCTGGCTTCAATCAAGACGGTTGGCAAGATTTGATGCAAGAGGAACGCACCTCGCGTCAAGCGCGCAACAGTGGCGACAAACGTCTGCTACAGCAAGCGCGCAACATCGAGGAGGCGCACAACGATAATCGCCTCACACACGCCTTTGCCGATGGCTATTGGGTGATGTTCGACTACAACCGCGGCTACTCTCCCGACTTCGAAACTTCGGGCATTGCCGATATTTTCCGTTTGCCCAAACCTTCATATTACTTCTTTGCATCGCAGCGCAACGGACAAAAGAGCGAACCAATGTTGTATATAGCTAATACTCTGTCCGACAATACTTTGAAAGAGATACGTATCTTCACCAACTGCGACTCGGTGCGAGTAGAAGCCGATGGCAAACGCCTTGCTCAAGCTCCCACTACGATGACGCGCGTAAAAAATCCGTCGATTAGTTTTTATGTAGATAATATGCCGCAGCGCATCGAAGCTATGGGCTACATTGGCGGTAAAGAGGTTGTTCGCCAAGAACGACAGCAGCCACAAGCACCCGCAAAACTCGTCATCGACGTTGCTACAACAGATGTAGATTTGCGCGCCGCCAAGAACGACGCTGTGTTTGTATATACGTATGTAAAAGATGCCAACTCGACCGTCGTTACCACTGCCGATATGCCTATTACGCTTCGTATCGTCTCTGGCGACGCATCGTTCATCACCGAGAATGGCTACAGCCAAGAACTTACGTTGACGCCATCTGCTGGCATAGCTCCGGCACTTTTGCAAGCTGGCCGCACTGCAGGTGAGATAACCATAGAAGCAACCGCCTATGCACTGCAAGGTGCTCGCAAAGAGGTTGTTAGTAGACAATAGGGTAGTGCTCGAATAAATATCTACGAAACTCGCATAAACACTCTGAGCGAAGCGAAGAAACTCCAATGCATTGGGAGCCTTCGCTTCGCTCAGAATTTTTTTTTTTTTTACGCCTCTACGCTTTGTAGTTATAGCGGCGCTTCCACCTTTTTATATAAAGAATATTGCTAAAAATCATCAACGCTATGCATAATATAGCGAGTAATTTCCAATCAAATTGACCAATCTCAATGTCAAGAATGTAACCAATAGCGTTGGATAATAAGCTAAATATTAACCCAGCCGCTATAGAAGATTTGAACAAAATGTCCTGATAGACTGCACAGTCCTTGCTGCCATCTGCATTGAAAAGCGGTCTCCCAGAATTTCTTTCGATAGCACAAGACAAATCGCGAGTATCGAACCAAGTGGTAAGTTGCAATGGTTCTCGCACTTCGCTGCCATCGGTCTTCTTTATAATTAGATATAAAGGAAATTTGCCATTGAAATCCGCCGCGCACCTGCACTCAGCTACATCATCCCATGATACATCTGCGTCCTTTGAATGAATGCCGCTTTCGTCTATAAGTAGAGTTCTGCGCGTGATAAGCATATATACAAATCCACCCAAGAAAAATATGATTAGTAGCGCCCATAGAATGTAGTCCATCATTTCGCTATTAGATTTAGTCCAACTTTGAAATACAAAAACCATTAAGGGGGCCATACCAATGAATAAATAAGACTCTGAGGTTACAGGTTTATTGATAACAGATTTCTTCATAAGAATGATTTTTATTATTTATGGCAAATATAGCCTACTTTACGCGCTACACACTACGCTTCACGCTCTTTTATTATCTTCGCCGCAGTTTTTCTTACATACTTATAATTATGACACGTCAAGAGCTAACAGAGCAGATCTTCAGCAAGAAATCGTTCCTCTGCGTCGGTCTCGATACGGATATAAATAAGATTCCGGAGCACCTTCGCCAGAGAGAGAATGCAATTTTCGACTTCAACAAAGCCATCATCGATGCTACGGCGCCATACTGCGTGGCCTATAAACCCAATTTGGCGTTCTACGAATGCTTCGGCGTGAAGGGCTATATGGCTTTCGAGCAGACGATAGAATATTTACATAAAAACTATCCTAAACACTTCATCATTGCCGATGCTAAGCGTGGCGACATTGGCAACACTTCGGCTATGTATGCTCGTGCTTTCTTTGAGCGTCCGGGCATCGATGCCGTTACTGTTGCGCCCTACATGGGTGAAGATTCGGTGAAGCCACTACTCACCTACGAAGGCAAATGGGTTATCTTGCTTGCCCTCACCAGCAACAAGGGTTCGCACGATTTTCAGCTAACAACCGATGCAGAAGGCACTCCGCTTTTTGAGCGTGTTATGCGTACGGCTCAAACTTGGGCTGGAACCGACCAACTGATGTTTGTGGTTGGCGCAACGCAAGGCCGCATGTTTGAAGATATTCGCCGCATAGCTCCTGAGAGCTTCCTCCTCGTGCCAGGCATTGGCGCACAAGGTGGCTCTCTCGAAGAGGTTTGTAAATATGGCCTTACAAAAGATTGCGGCTTGATAGTAAACTCGAGCCGTGCTATTATTTATGCCGATGGCACCGAGAATTTTGCCGCACGCGCTGCCGAAGAGGCTCAGAAGGTACAGAAGCAAATGGCTGAGATACTTAATTGAAAATTGAGAATTGAGAATTCATAATTATTAATTCAAGGAGATAGTGCATCGCAAAGCGCATAATATCAACGCAATACACTGGAGTCGCTGGAGTCGCGCTCGCTGGGCAGTTTTTGCCGGCTTGGGACGCGCTATAGTCATTGGCGTGCTGTCGGTGTCGGTTTGCTATGCTGCAATGCGTAAAAACAACGTCGTCACTGCCACCGACATCAACACCGCTGAGGTCTCCGACTTCGCCATAGATGCCGACGACATCCCCGACGACATTGCTATAAATACTATTAGCGATATTATAGAGACCATCGATGCGCGCAACAGTTCTGATGCCGCTGCGAAGTCTCTGAACGAGAATAATTACGGATTCCCAATTATGAATTACGTGCCGCCAATGAAGCCTCGTAATTCGTAATTGGGAATTCTTTTTTTTATATAGATATGAACCTACAAGAACTAACAACAAAAATCAAAAACGGCTACTTGATAAACGAAGCCGAAGCACTCGAAGCCGTTCAAACACCCGACGCGCAAGCTCTCTACCGCGCTGCCAACGAGATCCGCCAACACTTCTGTGGCAACGAGTTCGATACCTGCTCTATAATCAATGCCAAGTCGGGGCGCTGCACCGAAGATTGCAAATGGTGCGCGCAGTCGCATAAGCACCACACTGGCATCGACGAGTACGATTGGGTGGAGCCTCAACGCGCTATAAATATGGGCGTAGGCAACGGCAAACGAGGCGTAAAGCGTTTTTGCTTGGTTACGAGCGGCCGAAAACTCAACGACAGCCAGATTGACAATGCCGTGGCTATTCTGAAAGAGATTGGCAAGCAGAGCGACATAAACCTCTGCTCGTCGATGGGGCTGCTGAGCAAGGCGCAGTTGCAACGCCTCAAAGACGCTGGCATAGGGCATTACCACTGCAACATCGAGACGGCGCCATCGTTCTTCCCTAAACTCTGCACGTCGCACACCATCGAGGAGAAGCTGCAGACCATCACGTGGGCTAAAGAGATTGGCCTACAAGTATGCTCTGGCGGCATCATTGGCATGGGCGAGACGATGGCGCAACGCGTGGAGATGGCTATTTTTCTGCAAAAAATTGGCGTGCACTCCATACCTATAAACATACTTATGCCGATAAAAGGCACTGCACTCGAAAACCAAAAGCCACTGACGAGCGAAGAGATTTTCCGCACGATGGCTATGTTTCGCCTTGCCAACCCGACGTCGCTCATACGTATGGCTGGCGGCCGCATACTCTACAAAACCGAACAAGAACAAGCGCTCCACTGTGGCGTGAATGCTTCTATAGTAGGCGATATGCTCACCACCACCGGCACACACTCGATAGAGGAAGACCTGTGCGACTTCCGTGCCGCAGGTTTCGACGTGACATGTAAGTAGGTATGCATGAACAATAAAAACGCTACCGCAATTTCTTTTGTGATAGCGTTTTTTTTTATGCTTATTTGCTTGAAATTAAGAGTTTTATTGTTTCTGCTATTGGTAGCCTGAATTTCAATACATAGATCTTACGTTTGCCCATTCAAATCAATCCAACCATATAAATTGGCAAAATGATTGTTGCTCCATCATGCCGCAACTCCTTTGTGCAAACAACATATCTTTTATATACGCGAGAGGAAAACTTATCGCAGAATTTGTCAAGCGAAACATGTGACTTGTAACTTGATGACTTAACCTCTATTGGACATATTTTTGCGCCACGAGACAAGAGGAAGTCCACTTCGTAATTATGCCGTTCGTCCTTTGCCCATGTATAAAAATATATGTTGTTACCGCTGCTTCTCAGCATCTGAGCTGCGAGGTTTTCATAAATGTAACCCATATTAGTTGGCAAACGGTCGGCAAGCAGTTTGTCATATAGCACATTTTCTGTGAAACTCTTATCCCAGAATGCGAGTGTCACCATCAATCCAGTGTCGCCTACATACATCTTCATGCGGCTTCTGTCCTCACTTAACGGCAGCCCCACATTCGGGTCGGTCGTGTGGTAAGCAATGTTCACAGTTTTGCTATCTTCCAATGCAATAAGCAAATCTTCCATCTTGTCAGCTCCGACACCCTTTATGATAGAAGTCGGGTAAAAGCGCCCGACTCCTCGCGAAAGCATCATCGGTATGGCTTGAAACAATCGGCCTATCTTGCCGTTTTTGTCTATCTTGCGAAAATCGTCAAAATAAAGCTTCAGAATCTTGCGCTTTACCATATCCACGGAGCGTAGGTTTTTCGTGTTCAAATACTCGCTGACGGCTTGCGGCATACCACCCACAAGCATATACAGCCGCAGGTCGCGCATGCGCTGGCGGTTGATGTCATCGCCCATAGTGCGGTTGCTCTCCAATTGTTTTCTGAGTAATGGGATAGTTGCAGTGTCTCCTAATGCCCAACGAAACTCTTCGTAGTCCATTGGGTACATCTCTATTCTGTCTTCCTCACTGGGAATGGTGATGTTCTGCGTGTTCTGCTTGATACTTATAAGTGATCCAGTTTCTATATAGTCGTATCTGCCATCTTGCACCAGATATTTGATGGCTTGACGAGCCATAGGGCATTTCTGTACTTCGTCGAAGATTATCAGTGACTCACGCTGATGCAACGTTGTATGATAGGCGCTTTGTAGGAAAAGAAAAGTATAGTCCAAATCCATCAAATCATCAAACAAGTGCATCACACGCTCAGATGCTTTGTTGAAGTCAATCAGTATATACGACTTGTACTCACGCTTGGCAAACTCTTCCACAATAGTTGACTTGCCGATACGCCTTGCCCCCTCAACGAGCAATGCACTCCTGCCGTTATTCTCTTGCTTCCATCGAAGAATCTGTTGGTAGATCCTTCTCTCAAAAACGAAGTTCATAATTTATGTTTTGCTAAATAATGCCGCAATATATTGAAGATAAGTAGTATACACAAATGATAATAGCAATAATTATATTCATCCCCGCTATTTATATTTCTTTATTTCTATTCATCCCCTGTATTTTTTATAAGATTATACTATCCTTCCCAATAGTTTTTTAGAGTATTGGGTATTATACGAAACAAAAAACGCTACCGCAATTTCTTTTGCGATAGCGTTTTCTTTATGCTTATTTATTTGAAACTCAGAGTTTCACTACTTTTTTGCCATTCACAATGTATATGCCTGGACGAGTGATTGACATTAGTCGGCGGCCGCTGAGGTCGTAGATTACCTCTTGTTGAGCGGTGCTGTTTTGTACGGGTTCAACAACCGTAACTATGCCTGGCTCATCGATTATTGGCGTTTCGGGCTCGCTGTTGGTTGAAGTCTTGCGGTAGAGCGAAACCATCTTCATGCCTCCAGATGATGATTTGAAATAGCGGAAACGCTCTTGCTTGTTTGCCGGATTGAACTTGAAGTGCATTTCGTCACTCACAATGTCGACCACTTCGTTGCTACCCATAATTATAGAGTTGACGTATGGTGTTTCGTCATCTTCTTCTATGCCGTTGCTGCCTTTTCTGCCACCCATATATATGCCGTTGCTCGTCATTATGCTGTATGAGTTGTCGTTGATTTTGGTAACTACAACTTCAGCCTTTTCGGTCTCTTCGGTCACTTTTATGGCGCCGTCTTCCAACGTAACGTTTACGTAGTTTGATTTAGAGTCGAGCGCATCCAAACCGCCGTTGAATGCCACAAGTGTTTCGTCGTATACTATAAGATAAGTGCCGCTCCAATCGTTGGGCTCTTCGGTGACTTTTATGTATTTATCGCCATCGGCAACAATAGGTTCTGGCGTAGGTGTTGGCGTAGGCGTAGGTTCGATTGGCGTATCGTTGCCACCTTGACTTTGACCAGTGAACGGATTCACATAGTTGCTTGCGCTGAACGGCACATTTTTATACGACCCCCAAATGTACTCTTCCAAGCCAGGGTAATCGATGAATGGGTTGCGATTTTTCTGCAACTCATATACAGCCTCAATGCGGTTGGTCTCTTTGGCGCTAACTACGTCGGCTTTCGACCATTTGAGGAGCATTTGGCTTGCCCACGAGGTAAGGTCGCTCTTGGTGAACATGCCGTACGACTTGAAATTCGACATGTTGCTGGCATAGCGCACTACGAAATAGAAATACGTACGTGCAAAGTCGCCTTTGTACTCGTCGTTTGGCTCAAATACGTATGTCTCTTTGCAGCCAGCCGCGGTCAATGTTGAGGTTGGAGTGCCAAGTTTGCTGAAATTCTCATCAGACGAGTATGTGACTGTTGCCACTTCGCCAAAACAATAGCTTCCACGGCGATTATTTACGTAGCCATCGGTAGGATAAACGTGATACAAGTCGGATTTCATTGGCGACTGCTCGTTGAAGACGCTTTGCGGAATGCTATGCTCGCGGTTGAATAGGTCGCCTTCGTCGTGATAGTTACCATCGTGGTCTTTGCTGGGGTCGTAATTGGTTGTGCATGAGTACATATCCCATATCGTACCATCTTCGCGCACATCGGTGGTAGTGTATGCCGACCAAAGATTTTTGTAAGAGATTACAGTACCATTTGAACTTAGAATCTGCGTAAGTGCTTTGCGAAGAGCCTCGCCACTTTTGCCATCGGCACTGCTGTAATATGCTTCGCGGTTGAATGGTGCGGCAAACGCAACCACTGCCACCCAAAGCAGAATAAAAATAGAATTAAGCTTTTTCATTTGTTTTATTTTGGTTCTGAGGAAACGGCGCGAAAGTACAACCTATTTATGAAAAATGTGTTTCGTATGTATGAAAACGTATCTTTACATACCTAAACCAAACGCATTCTCATGAAGTTTATAGCAACGAGTGATTGGCACTTGGGAAATCTCTTCCATGGTAACGACCGACTCGACGAACATCGTCATTTTCTATCGTGGCTGCTTGGCCAGATTTACGCTCAACAACCTGATGCACTGCTTATTGCTGGCGATATTTACGATAATAGCAACCCTTCCGCTGCAGCTCAGCAGGCATACTACACATTCCTTACCGATGCAACGCGTCTCTGTCCGCAGATGCACATCATAATTACTGCCGGAAACCACGATTCGGCAAGCCGTCTCGAAGCTCCGCGCGCACTGCTAAGTCTTTTCCATATTGAGGTTCGAGGAAACCTTGTGCATACGTATGTAGACAATGAGCGTGTGTATAATTACGACGACCTAATAATACCTATCAGCAATGCGCAAGGCGAAAAAATTGTGGTAGTTGCCGTGCCATATCTACGCAGCGATGTGGTGCAGACGGCAAGTTATTCCGATGGCGTAAATAATATTCTGCGCCAACTTACGGCTCGTGCTCGCGAGCTTTATCCTGACGACAAGATAGTTATGATGGCGCATATGTATGCCAAAGGTGCCGACATCGCCAAGGAGGACGCGAGCGAGAAGATTATCGTGGGCGGACAAGAGGAGGTTGGACTTGGTAGTTGGCCGGACCACCCAGATTATCTCACATGTGGTCACATACATAAGCGTCAGCGAATTTGGGGAACAAACTGGGCGCGCTATACGGGCAGTGTCTTGCCAATGTCGTTTGCCGAAAAAGACTATACGCATGGAGTTGATGTGGTAACTATAAATAGTGCTGAAAATGTTGATGTTCAGCATCTTATATATACGCCGCAACACTCTTTGTGCATTCTGCCCGAAAATGATGAAGAGATTTCACCAAAGAAGCTGGCGAAGCTGATAGTCAGCGAATTGCCAGAGCGCGTAAATGGCAAACTCGACGACAATGCTGCATACGTATTGCTGAAAGTGGCGCAAGACAACGTGAGCAACGACGAGATAAAGGATCTTGAGGATTTGTTTGCCAATAAAAACGCGGTGTTGTGCCGCATTCAGAAGATAAACCGCGCGCTAAACATACATACGCTGACCGGCGAACGAGAGATACAGAGCGTCGACGAAGTGCTCAACCGCGACCCAATGGAGACCCTGCGCGAGGCCTTTGCCATAAAGCACGGAGTTGAGATGAACGAGCAGCAAGAGACGCTGCTTGCCGACCTGCTTAGCAATATAAATACCGACGAAAACGATTGACTATGAAACTTCTGAAACTCGAAATACTCAATCTTGCTTCGCTCGATAAGCCTGAAGGCGAGGTGATTAACTTCAACGAAGGCGCGCTTGGCGATAGCAACATATTTAGCATTGTAGGTCCGACAGGTAGCGGAAAATCTACTATTCTCGATGCCATCTGTCTTGCTCTATACGACCGTACACCGCGCTATTCGCGTCAGAAGGGTGGCCGCGGACGCATAGAAATTTATGGCGAAGCCGACGATGCTGAGAAAAATCGCCTTGCACCTACCGATAGTCGCAACATACTTACGCGCGGTAAGAAGTTCGGCTACAGCAAGTTGACCTTCCTAGCAAACAATGGCACAATCTACCGCGCCGAGTGGAGTGTGCGCTTTCAGGTGAAGAAATTTGCAAGCACCATTACCGAGCTCTATAAAATCTCTATCGACTCCAACGGCGTGCAGACCGAAGTATTGGCCGATTGGAGCGAGCTGCCCAAGATTATTGGTTTGGAATATGAGCAGTTCCTTCGCACCGTACTTATAGCGCAAGGTACGTTTGCTAACTTCTTGACAGCCAAAGAAGATGAACGTTACGAATTGCTTGAAAAGTTGATTGGCTGCGGCGAAAAATATTCGCGCATAGCCGATGAGATAAAGAGAAGGAAAGATGCGTCAATTGCTAATTATGAACAGATTAGCGCGCGCTTCGAAGCCGTAAAGCGGAACATTCTGAATCCAGAAGCACTCGAGGAACTCAAAGAGCAAATTGCGCAGTTGCAACGCCAGCAAGATGAGATCCATAAAATGCTAAAACGAGTTGAAACTGAGCTTGTTTGGTATGACGACGATGATAAATACCAAGTAGAAATAGACAAATGCAAAGAAGCGGTTGAGGCAGCACGGCGGACGCTTGCAGCGTTTCAAAGCCAGATTGCGCGGCTCGACATGCACGATGCCATTGAGCCTGCCGTAAATATTATGCGCGAAGTGAACCGCGTGAATAACGAGATTGCCAACCTAAAAGAGAGCATTCGTAAAATCTCTGATAGTATCAAACTCGATGAAGGTCAGATAGATAGAGAAAAAGAGGCGCTCGCAAAACTGAAAACCGACGCCGAGAATGCACAAAAAACTGTAGAACAAACTGCTCCACACATTGCAAAGGCTCGTGAATTGAAGGTAAAAATAGAAGCTGCAAAATCAGCATTCGTCAATGCTGATGCTATGAAACAATCGGCTGAAAAAGAGAAGGTTAATATTGATAGTAAAATCGCCGATAATGACAAAAATATCAATCAAACGCATAACGAATTGTTGGTGGCGCAAGATAATTTGCAGACAGTGCGCGATAAGATTGATAAGAAGAGGGCAGAGCTGAATAATAACATTCTCAGGATAGACGAAATGCTCACGGCTGAGAGACAAAAGCTTGATGGCCAGAATATTGATGAACTACAGCAAAAAAAATCAGCCGCCGATGCAGCATTGAACGATATGCAGAATGCTAAAACGTTGATTGTAAATATTTATAACTACCGAAAGGAAATTGACGAAATAACTGCAAAATGTGATGAGCTAAGCGCTGATGATAAACGTATTACTGAGGCTTTGAGTAAACTAAATATTGAAGCACTTAGTAAAGAAAAGGAGGTTTTGCAAAATACCTACACACTCCTTTCGAGCGAAAATTGGGCTGCTCATCGTATGCATTTGGAGGCGGGGAAACCTTGCCCACTTTGTGGCGCTACTGAGCATCCTTATCAGGCTGATAATAAGAGGTTTGATGATGCTAAAAACGACATGCAAGCGCTGCTGAACGCCAAAACGGAAGAACTCCGCCGCCAGCAAGAGACGGAGAAACAGCTCTCGGGGCAACTTTCGGCAAACAAAAGCACCATCGCAGAAAAACAGAAGCGGCGAACTCAGCTCCAAATGGATATTACGAATATCGAGACTGATTTGAACGCGCTCCGAAGTAAATATCCAGATTTGCCGCAAACGCAAGATGAAGCCGATGCTCGCATAAAACTCGCTGAGTCTCAACAGAAAATAGCCGCTGAAGCGCTGAAATTTTTTATAGATACGCAAAAACATATTAATACTTACGGCAACCAAAAAATAGAGGCGCAGAAAAATAAAGACGACTTCAACGAAAGGGCGAATAACTATGTTGAAAATGAAAGTAAAAAGGTAGAAAAACTCAATGCAGACCTCACTGGATATAGAAAACTCGTGCCAACGCTTCAGGAGCAGCAGAATCATGCTGCCGAAGTTTTGCAAAATGCCATAACCGCTTGGAAAAAGACCGATGACGAGCGCAATGAGTTGACGCGTCAATATAATGTGGAACTTGGTGGCGCTTCACCCGATGAGGTTGAAAACCGCATAAATAGTGCTAAGCGGGTTGCCGACGAGGCAGTTACAATCAAGGAGAAGCAGATTGCAAATCTACGTGAGGCGCTTAGCGAAAAAGTTGGGAAGCATAATATTTCGAATGAGCGCCTAAATGCTGAAAACGAGCAGTATAGCAATAAAACCAAGGAACTTGCTCAGTGGATAAGTACATATAATGCCAAACCTGATAAACTCAAGGAGATAACGGCAGACGATGTGAGTTTTATGCTCGCTGCCACCGATGATTGGGCTTTGATTCGTCAGCAGAAAGAGAACTACACCGCAGCGGTGAAGCAGAATGTGGCACTTCAAGAAAAAGCCGAACAGACGCTTGCTGAGCATCGAAAGAGTAAGCCAGAGAAGAGCAAAGAGGCGCTTGAGGCAGAGCGCAAAGAACTTCAATCGAATAATAATATTGATGCACTCGTAAATGCAAAATCGATGCTTGACAACCACACGAAGGCCGAACAAGAACTTGGTAATAACCTCGAAGCACTCAATAAAGCCGAACAGCTCAAGAACGATTGGGAGAAAATTAGCGATGCCGTGGGCGGTAGCGAGGGCAAACTATTGCGCAAAATAGCCCAATGCAACACGCTTAGCTTCCTCATTGCCCATGCAAATGCCGAAATACGCAAGTTCAACTCGCGCTACGAACTTATGCAGGTCCGCAACTCGCTTGGCATACGCGTCATAGACCACGACCGTGCCGACGATATTCGCGACACCACGTCGCTTTCGGGCGGCGAGACCTTCATCGTCAGTTTGGGATTGGCACTCGGCTTGTCATCGCTGTCGTCGCGCAATGTGTCGTTCGACAATCTCTTTATCGACGAGGGTTTCGGCACACTAGACCCCGATATGCTCGCTACGGTCATCGACTCGCTATCTATGTTGCAATCGTCGCAACGCAAGAAAGTTGGCGTCATCAGTCACACCGACACCATGAGCGAACGCATAACTACGCAAATACGCATAATCAAAAATGGCAATTCGGGCAGTAGCCGTATTGAGATATATCCATCATGAAACATAATGAGACGCCTATTTATGCTTATGATATAGAACTTTTCAATTTTGTTAACTACTTATTTGCATAAATTTGCGCCCCGTATAAAAAATCAAAAAATGTCAGCAGCAAATCAAATAGCGCCAAAGAAGGTAACTACATATTCTTTTGGCGAAATGAAGCAGCGTGGCGAAAAGATAGCCATGCTAACATCATACGATTATTCTATGGCCCGCATCGTCGATGGTGCTGGTATAGATGCAATACTCGTTGGCGATTCAGCGTCTAACGTTATGGCAGGTTTCGACACAACGCTACCTATCACCCTCGATCAGATGATATACCACGCACAATCGGTAAAACGTGCGGTGTCGCGTGCTCTTGTGGTAGTGGATTTGCCTTTCGGTACTTATCAAGGAAACTCCAAATTGGCGCTTGCTTCTGCCATACGTATTATGAAAGAGACTGGTGCCGATGCCATAAAGATTGAAGGTGGCGAAGAGATTCTTGAATCTGTAGAACGTATTCTCTCGGCTGGTATTCCTATTATGGGTCACCTTGGTCTCACCCCTCAGTCGATACATAAATTTGGTACATACACAGTGCGCGCCAAAGAAGAAGCTGAAGCAGAAAAGCTTGTAAAAGATGCGCACATACTCGAGAAAGCTGGCTGCTTTGCCGTTGTGCTCGAGAAAATTCCTGCAGCCCTCGCTACTCGCGTAACTAAAGAACTTAGCATACCTACGATAGGTATCGGTGCTGGTAATGGCACTGATGGCCAAGTGCTTGTGGCTCACGATATGCTTGGTATTACCAACGGATTCTCACCTCGCTTTTTGCGTCGCTATCTACATCTGTATGATGATATTTCGAATGCCATCAGCTCGTATGTAGACGATGTGAAAAATGTTGATTTCCCTAACGAAAAGGAACAATACTAAAACTCCCAAATCATGGAAGTACTCTACGAAGACAACCATATAATAGCTGTCAATAAAAACAATAGCGACAACGTTCAGAGCGACAAAACGGGCGAACCCGCGCTTGAGGACGAAGTGAAGGCGTACATAAAAAAGAAGTACAACAAGCCAGGCGACGTTTTTCTTGGCATAGTTCACCGCATCGACCGCCCTGTGAGTGGCGTGGTGCTTTTTGCGCGCACAAGTAAGGCTCTTGCACGTCTGAACCAGATGTTTGCCGACCGCACTGTGCAGAAGACCTACTTGGCCATCACCAATGAGCGCCCAGCCGAGGTTGAAGCCGAACTTCACCATTATATGGGACGCAACGAAGAGAAAAACCGTGCTTTGGTTTCCAACCGTCCGCGAACGGGCTACAAAGAGGCTATCCTAAGCTATCGTCTGCTCAGTTCCACCGAGAATCTTAACCTTCTTGAGGTTGCGCTCAAGACGGGTCGTCACCATCAGATTCGTGCGCAACTTGCTCGTATCGGTTGCCCTATCCGTGGCGACTTGAAGTATGGCTCTAAGCGTAGCAATCCAGAAGGTGGTATTTGTTTGCACTCGTGGAAAGTGGAGTTCGTTCACCCAGTGAGCAAAGAGCAAATCAAGATTGTGGCTCCAGTGCCAAACACTAACGTTTGGAACGCCTTCAAGGAGATTATAGAAGATTAGGAAAATATCAATATTGCAAAAATATACATCTCGAAATGCCGCAGTAGGTGTTTCGAGATGTTTTGTTTTATATATACGCGTAAATTGTAATATTCATTCAGTCAGCAAGATTGAATTTTTGTTTATGCATAGCTAACAAAAATGTACAAT
>JAEEGL017440549.1_pt1 | contig 16640 bp, 10 predicted proteins | sample 9134231 | NCBI WGS metagenome assembly JAEEGL01 (sample SAMN16246548, study PRJNA631951) | gut metagenome | biome: gut microbiome; feature: rumen; material: fiber-attached | host: Bos | place: Iran: Karaj | collected 2018-10 | reverse complement strand
CGTCCGCCGCGACGGCTATGACCTCGCAGCCGTAGTTTTCCTTGAGCCAGGGGATGATGATGGACGTATCAAGACCGCCGGAATAAGCGAGAACACATTTTTTGATTTCAGACATTTTTAAATTCTCCTTCCAGTATTTACGGATGTCATGGGCGAATTATAGCACGGTAAAACAAATTGTGCAACAGTAACAATGAATAATAATCGGCAAAAATCTGACGAATTTAGCAGCAAGCACGACAAATTATTGAATATTATACGCAGAAACTGAATTTTAATTTATAAATATCCGGTTTGCGGCCGCTCCCGGTGCAGAATTATGATTTGGTATCTATTGCCTTTTAGACCGGAAAGAGAGTATAATAACCCCATTAGGAAATAAAAAGGGGTAGTCAAGAGGATGAAAAGCGGACAGAGAACGGTGAACACCGCGCTTGACAAGCTGCCGTACGGCGATCCGAATTCGCCGGAAGCGCACGGCAGAGTAAAGACGCCGCGCCTTCCGGACGGCGTTACGCGCGGAATGCTTATACGGGACGTAGTGATGATAGCCTGGCCGAGCCTTGTGGAGCTGGTGCTCGCCCAGCTCACGAGCATGGTAGACCAGGTAATGGTAGGCAGGCTGCCGGGCAACGCCGGCATTATGGGCCTGAGCGCGATAGGCCTCGCGATGCAGCCGAAGTTCCTGCTCATGACCATGATAATGGCCATGAACATAGGCTCCACGGCCGTCATAGCGAGATTCAGAGGACAGAGGAACCAGGAGCGGGCCACGCAGGTGTTCAGACAGGCGCTGCTGCTCAACGCGTTTATGTCTGCGCTGTTCATGGTATTGGGCCTTGCCCTGTCGAGACCGCTCATAAGATTGATGAGCGGCTCAGGCATATCGCAGGAGACCATGGATCTCGCGGTAAAGTATCTAAATATTCAGTTGTACGATTTCATACCCATGGGCCTGGCGTTTACGGTAACGGCGGCGCTCAGAGGCATAGGCAATACCCGGACGCCTATGATATACAATACCGTTGCCAACGTAGTGAACGTAGTGTTCAACTATTTGCTCATATACGGCAAGCTCGGCATGCCGGCACTCGGGGTCGCGGGCGCCTCCTGGGCGACGGTAATAGGCCAGACGACGGCGTTCGTAATAGCCACGATAACCGTTCTGCGCCCGAGCTGCTATCTGCATATAAAGCTGAAGGATAAGCTCAGCTTCGATAAAAACATAATGAGCGACGTCGTGAAGATAGGTTTCCCGTCCATGCTCGAGCAGCTGTTCATGCGCGCCGGCATAATAGTCTTCACGCGCGCCGTGGCCGGCCTCGGCGACACGATGTACGCCACGCATCAGATATGCATGAGCGTCCAGGCGATGAGCTTCATGCTCGGGCAGGCCTTCGCGAATTCGACGACGACGCTCATGGGCCAGAGCATAGGCAAGCGGCGGTACGACATGGCAGAGATATATATGCGGAAGACGAGGAACGTCGGCATATGCGTAGCAATCGTTGCCGCCACGCTGTTTATAATTTTCCGAAAAGCGATAGTCGGGCTGTATAACTCCACGCCGGAGGTAATAGAAAACGGCGCGAAGGTACTCATACTGATAGCCGCCAGCCAGCCGATACAGGCCGATCAGTTCATAGTTTCGGGCGGACTGCGCGGCGCGGGCGACACGAAATACACTGCCTTTGTCATCGCCATCTGCGTGCTCATAGTCCGCAGCGGGCTTGCCGTGCTGCTTGTCACAGTGCTCAAAATGGGGCTGTGGGGCGCGTGGATCGCCCTCGTGGCGGACCAGATGCTGCGCACGGTGTTTATGGCGATCAGATACGATACCGGCAAGTGGAAAGAGATGGTACTCAGAAACGACGCTCGCGGGCTTGAAAAAGCAGAGAGCTGACCGTGCAAGGAGGAAAAATGGGAGAATACAACTGCAGATATCCGCATCTGTTTTCGCCGATCGTTCTTGCGGATACGTATTTCAGAAACAGACTGTTCGCCTCTCCCCAGGGGCCGGGCTACGCCTACGCGCTCAACCGCCCCGCGGAGCTTACGATGGCGTTTTATGAGCGCAGAGCCATAGGCGGCGCGGCTTCCGTATGCATAGGCGATACGACTATAGACGGAAAGCGCAGCCTCGCAAACGGCCCGCATATACTCATGGACGATAACGGCGTGCGCCCGCTTCTTTCGCGCCTCACCGAACTTATTTCGCGCTCGGGAGCCGTGGCCTCCGTGGAGATAAGCCACGCGGGCGGGAGCGCGAGGACCTCCTTCCTCAACGGCGAGAAAATATACGGAGCCATAGCCTCCGAAACGAATATGTTTGGCAAGACCACCGTAGCCTACGAGATGCCGGAGGATATGATAGAAGAGGTAATAGAGCAGTTCGGCAGAGCGGCGGAGTTCGCAAAGCTCTGCGGCTTCGGCATGATAACCATCCACGGCGGGCACGGCTGGCTGCTTAACCAGTTCATGAGCCTTACGAACAACAGAAAGGATCAGTGGGGCGGCTCGTTTGAAAACCGCATGCGCTTCCCGCTGGCGGTAGTTCAGCGCGTGCGCAGGGCGGTCGGCCCGAAATTCCCCATAGAAATACGCCTGAGCGGCTCGGAATGCTATGACGGCGGGTACGACGTGGCCTACGGCGCGAGGATAGCCGAGGCGCTCGACGGCAAGGTGGACCTGCTGCATATCTCGGTGGGCAGCCACGAGAAGGAAGAGGTCTTCACGGTCACGCACCCGAGCATGTTCCTTGAAGACGGGGTCAACGTCAAATACGCGGCTGAGATAAAGAAGCATGTAAAAACACCGGTGGCCACGGTCGGCGCTCTGGACGATCCGGAGATGATGGAGGAGATAATCGCCTCCGGCAAGGCGGACGTCGTGGAGGTGGCGCGCGGGCTCATGGCGGACCCGGACCTGCCGAACAAGGCGAGGAGCGGCCGCGAGGCCAATATACGCCCCTGCCTCAGGTGTTTCACGTGCTTCTCCAACCAGATAACGAACGGCAATATACTCTGCGCCGTAAACCCCGAGATAGGAAACGAGCTCGACGCCAAGTATGAAAAAACGCCCGCGGTGAGCAAAAAGGTGCTCGTGGCAGGCGGCGGCATAGGCGGCATGGAGGCCGCGATAGAATGCGCGAAGCGCGGGCACAGGGTGATCCTCTGCGAGAAGAGCGGCAGGCTCGGCGGAGTTCTGCGCTGCGAGGAAAAGGTGCCCTTCAAGGCGCATCTTTCGGAATACCTCGACCTGCAGGAAAGGCTCATAACCGAAAACGACGCCATTGAGCTCCGCCTGAATACCGAGGTCACTCCGGAGCTCGCGAAGAAGCTCGGGCCGGATGTTATAGTCGCGGCGCTCGGGGCAAGGCCCTTCGTGCCGGCGATACCGGGGACAGACGGAGCGAACGTCATAGCCGCTGAGGAGCTCTATATGGCTCCGGAAAAGGCGGGAAAACGCGTTGCGATACTCGGCGGCGGCCTCGTAGGCACGGAGATGGCGATATTCATGTCGTCTCTCGGGCATGAGTGCATTATAATAGAAATGGAAAACAGGCTGAATTTCGGCAAGAACAATCTTCACGCGATGGCCGTGCGCGGCGAGTTGAAAAAATACGGCGTGGATATAAGGCTGGGCGCCAGAGCGGCCGGCATAACCGAAAAGGGAGTCAAAGCCGCGACAGAAGGCGGGGAGATATTCATCGAGGCCGATACCGTCGTGACCGCTCTCGGCATGAAGCCGCTTCGCGAGGAAACGAGCGCGCTTGCCCTCTGCGCGCCGGAGTTTTACGCTCTGGGCGACTGCGTGACGCCGAAGACGATAAAGGAAGCTACCGAAAAGGCCTACCAGCTGGCTATAAACATCAGCCGCGCCTGAAAAACGAAAAAGGAGAAGAAAATGAACGCTATTCCTGATAAATACTATGAAGATTTCAACGTAGGCGATAAGTTCACCACCGGCGAAAGGCTCGTTACCAGGGAGCAGATAGCCACCTTCGCCGAGCTCTCCGGAGATTTCAACGCCATTCATACGGACGAAGAATACGCCAAAAACAACACGCCTTACGGCGGCATAATTGCTCACGGCGGGCTCATCTACTCCATGGGCACGGGCATGTTCATAACCTCCGAGGCCGGCGCGCCCGGACTGTTTCTCGGCCTGAGGCAGGATTTCAAAAACGCCACCAAGCCCGGCGACAGGATACACCTTGAGATAGAAGTGCTTTCCAAGCGGCTCACCTCGAGAGGGGACAGGGGCATAGTCGAATATGCCGTGAATACCGTCAACCAGGACGGCGTGCTTCTCATAGAGGCTGTGTGGAAGATAATGCTCGACTGCAAAAAGACAAAGTAAATAAAAACAAAGCCGGCGCCCGATATCGGACGCCGGCTTTTTCGTTTTAGGGCAGGACGGGCTCACACGGGGTATCCGCGCTCGCCGTACTGAAGGGTTATCCAGCGGCAGACGGTGAACTCCTCAACGGAGAAGCTGCTGTCCTCGCGGCCGATGCCGCTGGCCTTTACGCCGCCGAAGGGGGCGCGGCGCGAGCCCATTACAGTGGAGTCGTTTATATGCACCATGCCGGCCTCCATGCGCATCGCGTAGCTCATTGCCTTCGACACGTCCTGCGTGCAGATGGCCGCGGAGAGGCCGTAGGTATTGAGATTGCACAGGCGCAGGGCGTCCTCGGCGTCCTTCGCGCGGATGAGGCTCGTGAGCGGGCCGAAGCTCTCCTCGTGGAAGACCTTCATTTCGGGCGTTACGTCCGCCAGCAGGGAAGGAGCGTAGAACGCGCCCTCGTGCGTGCCGCCGCAGACGAGCTTCGCGCCCTTCTCGCAGGCGTCGCGTATGTGCTCGTCGAGCACGGCGCACTGGCTCTCGCGGATCAGCGGACCGATTATGGTCTCGGGAGAATGCGGGTCGCCGCAGCGGAGCGCGCGGACCTTTGCCTCGAATATTTCGGCGAATTTATCATATACGCCGTCCTCCACTATCACGCGGGAGGTGGCCATGCAGATCTGGCCCTGGTGGAAGTAAGCGCCGAAGAGGGCGATGGTGGCCGCCTTTTCAAGGTCGGCGTCGTTGAGGACTATTATCGGGTTCTTGCCGCCCATTTCGAGCGCGCAGCGCTTGCCGTGCTGAGCGGCCTTTACGGCGATTTCGGAGCCGGCCTGAGTTGAGCCGGTGAAAGCTATCATCTTAATGCGCGGGTCGCGCACGAGCGCGTCGCCGACGGTGCTGCCCGAGCCGGGGAGCACGCTGAAAAGTCCCTTCGGGAGGCCGGCGGCGTCAAGGCATTCGGCTATGAGAAGACCGCTGCGCGGAGAATCGGACGCGGGCTTGAGTATCATGGCGTTGCCGGCGGCCAGCGCGAGCGCGACCTTGTTGAGAGAAAGAAGGAAGGGGTAGTTGAACGGGCCGATGCCGAGCACCACGCCTACCGGCAGGCGCACGTAAAAGGAAAGCTGGCCCTGTATATCCGCGGGAACGACTCCGCCGTCGACCCTGCGGCATTCGCCTGCCGCCGTGCGGAAGACGTTTACGCATTCCGCCAGTTCGCCCATGGCCTTCATAAAGCAGGAGCCCGTCTCTTCTATGAGATCGGTGCACATGCGCTCCATATTCGCGGCCAGATAGTCGGCCGCGCGCAGAAGCACCGCCTCGCGCTCTTCGGGCAGGAGCGCGGCCCAGGCGGGCTGGGCGGCCTCAGCCGCGGCGAGCGCTTTTTCTATCTCCTCCGGGCCGGCAGTATGCACCCTGGCAAACAGCTCGCCCGTGGCGGGGTTTATATCGTCTGCTATTTTTCCGCTTTTCGTTTCGGCCCATTCGCCGGCAAGATAAAGCTTGAATTCGTTCATGGAGAATGCTCCCTTCTTAACGTATTTCCGAATATCAAGGTATCATTTACATTTTGCCTTGTCAAGCGAGGAAAGGACAGATTAATTAATTGTATTTATTGATTATTCGAAGGCCATAAAGTATAATTCATATTAGTATATGGACTGCGTCCGACAAGATGAAATAATACAAGGGGGAACCGTTATGGCGCTTGCCGATTTTAAACCCATGCAGGAGAGATGCTCAAACTGTTCGTTTTGCAAATGGATACCGTTTGACAAGGTAAAAAGCGTCCGCTTCGCCGATAACTGCCCGAGCGTGGTCTATTACGGCTACAATACATACTCCGCCCGCGGCCGTTTCCAGATGGCGCTGGCGGTGGTGAACGGCGAGATGGATTATACGCCCACTATGGCGCAGGTGACTCGCGCCTGCCTTTCCTGCGGCGCGTGCGACGTGAGCTGCAAGATCTGCCGCTATAATCTCGAGCCGCTCGACCACAACCTCGAGCTCAAGAACGACGCGATTATAAAAGGAAACGTCACCGCCGAGCAGAAGGCGCTGATCGATTCGCTCAAGGCAGAGCAGACCATGCTGCCCGGCTTCAAAAAAGCGGCGCGCGCCGTCTGGGCCGAGGGTCTCGGCATGGCGGACGTTCTCAAGGAGCCGGCGGACGTTCTGTTCTTTGCCGGCTGCAAGTACAGCTATGACGAAAAGCTCGCGGAGACCGCGCGCGGCGCCGTGAAGCTCCTGCAGAAGGCGGGAGTGAAGGTCGGCACACTCGGCGACGCCGAGGCCTGCTGCGGCGGCAGAGCGTATCAGATGGGCTTTTTCGAGGATTTCGAGGCCAGAGCCGCGGCAAACGTAAAAGCCATCGAAAAGGCCGGGGTGAAGCTTATAGTAACCCCGTGCTCCGACTGCTACCACGCTTTCAAGAGGCTTTATCCGAAGCTCGGACTGAAGGCGGAGGTCCTGCACGTAGTAGAGTATCTCGAAAGGCTCATAAACGAAGGAAAGCTGAAATTCACAAAAGACCTCGGCCTCACCGTTACATACCACGATCCGTGCCATCTCGGCAGGCAGGGAGAGCCCTACGTGGAGTGGAGCGGCGTTGAGAAGAAAATACGCAACCAGATCCACACCTGGGACCCGAAGCGCCCGCGCTACAACGGCTCGAAGGGCATATACGACGCCCCGAGAAACGTCCTCAAGGCCATTCCCGGAGTGCAGATAGCGGAGATGGAGAGGATAAGAGAGTATTCCTGGTGCTGCGGTGCCGGCGGAGGCTGCTCGGAGGTCTGCCCGGAACTTTCGGATTTCGCTGCGACAGAGCGCGTGGCGGAGGCCAAGGCCACGGGCGCGCAGCTTCTCGTGACCGCATGCCCCTGGTGCAAGGCCAACTTTGAAAAGGCCGGCGGGATGAAAGTTAAGGATATTCTCGAGCTTGCGCTCGAGGCTCTGTAACGAGTCCGGACAAAATCAAGTAAGGAGGAATCAGAAGTGGTGAATACGAAAGAGACCCTTATAAAGATTTTCGGCGCGGACTGCGTTGAGGACAGCGCGCAGGCGCTCGAGGCTTATACCGAAAACACCTGCTTCGTAAAGGGCTTCAGGCCCAGCTACATAGTCCACGCGTCAAACTCGGCGCAGATAGTCGAGCTTATTAAATTTGCAAACGAGACGAAGACCCCGATAGTCACCGTCAGCTCCGGCGGCTCGCACCGCCACGGCGGAGCGGTGCCCGCGGCGCCGCAGGCGATAATCCTCGATCTTTCGGGGCTCAAGGAAGTCTACTATACCAACTATACCTGGCGCGTCGCCGCTTTCGGCGCCGGCATAACCTACGGCGAGCTGGCCCCGATACTCGCCAAAGACGGGCTCATGCTTGACAGCACCCTCGCGCCGCGCGCGGATAAATCCGTAGTCGCGAGCCTGCTCGAAACGGAACCGCGCATAAACCCGAACGTGCAGTGGTCGTCCACCGATCCGCTGCGCGCCACCGAAACGATCTTCGGCGACGGCACGCTTCTCCGCACGGGCGACGCCGCCACCTCGCCCACGAATATGCCCGTGGCGGACGCTCTGAAGTTCAACGAGGAGACGTTCCATTCCCACACCATCGGCGCCTGCGGCCCCGAGGACATAGACTATTACCGCCTTCTCACCGGCGCGCAGGGCACTCTCGGCGCGATAACGTGGGTAAGCGCGAAGGTAACGAGGATACCGAAAATAAGCGGCATGTTCCTTTTCCCGACGGACGATCTGGCGAAGGCCGTTGAGTTTATGTACAACGTTGAGCACATCCGCTTCAGCGACGGCCTTTTCCTGCTCGACAGCATGGGCCTCGCACTGCTCATGGGCTACGAAGGCGAGCAGGCGCTGAAGGTGCAGAAGAAGCTGCCGAAGTGGACGGCTGCGGCCGTGGCCGCTTCGCGCGAGCTTGCCTCCGAGCTTCGCTATAAGGCGCAGGTCTCCGGGCTTGAGGAATGCGCGGCGAAGGCGGGAATAGAGATGGTGAGCGCCGTGGCCGATATCAAGGCGGCGGACGTTATGAAAAAGGCCTTCAATCCCTGCCAGCCCGGCAAATACTGGCACGACGGGCTCAAGGGCAAGGCCGCAGACATCTTCTTCCTGACGACTATGGACAAGGTCCATGAGTTCACCGACAAAATGAACGCTCTCGCCGATAAATTCGGCGTGCCGGCAAACGAGATAGCCGTCTGCGTGCAGCCGAAGCACATGGGCGTATGCTGCAGAGTGGAATTCATCCTGCCGTATGACGCGGCGGACGCCGAGGATACCGCGAAAGTGAAAGAGCTGTTTGAAACAGCCTCCAAGGAATTCTGCGATATGGGCGGCTTCTTCTCCAGACCTTACGGCAAGATGGCGCGCATACAGCTCGGTAAGGACGGCATGGGCACGCTCACGCTCAACAAGATAAAGGGGATCTTCGACCCGAACGGCATCATGAACCCCGGCAAGCTCAGCGTATGCTGAAGAAAGGAGAGAGACGAAATGCTTGACAGAGATCTTTTTAAAGCTCTTCAGGACGCGGTCGGAGAACGCTGGGTAAGCGAGGATCCGGGCATCTGCGAGACGTACAGATGCATAGCTCCGCAGTCCTCCGCGCATTACGGCCCCTACGACCAGCGCACGCCGATGCCGCAGGCGGTAGTCATCCCCGGTACGGTGGAGGAGGTCCAGGCCGTCGTAAGGCTCCTCAATAAATATAAGGTAAAATTCAAGGCCTCCACTACGTTCTGGTCGGCTCACGGCTATATAGGCGACGATAACGCCATACAGATAGACATGCGCCGCTTCAACGATTTCAGCATAGACCCGAAAAACATGATAATAACCTGCGGCTCCCAGATAAACCACGCCACTGCGCAGGCCGAGGCCATGAAATACGGCCTTACCTACAACATCCCCGGCGTCGGCTGCTCGAGCTCAATAGTCGCCTCCACGGCCGGCTGGGCAGGCGCGGGGCCGAACACCGTGTTCGCCGGCGGCAATTATCAGAATCTCCTCTGCGCCGAATGGGTGCTCCCGAACGGCGATATCCTCTATACCGGCTCCGCCGGAGCGGGACTCGGCTGGTTTTCCGACGAGGGCATCGGCCCCGCCACCCGCGGCATAATCCGCAGCGGCCACGGAATGAAGGGCGAGATGGGCATATGCACGAAGATGTCCTTCAAGCTTGCACCCTGGCCGGGACCGACGGACCTGCGCACCATAGGCGACGCTCCGGCGTACCTCGCGCAGATGCCGAAAAACATCCGCTGCTACGCGCTGTGCTTCTCGAACTGGGACGACTGGGTAAACGCCACCGACAGGCTCAATTCCAACGAGGTGCTCTGGTCGGGCCACAGGCAGTTCGGAATGTTCGGCCGCGACGTTAAGGCCGCCATGCTCGAGATAATAACCCACCCCGACATGCAGCTTGCCGATCTTCCCGAGCTGATGGCCGACCCGAAGGTGCAGGCGACGAACGAATCTCTGAAGATAGAGATGTACGTGATAATCGCCGGCATGAACGAGGACGATCTCGCCTGGAAGGAAGCGGCTATAGACGAGGTGCTCGAAACCTACCACGGATGGAAGGACGCGCGCTGCCTCGAGCCCGAGATGGAGCAGTACCTGCTCACGTACTTCATCCGCGTGGGCCACAAGAACCTCAACTACGTGTTCTGCGGCGCATACGAGGGCAGCTTCGGCCTGTGCATGAACAACGTTTACGACTCCGTCAAGATCTGCGAGGACGCCTTCGCTCTCAAGAAATACTGGGAGGATAACGACAACTTCTTCGCCCAGGTCGGCGGCGACAGCGCGATGGGCTCCATAACCGGCAGCGGCGGCGACAACGGCGCCATGGCCTGGGAGGTCTTCTGCCATTACGACGCGCACGCGCACGAGCTCATACCGAAGGTAACGAACTTCATGGACAACGTTTCGAAGAAGTTCCAGAACGACCACAACATCGGCTATGATTTCTGCAACAGCACCGAGGGTTTCCGCCGCCCGGACGGCTACAGCTGGACGCAGGAGCAGCAGAACGACATGTGGGGAAGCCGCCCGAACACGGCTCCGTATGCCTACCAGTGGAAGATGCGCGAGGCGTTCAACCCGAATCACCTGAGCGGCTCGTATTACGCAACGGTCGATCCGGAGTATCTCAAGAACAGAAAACAATGATGCCAAGGGGCCGCGCTTCAGCGCGGCCCCTTTTTTACAGAAACGCGATCGATATAAAATATTAATAAATTATTGACTTAATATTTTGAAACAGATATACTTAAAGAGTCAAAAAGCAGCAAATTAAAGGCAAACAGACATTTATCTCCTTTTCGACGGGACAGAACACACAGCATAATATGACAGAAATATTACGAACAGAACAAAAAGAAAGGAGAAAACTATGAAAAAAGCATTAGCGATAGTTCTGGCTTTCCTTATGATCCTCTGCCTCTTTGCCGCGTGCGGCGAGAAGAAGGCGGCGGAATCCGGCGGCCAGACCACCCCGAGCACACAGTCCGGTACGACGCAGCAGGGAACCGAATCGAAGCCCGCCGAAACGAATAAAGACGGCGTCGGAGAGTTCGGTATAAGCACCGTCGGCGTTGATCTGCCCAGCTATTTTGCGCTCGAAGCAGGGCAGGTAAATCCCTCGGACAAGACGCTGAAGATAGCCTTTAACGCCGAGCCGCCCTCCTGCAATGCGCTGATCTCCGGCCAGGGACAGGCAATGTACAGCACACCGTATATGTACGATACTCTGATCAGCTATGATGCTAAAAACGCCAAGCTCGTTCCCTGGCTCGCAACGGAATGGGAGTGGATAGAGGATACCGTCCTCAGAGTAAAAGTTCGCGATGACGTTTATTCTCACGCCGGCGATCACTACACCGCCAACGATACCCTGTATTCCATCCAGTGGGGCTGCGAGTGCGCCGCGCTTGCGACCTACGTATCCAGCGTTATCGACCTTGAAAGGACAAAAGTCATAGACGATTACACAATAGACATAGCTATCCAGTCTCCGAGCCCGTTCTTCGTATATCAGCTTGCCACCATAAACTATATCCAGGTAGTCGGCAAGTCCGTTGAAGACATCGGCGGCAAGGAATCCAATGCAGCGATGGACTCCAACCCTTACTCCACAGGCCCGTACGGCATAACCTCCTGGGAAAAGGGCCAGGTAATGCATACCGTCCGCAATGACAACTGGTGGCATGACGTTCCCCCTTACTATGCCGGAATAGATATCTTCTACGTGACCGACGGCAGCACCCGTGCGATGGGCATCGAGGCCGGCGACTATGATTACGACGGCAACGCCACCCTTTCCCTGGTGTTTGACGCCATGAAGGACGACAGCGATCCCCTCAGCGGCTATGTTTCCGAAGCCTATTCCATGATGAACCTCGTGTTCAACAGCAACCACGATATATTCAAGAACAAGGCTCTCCGCCAGGCCATTTCCCTCGCGGTGAACTACGACGCCGTAAATGAGATCGTCTTCGGCGGCAAGGCCACTCCCGCGACCTCCATCGTGGCTCACAGCCTGGCGTGGTATTACGGCGCCGATCCCGGCGAAGAAGAGTATTACCGCAACGACGTGGAGGCAGCCAAGGCAAAGCTCGTCGAAGCCGGTTACCCCAACGGCGTGACCTTCGATATGATCTATCACGGCGGCAACGAGTCCGTAATAAAGGCGGCAGAGGTCATCCAGAGCAACCTCAAGGAAGCCGGCATCACCTGCAACTGCTCTCCGCTCGAGCCCGCAGTTTTCAACGAGACCATCAGGACCGACAACTGGGACTGCTACTGCACCATCAACCCCGGCAATACGCCGATACGTTCCCTCGTCAAAGTTGATCCGGCCCTGACCCACGGCCAGGCGACCGGCAGCTGCGGCCCGAACTGGTATGACGGCCCGGGCGGCAACGAGTATATCACCGAGCTCGTAAACGACTGCCTGTACAACCCGAACCTTGACGCTTCCGCCGAGTCCTACGAAAAGATACAGGATATAGTCCGTGAGTACGTTCCGTTCCTCTCCATAAGCGAAACGATCTCCGGAGGCATCTGCAAGCCGGAAATAATCAACGTTGAGATGTACTGGGGCGGCAACCCGCAGTATGCCACCATTTACGAGGCGGATTATCTTAAGTAAGACAGAGCTCCCGGAAGGGCAGCATCAGGCAAATTGTAAATAAATGTAAATTCTTTAATAATTTTTAAAAAGGCCGCGTGTTTTTATACGCGGCCTTTTTTCTGCGCTTCATGTGCCGGAAAATGGAAATGCTATATATGAAAGGATTTTGCGAAAGAAAGCCGCGATTTCGGTACGTGGCGGGGGTAGTAAAAATCTCCGGAGCTATTGACTGGAAGAAGCGAACGGTGATATAATCAATACTAATCGGGGAGTTTATTCAAGGCGTTTTCGTCATTATAAATAAACACCGTGTAAACATGGGAATTGTTTCCGCGGTCCCGGTACAGCAAATCATTTCAAAAGAATGAAAGGAGAAAAAATGAAAAGAACATTGGCTGTTGTTCTTGCGCTCGTTATGGTGTTCTGCTTCTTTGCCGCCTGCGGCGAAAAGAAAGCCGAGACCAAGACAGACGCAGGAGACAATGCGACTACCACCACCCAGACAACTAACACCCAAACTACTACCACTCAGCAGGGCGAAGGCAACGTCAAGGTAAACGAGCAGGGCGTTGCCGAGGCGAACAAATCCACCATCGGCATGGACTATCCCAGCTATGTTGCGCTTACCCCGGATCAGATCAATCCGTCCGACAAGACGCTGAACATAGCGTTCTCTGCCGAACCGCCTTCCTGCAACCCGCTGATCTCCGGTCAGGGTGTTGCAATGTACAGCACGGTATACATGTTCGATACTCTTCTCCAGTATAACTCGAAGACCTCGGAACTGATCCCCTGGCTTGCGACCGAGTGGAACTGGATCGAGGATACCGTTCTCAGAGTAAAAGTACGTGACGACGTTTATTCTCACGCGGGCGACCACTACACCGCCAACGATACGCTGTATTCCCTCCAGTGGGGCAATGACTGCGCCGCCCTTGCTACTTATGTTTCCAGCGTTATCGACATTGACAGATGCAAGGTAGTCGACGACTATACCATCGATATCGCGGTCAAATCCCCGAACCCCTTCTTCGTATATGAGCTTGCGCGTATCTGCTACATCCAGGTAGTCGGCAAGACCGTCGAGGATATGGGCGGCAGAGACTCCACTGCCGTTATGGACGCCAACGATTACTCCACCGGACCGTACGGCATAACCAGCTGGGAAAAGGGCCAGGTAATGCACACTGCCCGCAACGACAACTGGTGGAACAAGGTTACCCCGTACTACGCCGGCATTGACGTATATTATGTAACCGACGGCAGCACCCGCGCGATGGGCATCGAAGCCGGCGACTACGACTTCGACGGCGAAGCTACCCTCTCTCTCGTGTTCGACGCAATGGACGACGACAGCGACGCCATCAACGGCTACGTTTCCGAAACTTACTCCATGATGAACTTCGTGTTCAACAGCAACCACGAGATATTCCAGAACAAGGCTCTCCGTCAGGCGATTTCTCTGGCTGTCAACTATGACGCCGTCAACACCATCGTCTTCGGCGGCAAGGCGATCCCCGCTACCTCCATCATCGCCCACAGCCTGGCATGGTACTATGCTGCTGATCCCGGTGAAGAGGAATACTGCCACAACGACGTTGAGGCTGCCAAGGCCAAGCTCGTTGAGGCCGGTTACCCCAACGGCTTTACGTTCGATATGATCTATCACGGCGGCAACCAGTCCGTCATCAAGGCTGCCGAGGTCATCCAGAGCAACCTTAAGGAAGCCGGCATCACCTGCAACTGCTCGCCGCTCGAGCCCGCAGTCTTCAACGAAACCATCAGAACCGACAACTGGGACTGCTACTGCACCATCAACCCGGGCTCCTCTCCGCTTCGTTCCCTCGTCAAAGTCGACCCGGCTCTGACGCACGGCCAGGCTACAGGCAGCTGCGGCACGAAATGGTATGACGGCCCCGGCGGCAACGAGTACATCTCCGAGCTCGTAAACGACTGCCTGTACAACCCGGACCTCAAGGCTTCTGCTCCTTCCTATGAGAAGATTCAGGATATCGTCCGCGAGTACGTACCGTTCTTCGCAATAAGCGAAACGATCTCCGGCGGCCTCTGCAAGCCCGACATCGTAAACATCGAGATGTACTACGGCGGCAACCCGTTCTACACCTCCATCTATGAGGCTGACTACATCAAGTAAGTAAAGCAAACATAAAAAAGCGTCACGGCATAAGCCGTGACGCTTTTTTGTTTGTACAGATTCGGTATCCGGAGCCTGTGCTCTTAAAGGAGGGCCATAAGCTGCGCTATGTCGGGAAGGGTATCGAGCGCAAGGACCGTATCGGTTATCTTGCGGATCTCATCGTCGCTGCGCGGGCGGACGGCGTTTTGCATGCAGGTACGCATTTTGGCCATGAAGGAGTCGTAATCCATCGGATGCTGAGGAGTGCCGAGAGGCGCGGTGACGGTAGTCTTGAATTCGCCTCTGTCGGTGTAGATGGTGACCTCGGCAAAGCGACCGTCGCTTATCTCGGGATCGGCAAAGTAGGTGAACTTGCTCGCGAGATCGAGTATGCGCTTATCATTCAGACGCTCGGGCGTGAAGCTGCCGAGATCGACGGTGCCGTAGATTATGCCGTGAGCGGAGGTATACGGGATGCTGAACTTCGCGATTATGGAGGAGGAGGGATGCTTGCGAATCTCCTCCGGAGCAAAGAGCATCTCGTTGCCCTTGTTTATGTGGCAGTGAACTCTTGTTATCTCTTCGGGCTTTATATCATATTCCTTTACGAGATTGAGCACGGAGTTGAGCGAGGCGTGGGTGCCGAAGCAGCAGGGCCAGACCTTGAAGGTGAGCTCCTGGGAAACAAAGTACTTTCCGAGGCTGCCGATGAGCTTTTCCTCGTTGAAAGCGCCGGTTCCTTCGCAATCATAGGCGAAGAAGAAGCCGAATTTGCCCTCGAAGGGTTCAGGGAAACCGATGAGGCCGCCCTTGGCCATCTCGCAGGAAACGTGGGCTATCTTGGCGGCGAAAGCCTCGCGAATGGAACGCACGCAGGTTTGCGGGCTGTTGAGGAGCTCATTGCTGCAGGTAGTCTGGCAGAGGGTGAAGGACCAGGCGTTCACTATTTCCTCAGCCGTGAGGTCCATCAGCTTGGCAACGGCCGTGGTCGCGGCGAAGGCGGTGAGAATAGTCGGCATAAAGAAGCCGGTCTGACGGGTCTGCGGGCTCCTTGCGCCGGCAAGGCGGCCGGCTATCTCGCTGCCGAGCACGAGCGCCGTAAGCAGCTTTTTGCCGTCTACGTTGCCGAGCTTTTCGGCCGCGGCGAGCGCCGCGGGAAGGGTAGAGGAATTGGAGTGGATGTTTGTGGAATGCGTATCGCCGAAGTCGAGCGAGTGGGCCATGGACGCGTTGGCAAACGCCGCCCATGCGGCGGGAAGCTTTTCGTCAAAGCCTATTACGGTCGCCTCGCCCCTGCCGCCGGCGGCCAGGTTTTCGGCTACCTTTACCATCTGTTTGCAGCCGTCGCCGAGAGTGGCGGCGCCGAAGGTGATGGCGATACCGTCGAGGACGGATTTTTTCTGAACTTCAATGACTTCCTTCGGGATATCTTCAAATTTAGTGTTGGCTACGAATTGCGCCAGGGTATAGGAAACTCCCATTTATTGAACTCCTTTCGTGCTTACAGCAGCTTTATGAGAGCGGAGAGATCCTCCGCGGTATCGATGGAATATACGACGTCGGCAAGAGCTTTCGCGTCGGCTTCCGTGCGCGGACGGCGCGCCTTCGACAGACAGGAGACGATCTTGGCGGCAAAGGATTCCTCGCTCATGGGATTCTCCGGAGTCCCGTAGACGTGCACTATCTCCTTTTTGAAGGTGCCTCTAGTCGTCTGTATCTCTACTATGGCGCCGTGCTCGGAGATCCGCTGAGCGGTGTCGTCGAGCTCGAACTTTGCGGCAAGGTCGCGCACCTTCTGCTCATGGAGCATTTCGTACGTGAAGCTGTCGAGCGTAACGTTGCCATGGACTATGGCGTGAGCCGAGGTATAGGGAGTGCTGAACTTCGCTATTATCGAGGATTCCGGAGCGTTCCTTATCTCCTTCGGATAAAACAGCATATCGCCGCCGCCGTGGTAGATTACCTTCGTTATCTCCTCGGGCTTGATGTCGTATTCTT